>TARA_B110000037_G_scaffold222664_1_pt1 | contig 143829 bp, 136 predicted proteins | sample TARA_B110000037 | Tara Oceans TARA_B110000037 (sample SAMEA4397196) | marine metagenome | biome: Polar Biome; feature: [MIX] marine epipelagic wind mixed layer (ENVO:01000061); material: water (ENVO:00002006), including particulate matter (ENVO:01000060) such as... | depth... | reverse complement strand
CCACAACACCATCGGCAGGCACTCCGTAGCGTTCGCCTGCATCCGTTTAGATGACTGTAGAGAAAGCATCGAAATCCTAGATGAGCCAAGCGGGCAATGCCTCCTCAGCGCTCTACCCTTGTGCCGAGCTAAACTGCGGTCTTTTCTCTCAGGTCGTGGACGCGAAACCTTCACCCTCGAAAGCGGTTTACTTGATGGAATCTGCATGCAGATTAGCTCAAAAGCTCCGGAAATGACCGACCCCCAAAGCACACTAGAAGACGAAGAACTCATGCTCCGGGTCGGACGCGGCGAAGAGAAAAGCCTAGCCCTGCTTATCGAGCGCTGGCAGACGCCAATGCTAAACTTCTTTTACCGCTCTACACAAGACTACGGGCGTGCCGAGGATCTGACTCAGACAGTCTTCATCAGGCTTTTTCGTGCCGCTGAACGCTACCAGCCCACGGCGAAATTCAGCACCTATATCTTTCACATCGCACGGCGGCTGCTGATTAATGATTACGAGAAGTCAAAGCGAAGACCTGCCGATGCGACTGACCCGCACGGCCTGCATGCGGTCGACGCCGGCGATACGGAACGGAAGCTGAATGAGTTGGAGGAGATTTTCCAAAACGGACTCAAGGACCTTCCCGAAAACCAGCGCACCGCCATCTTGCTCCTCAAACAACAAGAGCTGAGCTACGCCGAAATCGCCGCGGTCATGAGCTCAAGCGAAAGCGCGGTTAAAACGTGGATTTTCCGAGCCCGCCAACATTTGAAACAAGTTCTTAATTCTACGGTTTAACTATAGTGACCCCACTCACCCGATGACCGATTCCATAGATCCGCTTGATAGACAGCTCAAACCTAAGCTCGAGCCGCGTAGGGATCTCACGGCAGAGATTTTCAAGCGGATCGATCATGACAAGGCCACTGGGGCAGAGGATTCAGACCGGTTAGAAGAGACCCTTGAAACGCTTCTGCGGGCATGGCCTGTAGGTCCGCGAAAGACGTTTGCAGAGGAGACGCTCGCGCTGTCTTACACCTCCGAGACGGCCCAAGTGATTAACTGGCGAGGCTTTGCTCAGACAGCAGCTCTCCTCGCGGCCTGCCTCGCGGTTGCGTTTGTCCTTCCGACAGGCACTGACACCACGCCGACAAACGCCGTACAAGCTGCAGTCGTTGAGACAAACCCGATCGATGAGGAAATTGCCATGCTCCTAGCGCTCGCTGACGGGCTCCCTCAAAATACACGTTGGCTACTCGACGAAGCGCCCCTCCTTACCCTCGTTTCCGAACGCCGATGAAACGATTTCAACACCTATCCATCATTGCCATTTCGATGGTGTTTTTGGCCACTAGCTCCGCCTCCGCACCTACCGCAGAAGCGGCGACCCCCCCACCTAACCTTCCAACTTCCGAAGAGCTCGCCGCTGCCAGGCCCAAGGCACCACCGCCGACCCCTCCTCCATCAGAGACACCAGACAGTGCCCCGCTTATGGAGCATCTGAAACTCCTCAGCGAATTTCTCGAACTCTCGCCCGAGAAGCTCGAGAATATTCGCAAGACCATCCTCGTGATTGAAGGCCTCGACGAGGCTGAGCGCACCCGACTCCGAGAGAACCTCAAGCGCGCTCAACTCGATCTCGAAAACACCGGAGATAAAATCGGGGACCTCGCCGCTGAGCTCTCACCGCCCGAAGTCAAAACTTTCAAACGCTACTGGCTCAGCCTCGCACCACCTCAACGCAAAACTATCGAGGTCGAGCTCGCGGGCTTAGATAAAGAAGGGAAAGCCGAGGCGCTCCGGCAGCATATTACCGCTTTCGCCAAACAAGAAGCACGCTGGCTGAAAGCATTTCGGTCAAAGTCTAGCCGTCCTCGCTCACCCATCGACTGATTTTTGATCGTTTGACAGAACAGTCATTAAGGGCAAAGTCGCCGCATTCGAAATAGAATAACTCATTCGAGGTCGACCGTAGTTGATTGATGGTTAAACTCCAAAGCACAAAAATCAAACTGCTCGAAAATGCGACGATCGAGTTTGCCCGCTATGGTGCCCGAGCAGTCGGCGTGGATCACTTGTGCAAAGTTGCCGGTATCAACAAAGGTAGCTTTTACCACTATTATCCATCCAAACAGTCCCTCATAGTCGCCTGCTTAAATGCCGAGTGGGATACGCTTAGAGACCATCTCCTCGCGCCGGCATTCTCGCCCGAGATCAAGCCACTGAATCGTATTCAGACCTATTTCCAAATCATCGCGGATCGCCAGAAGGCGTTCAAATCTGCGCATGGGATCTATCCCGGCTGCCTCATGTGCACCCTCGGTAGTGAACTTGGCCCGGAAGATGAAATTATCCGCGAGCGCGTAAGAAACTACTATAGTAGAAACACCGCCTATCTCTACTCTGCATTCAAAGAAGCTTCAGATGACCGATCGGTCAAGATAGACCCTAGTAGGCTAGCTGAAGAAGCCTCACTAGTCATCCCGGCAGCCCTCTTACAGGTGCGGAGTATTCAGGACCTAAAACCGTTAGCACTCGCAAATGAACTGATTATGCGGTTTGCACGCCAACCAGCAGAAATTTGAATTATAAAAAATATTTAAATAAATACGTGACATTGTAACGAGCTTAGCTACATTCCTGTACATCGGTAGACAGAGCCGATAAATTAGAGCTTAGTTTCTGGCAAGCGATAGGCCAAAGACAATAAGTATACAGTATAGACAGAGATAGGGCATGATTTGACAGTGTCATTGCCCAAAGAGCCGTTCCGAAAGGAGCGGCTCTTTCTTTTTACAAGATTCGCCTGTTGAAAAGCCCAAAGAATTGACCGAGCGTACAACAGAACAAACGGTAAATTGAACATTGTTCGCCGTTGACGGTCTTTTAAAAGCATAACACATCCTATCTTAATGAAATACCCCCTTCATAAACACGCGTTTCGGACTGCTGCTCCTGCCCCTGGGAGCCATTCAGTTAACAGGTCAGGTGCCCAGCGAAGAAGCTGAAGCCAAACCAGAATACGACGCCGACACCCTCATGTATAGCATGGGGTATGTCATGGCTTCGCAAATCGATCTTGAGATCGGATTATCCGAAAAAGAGCTCGAACTCGTCCTCAAGGGCATGCGCGATCAAGCTACAGGGACGCCTCAACCCGACGACTACAACGAACGGGCAACCGCTATTCGTGATCTCTTCGTGACCCGTCGCAAGGCCTACCAGAATGAGGTTAATGCCAAGAACACGGTAATCGGCAGCGAGGCTCTTGCAGTGCTAAAGGCTGAGAAGAACCTAATGGAAACGGAATCTGGCCTACTCTACGAAATCATCGAGGCCGGGAATCAGGAGCTACTACCTTTAATTGATGACAGCGCCACGATCAACTTTGACGCCTCACACATGGACTTGAGCCACTTTGACGTCGCCGAAAACACGACGATTAGGATCCGCCCCACCCCGAAGACTTTACCGGGACTGATTGAAGGCATCCAACTCATCGGGGAAGGTGGGCGCGTAATATTGTATATACCGAGTGAGTTCGCTTTCGGAGAGAGTCCTCCCAGTGGAGCTGACGTGGAGCCAGGCGAGGCTTTGATTTTCGATGTCTCTCTGTCGAGGGTTTTCAAGGCTCCGAAGAAGGCTAGCCTGCCCGCAGGCTTTGATCCCTCCGTAATGCCAAGCGGCCCTCCGATGGTTGCTCCCCCAGGTCCTCCTCCAGACCCTCCCCCGGCATTACCTGAAGGTCTTAAACCACCCTCATCGCCACCGCCCTCCGCTGCGAACGCGAAGTAAACAGGCCGAAGTTAATTTATACAAAACCCCCGAACTAAACATTCGGGGGTTTTTTGTGATTCGAAATAGAGAAGGCTCAGAACCGGCAGGAAGCCTCTTAATAAGACTTGGCAAACACGACGCGCTGCGCGCTCGGTTCGCCTGTAAAAATACACTTACCAGGCTGCGGATCTTTCTCAAAAGGCACACAGCGAATCGTCACCTTGAGTTCCTCACTCAGGCGCTTCTCAAGCACCGGATCGCCATTAAAGTGCGCATAGGCAAAGCCACCATGTATCTCTGGCTTGTTAGCATTCTCAGGAGTGAAGTAGGCGCGAAAGTCAGCCTCTGAATCTATCACGGATGAATGTGCCTCACGATGCGCTTTAGCCCGCTCTAAAAGACCGCTCTGCATGTCATCGAGGATTCCTCCGACGCGTTCCAAAAACTCACCACGTGGGATGCCTGCCTTCTCACCGGTATCCCGACGGGCCATGAAAAGCTTATCGTCAGCCAGATCTCGAGGTCCGACTTCCAGCCGAATCGGCACACCCTTCTTCACCCAACCCCACATCTTATCGCCACCGCGCAAATCACGGTCATCGAGGATGACTTCGAGCGGACGACCATTCCAGATGATACCACGCAAAGCCGCTTTCAGTTCCACGCAGTAGTCGAGGATCTTAGTGCGGAATTCCTCCTTGTTCAGAACGGGCAAAATCACAATTTGAGCTGGTGCGAGCTTCGGCGGGAGAACCAAACCGTCGTCGTCACTATGCGTCATAACAAGGCCACCAACAAGCCGCGTCGACACGCCCCAAGACGTCGTCCAAGCATGCTCTAGCCCACCCTCTTCGGTTTGAAACTCAATCCCCGAAGCCTTCGCGAAATTCTGTCCTAGGAAGTGAGAGGTTCCTGCCTGCAACGCCTTCCGATCCTGCATCATCGCCTCGATACAGTAGGTCGAAACGGCTCCAGGGAAACGTTCTCCCTCCGTCTTCTCACCCGTGAGCACTGGCATCGCCATCGAGCTCTCAGCGAAGTCTGCGTAGACCTCCAACATTTTACGGGTTTCTTCGAGCGCTTCCTCGCGGGTGGCGTGGGCCGTGTGTCCCTCTTGCCAGAGAAATTCCGCCGTGCGCAAAAAGAGCCGTGTGCGCATTTCCCAACGGACAACATTCGCCCATTGGTTGATGAGAATCGGCAGGTCACGATAGCTCTGGACCCACTTCGCATACATCTCGCCAATGATTGTCTCCGACGTAGGCCGCACGATCAGTGGCTCCTCCAGCGGCGAAGCTGGGACCAGTTTGCCAGTCTCATCCGCCTCGAGGCGCGAGTGCGTAACAACGGCACACTCCTTGGCAAAGCCGTCGACGTGTTGAGCTTCTTTTTCTAGATAGCTCACCGGAATAAAGAGCGGAAAATAGGCGTTCACATGGCCCGTATCCTTGAAGCGCTGATCGAGATCGCGCTGCATGTTTTCCCAGATCGTGTAGCCCCACGGCTTGATCACCATACACCCGCGCACCGGCGAGTTTTCCGCAAGGTCAGCAGCTTTCACTACCTGCTGATACCATTCTGGGTAATTCTCTGCCCTCGTGGGCGTAATCGCTGTGCGTTTGGGTTTAGCCATAGTGTTCTTGGGAAAATGAAACAACGCCAAGCCCACCTCCCAAGCGCAAGCAGGAATCAATCATCGACCGATTGAGGCACCTAAGAATTAGGCGTATTCCAACTCAGGATAATCGATCCCGATAGTCCGAGTATCCGTATCTCCGCACGACTTTGAAATCACGGTTCGTCGGATTCCAAGTCGCTAAGTGAGGATGCTGAATACCGTTAAAGGTCGTTGTCTTGACCATCGTGTAGTGCGCCATATCGCGAAATACAACGCGGTCACCGATCTTTAGCGGTCGATCGAAACTGTATGCCCCGATCATATCGCCGGCGAGGCAGCTCAGCCCACCCAATCGACAGTCCCACACCCGTTCTCCGGGGAGGGACGCATCCACGATCTCTGGGCGATAAGGCATCTCAAGCACATCTGGCATGTGGCAGGTCGCGGAAATGTCGAGGATCGCGATAGGCCCCTCCGGTGACGGGACAACATCCAACACCGTAGAAGCAAGGACACCGGTATTGATTCCAATCGCTTCGCCTGGCTCCAGATACACCTGTAGGTGGGGCCACTTATGGCGGAAACGCTTGATTAAACTGACAAGATGTTCGCGGTCGTACTTCGGCGCCGTGATGTGATGACCTCCACCAAAATTCACCCATTTCATCTCAGGCAAGAACTCGCCGAACTTAGCCTCAAAATGCTCCAAAGTCCGGGCGAGCGTGCCTGCCCCTTGCTCACACAGGGTATGAAAGTGGAGCCCCTCGATCCCGCTCAAATTGTGCCCCTCGAGATCAGCTCTCCGAATCCCGAGGCGCGATCCCGCCGCGCACGGATTATAAAGCTCCACTTCGACTTCCGAATACTCGGGGTTCACCCGCAACCCAAGGGAAAGAGTCTGTCCTGAATTCTGGATACGCTCTCGAAATCGCTCCCACTGACCAACGGAGTTAAAAGAGACCTGATGCGCAATCGGCAGAACCGCCTCGATATCTGCCTCTGAAAAAGCAGTTGCGTAGACATGGACCTCTTTGCGGAAAAAATCGTGCCCTAGTTGAGCCTCGTGCGGCCCGCTCGCCGTGACACCCGCTAAATACTCACGAAGAAGCGGAAAGGTCGCATGCATCGCGAAGCCTTTGAGCGCCAGAAGGATCTTTGCCCCGCTTGCTTCCTGCACCTCTCGGAGAAGCTCTAAATTCGAGCGCAACCGCTCAAGATCAACCACATAGCAGGGCGATGGCAGATCGCCGGGGAGCTTGGGGTCGTATTTAACTAAATGATCCATTAACTATCTTCCTTCCTCCTCATAACCCCAATCCCAATCTTAATCTTAATCTTAATCCCAATCCTAATCCTAATCATCAACTAAACCTGAATCCCTCTCTTGCCCTTCATCTACAGACAATCCTGCACCATAGATTTCCTGCTCCTCTTGCACTGAAGTCCCTCCGTTTTTTCTGATAAGGCCAAGGAGCAGACTTACAATAGTGCCTAATTGTTCCTTACCCTCGCCAACACGTTCAGGCGACAGGAAGCCTCTTGCGACAATAACATCCAGGCACGCCGCACATTCAAAAGCTGAACTTGAAGCAATCTGAAAGTACTTTGAGCGATCTTTGGGATAAAACTTGGCGTTCCCCTCTGCCAAATTGAGCGGCACACTTGTAGAAGCACGATCGAGTTGGTTCTTAACAGCTATCCCAGGTGTAAGTTCATCTAGTAGTTGCGAAACCCAACCAACAAATTCAATCGAATTCCTGTATGCCAAAAGCTTTTCGTGGGAGAAGGCCATGAGACTATTTGATTAGGATTAACATTATGATTAGGATTCTGAGGAAACCCGTTACCCCACGATCGGTTCTGGCTTCTTCTCCAAAACCGTTTCGATCCAAGGAAGTCCTCGCTTGTTGAGCTCGGCCATGAAGGGATCGGGATCGAATTCTTCAACATTGAAGACCCCTTCCCCTTTCCACTGGCCGTTCAGCATCATTTTCGCACCGATCATCGCGGGAACACCCGTCGTATAGGAAACGCCCTGTGAGTTTGTTTCTTCGAAGCACTGCTCATGATCGCAAATGTTATAGATGTAATAGATTTTCTGCGCCCCATCTTTGATTCCATCTACGACACAGCCAATGCAAGTTTTGCCTTTTGTCGTCTTCCCGAGATCACCTGGGTTCGGGAGAACAGACTTCAGAAACTGTAGTGGAATAATCTCTACACCATTGTGCATTACCGGATCGATCCGCGTCATACCGACGTTTTCTAAAACGCGTAAATGCGTCAGATACTGCTCCCCGAAGGTCATCCAAAAGCGCATGCGCTTGATCTCGGGTAGATTCTTCGAAAGCGATTCCATCTCCTCGTGATACATGAGGTAGATTTCTTTCGGACCGATCCCCTCCGGAAAATCAAAGGTGCGATGCACCTCGAGCGGCCCGGTTTCCTGCCAAGCACCCTCCTGCCAAAAGCGACCATTCGCGGTGACCTCGCGGATGTTGATCTCTGGATTAAAATTCGTCGCAAAGTGTTGGCCGTGGTCGCCCGCGTTGCAGTCGATAATGTCGAGCGTCTCGATCTGATCGAAGTGGTGCTTTTTGGCGTGGGCGGTAAAAACGTTCGTCACGCCAGGATCAAAGCCACATCCGAGCAGCGCCATGAGCCCCGCCTCCTTGAAACGATCCTGATAGGCCCACTGCCAGTGATACTCAAATTTTGCCTCGTCGCGTGGCTCGTAGTTCGCCGTATCGAGGTAGTTCACTCCTGCAGCGAGACAGGCGTCCATGATGTGTAGATCCTGATACGGCAGCGCGACATTGATCACGAGATCGGGCTGATGCTTCTTCAGCAGTGCCGTCGTCTCCTCTACATTATCCGCATCTACCTGAGTGGTCTGAATCGGACGAGAGAGCTCTGCTGCGATGCTATCGCAACTCGATTGTCGCCGACTAGCTAAAATAATTTCGGAGAACGTTTCCGTATCCTGCGCACATTTATGCGCGACCACGCGGCCCACGCCTCCAGCTCCAATAATCAGTACTTTGCTCATGATCAAAAAATAGGGCCGACATCGGAGAACGAATTGATCCGAAGAGCGAGTCTTTCCTCTTCAACCCTAAAGACTAAAGCCATCGGGCAAAAGCTGCTCCGCGCTCGTCACTATGACCTTCGAGAAATCTGCATCACCGCAGAGCACTTGGATGTCACGCCCCGCGCGCTTCGAGGCTTCAAAAATCCACTGACGACAGGCTCCGCATGGACGCACGACATCAGCCTCGGGTGCAAAATTTGAACCCTCTGGCTTCGCGCAAATCGCAATCGCAGTGATCGCTGGAACGGCCTCAGCCGACTGAGCGGCACAGAGGGCAGCGCGCTCCGCACAAAGGGTCAGCCCATAGGAAGCGCTCTCGTAGTTGGCTCCAGTAAAAATCGCCCCATCCCCAGTCATGATAGCAGCTCCGACCATGAAAGATGAGTAGGGTGCATAGGCTTTAGCGCGCGCTGCGAGCGCGGCATCAAAGAGAGGTTGCCACTTTTCAAGTCCCTCGGCGTCGAGCCAAACCGGAGTATCCATCTCGTATACCCAACAGGTATCTTAAGTGGTGGCGAGACCCGGGTTTGAACCGGGGACACAAGGATTTTCAATCCTCTGCTCTACCAACTGAGCTATCTCGCCCTCGTTTCCCAAAGAGAAAGCAGCGGATGAAGGCAATCTGCCCGTGAGGCGTCAATCGCCTTTTTTCACTTTACCACTGCCAATTGTAACCTCTCCGGCAAAAAAGGATTCCAGACCACCATCCGGCATCCGCAAGCAGAGCTGGCCTTCTCGATCGATCCCCTCGACGACGCCGGTCCTAGCTTCTTTGGGTGAATGAACTTCGACCGTGCGCCCACACAATGCGTCAAATTCTGGCCAGTGCTGAACCAGCTCCTCCAGCGCGGTCCCAGACATGAAAGTATTATAAGCCCGACAGACAGCGGCAAAGAGGCGGACCAGAAAACGATGACGCCACTCAATGAGCCCTTCGGCTCCGGCGCGACGTAGGCTCGTCGCAACCGCCCGAACCTCAGGCGGCCATTCCTCAGGATCACTCAAGACATTCAAACCAATGCCAAAGACAAGATCCCGAATCTGATCCGCATCAACGCGCGCCTCGGTCAACATACCGGCGAGCTTGCGTTCATCGAGAATGAGATCGTTGGGCCATTTCACCTTCACATCCAACCCCAGCTCAGCCTTTAAAAACTGCGCAATTGCTAGGCCAAACCACAGCGTGATCGATGGCATATCGCGGGGCGGGCGGCGGGGATGGAAGGCAAAGCTCGCATAAAGATCACCCCCGCTAGGACTGTGCCAGCGCCGTCCGAGTCGCCCTCGCCCAGCCGTCTGGCTTCCTGCTACGACAACAAAGGGCGTCGGACTACCCTCCGACAGCAGGCGCTCAGCAGCACTGTTTGTGCTATCAATCTCTTCGAAATAATACACCTTGGGCGCACCCAAGACGAGCGGTTGATAAGCATCATAGAGCAGTGCGGAAGACACCAAGGGTTCTCTCAACAGCCTATAACCCGAATGACGACGCGCTTCGATTTCGAAGCCCAAACCGCGCAGTTTTTCCACGATCTGGTGGATCGCAGGACGAGACACTTTAAGGCGATCTTCAAGCACCCGCCCTGCAACGAAATCCCCCGTCGCGTCCAAGAGTAAAGTCAGCAAATGCTCATGCGTCGGCGGGCGCTCCGAGTCTTCAGTCATTCGCCGAACGCTCCCAATCCAAACCGATATCCACCCATGCTGCCTGATGCACTGTCGCCCCGGTTGAGATAAAATCTAGCCCAAGAGATGCGAGCCGCGGGAGCCGCTCAATCGTAATGCCCCCGCTCGCCTCCGTTGCTGCTTTCCCATCGATCAATGCGATTGCCTCGACGAGGGATTCATCATCAAAATTATCGAGCATGATGACATCCGCTCCAGCAGCCAAAACAGGCGGGATTTGCTCAAGCGCATCGACTTCGACTTCAATCCCTAGCTTTGGATACGTGCCCTTCGCCTTCTTAACGAGGTCGGCAAGAGCTTCCCCGCTAAACCCGCCGACGGCCAAGTGATTGTCCTTAAGCATCACCCGGTCGTAGAGACCAAGGCGATGGTTCCAACCGCCACCTGTCGCAACCGCATATTTTTCCAAAGCGCGCCAGCCAGGGGTTGTCTTACGCGTATCAAGTAACCGCGTCGGCACAGGACCGAGGGCCTCGACATAGCGATGCGTCTCCGTCGCCACTCCTGAGAGACGTTGAAGGAAATTCAAGACGACGCGCTCCGCTGACAGCATCGCACTCACCGTGCCTTCAAGCACTCCGAGAACCTCACCCTGCCTCAGGCGAGCACCATCCTTGACCGAATTCCGGGCGGTAAAGTTGTCGCCATAAATCGCCGAAATGAGCGGGATCAAAGGCATGCCGCAGACCGACATTTCTTGGCGCGCGATCAACCTAGCCCGGCCTTTGGCCTTTGGATCAAGCAGCTCCGAACTCACATCAAAAGTTGTGATAGGATCAGCCTTAAACCCAGCTCCGCTCATATCTTCAGCGCGTGCTCTTTTGATCAATTCTTTCACCCAATTAGAATCGATGTCGTCCCACTCGACCCTGCTGGAATACTGCTCTAAGCGTTGCGTGGAATTCATTTCTGTATCCGTAAATTCATCACACTAGCTTCGATCAAAGCGAGGAAAAGTCAGACTCATGGCATGAAGAGAGCCTCCAAGCCCCATTGCAACCGGGGCCTTGATGAAACGTAAATCTTTGTCAGGAAAGGCTAATTGAAATGCATGTGTGAGCTGCGCACGGTCGCCACCTTCGTATTCAGGAACCACTACGCTTTTGTTACACTGGAGGTAGCCTAAGTGACTGATTCCTTGAGCCTCCACTGCACGCCGAGGGCCTACCCTTGGGGCAGGGATAGGAAACAATTCTAACGGACGGCCCGTCGCATCCAGCTGACCTTTTAGACTCTGCATCACCGCCTTAAGGACTCCGCGATATTCGCTTGAGCCCTCAGAGCTCTCCATCACCGCCACTTTACCCGGAGCAATGAATCGCGCCACTCGATGCACCTGCCCATTCGTAGGGTCGTCCGGCAGTCCCCGATCGATCCAGATCAGTCGCTCAATACCGAGGTCTTCGCGTAAAATCTCACGCAGCCGGTTCACATCAAAATTCATATTCCAGCCCGGTCTGAGCCAGTTTTCACGCGTAACAAGGGCGGTTCCTTCACCATCGGTCTCGATCGCACCGCGCTCGAAGGCGATGGACGTCGGAGCCGTGCGCAGGCCGTCCCGGCGATAGATCTTCTCGAGATCTTTGAATAGACGTTCCCGCAAATCCGGACCCGCAATGACCGAGCCGCGACGCCCGGACTTCCAATACAAAAGAGGCTCACGTCCGTTGAAAAATCGATGGGCTTTCGCCCCATAGATATCAACCGTGCTGCACGCACTGAGGGCGACACGCGCAGAACGCTCTCCTTCGGCCGTGGCGGTAAAGATACGAATGCGCAAAAAACTCTTCTGTTCATCCGTGAGCTCATCAAGGCAACTGGCCAACGCAACGGTGCCCTCTCGGGCGCGGTCCAGGGCAGGGCCTTCGAAGAACTCAGGCCACTTTAGCCATACTTCGCGGACATCGTCCCACGAGGCGATTAAGTGACCCTCTTCGCTCATCGAATTTCGCCGTGGCCTTCGATGATGTATTTATAACTCGTCAATTCCTCTAATCCGACCGGGCCGCGCGCATGCATACGATCCGTTGAGATACCAATCTCGGCTCCTAGGCCAAACTCAAATCCATCAGTAAAGCGTGTAGAGACATTCCAATACACCGTCGCTGAGTCGATCGTATCTTGGAAACGCTTCGCGGCCGCGGCATCAGCCGTCACGATCGCATCACTGTGCCCTGAACCATTGGTGTTGATAAAGTCGATCGCGGCGTCAATTGACTCCGCGGTGCGGATAGAAAGGATGGGCTCGAGATACTCGGTGCGGAAGTCTTCGTCGGTCGCGGCGGAAACGGCAATTCCATGCGCTTCGAGGCAGCTTTTTGCTTCAGCATCCGCCCTTAGCTCAACACCGGCTTCGACGAGACGCTTCGCCATGGCTGGCAAATGCGACGCGAGGACATCTCGGTGCACGACAAGGTTTTCAGCCGCGTTACACACACCTGGCCGCTGCACCTTTGCGTTAAAAATGATCGAGCTGGCCATTTCGAGGTCTGCCTTTGTATCGACATACACACTACAAATTCCGTCGTAGTGTTTCAGCACAGGCATTTTTGCGTTCTCTCCGACAAAGCGAACAAGCCCTTCGCCGCCCCTTGGAATCAGGCAGTGGACATATTCATCGAGGTCGAGCAAGGCGCGCGTAGCCGCTCGGTCCGTTGTCGGGATGAGCTGAACAGCGCCCTCGGGCAAATCGTGATCAACCAACGCCTGCGCAATCAATGCAGCCAGAGCACGATTACTATGAATCGCTTCTTTCCCCCCGCGCAGAATTGTTGCGTTGCCGCTCTTCAGGCAGAGCGCAGCGCAATCAATTGTCACGTTTGGACGGGACTCGTAGATAATCCCAATCACGCCGATCGGCACACGACGCTTATGGATTTTAAAGCCTTTTGGGTGATCGTACGTATTGAGCAAGGCCCCCACTGGGTCAGGCAGGTTCGCGATTTGGCGAATGCCTTCGACCATGCCCTCGATGCGTTTCGGCGTCAGCGCAAGGCGATCGAGCATGGCTGAGCTCAAATCGTTTTCACGGCCCGCTTTGAGATCCTTCTCATTGGCGGTTTGCAGTGAAGCTTGCTCCGAAAGAATCAACTCAGCGAGCGTCAGGAGTGCGGCGTTCTTCGTTTCAGTCGGGATAGCGGCAAGCTTTCGTGAAGCACGCAACGCTTCCACGCCCATCGCTAGGACACTGTCCTTGATCTCACTTTCGGTCTGGTTAACTGCAGTCTCCATGAACCGTCCAAACTGCTCATTCGGACGGGAGCAATCAAGCGCGAATAAGAACTCAGCTCGCGTCAGGATCAGGAGCCGCATCGAGCTCGGCAACGACTTCGACCCAGCGATCTATGGGGAGAATCGTACCAACAAGCTGCACGACCTCTGCCGCGAGGAAGGAACCGTGGTGCCCGCATGTCGCAAGATCACGCCCTTTCAGCCAGCTGTGCAAAAACCCAGCCGCCCAGAGGTCACCCGCTGCCGTCGTATCAACCACCTTCGAGGCCGGAACCGGAGCGATCCGGTGAAGGACTTTTTGCTCATCATGGATCAAAGCGCCCTCGGCACCCACTTTCAGGACCGAAATCGGGCAGTATCCGCCCAGCGCCTCGGCCATTTCCGTATGGCCCATATCTTCGCCGATCAGAGCGGCGGCCTCTTCTTCATTCGCAAGCACGATGTCGACGTATTCGCGCAGGATGCCTTCCAACCGCCCGCGGCAGGCACGGACAACTTCAAATGATCCCAAATCAAGACTGATCGTGCACTGCGCTTGACTTGCTGCATCGAGAATCGCCTGCATCAAATCGTCATTAAAAAGCAAATACCCCTCGATGTGGGCATGTCGGCAGCCTTCGAAAGCTGCTGGAGTGATTTCATCGGGCCGCAGGGTCGCCGCCGCGCCGAGGTAGGTGCGCATCGTTCGGGCACCATCTGGGGTGATGAGTGAGAGGCAGCGACCGTTGGCCATGTCTCCGTGAATAAGGCGACTCCCGTCTCCGCCGACCGAAGCAAAGCGTCCAGAGTAAAGTTGAGCTGAGGCATCGTTCCCTACTTTACCGAGGAAGGCCGTTCGCAGACCAAGGCGGGCCACAGCAAAGGCAGTGTTCCCAGCTGCTCCGCCCGGAGCCTCCTCCAGTGCGCAAGTCACTTGCTTCAGAAGCGTAGCCATCTCCCCTTCATCGACGAGCACCATGCCACCTTTTTCACCGTCTACGCCGGAGAGGAAGGCTTCGTCGATCTTCGCTAGGGAATCTACGATCGGCGAACCTACGCCGATCAGATCAATTGAATGTGTCTTCGTCATTTTTGGGAAATTGGTCTTAGTTCACACCAAGGTTGGTGACTAAAATCGGTTCATCATTCACTTCAATAACAACGGCATACATCCCTGCTCGGGACAGCTCCATGTTATGCATTTCGTTAATGATATTAATTTTATGCAGCGGGCTTTCGGAAGAAAAGGTGCGCTCTACGACCTGCTCCACCTCCGCCACATTTGGGCCAAAGGAAATCCGGAGGTTGTGCTCGCCCTCCGGGACATCCGAAAGGGTCAAAAACCAAACCATGCGTGGGTGTTTGGCCGGAAACTCACGGGCTTGAATATTTGAAAAACAACCGAGCAAGTAGTGCTTCCCCGTCGATGGGTCGAGGTGGACCGCATCGCAGATTTGCCAGCACAAAATTTGGGGTTTCACTTGATTCATCGAAGTTTTCAGGCGCCACTAAGGAGGAGATAAGATGCCTTGTAAAGGGCCACCTAACAAGTAAATAGAGCCGGCCGGTGTGACCAAGATTTCCCCTCGACCCGACCCCAATGAGTGGCACTCTAATCCCATGCAGCATCAATTTGATGTCCTGGTTATCGGTAGCGGTATTGCCGGCTTAAGCTTCGCCCTCAAGGTCGCAGCCCAAGGTCACAAAGTCGCTATCTTGACTAAGAAGAACCGCGCCGAAAGTAATACAAACTACGCCCAGGGAGGCATCGCGGCCGTCACTTCTTCCAGTGATGACTTCGAGCTTCACGTCAATGACACCCTCACTGCGGGTGACGGGCTCTGTGACGAAACCGTCGTTCGTGCCATCATCGGCGAGGCCCCAGAGCGCGTCCAGGAACTGATCGATCTCGGGGTTGAGTTCTCCCAGCTCGACGACGGGCGCGTCTCGCTCCACCGCGAAGGCGGCCACTCCAAGCGGCGCATTCTTCACGTTAAAGACATCACTGGGCGGGCGATTGAGAATGCTCTCCTCGCTGGCATCGAGGCTTCCCGCAACATCACACTTTTCGAGCACACCCTCGCGATCGACCTCATAACGAGCCGAAAGCTCGCCCTCGGTGGCTTTCCGGTCAGCAGTGACGCCGAAGGCGTCGTCGGACTCTACGCCCTCAATCGCGTCTCGGGCAACGTCGAGACGTTCTCCGCGCCGGCTGTTCTCCTCGCAACCGGCGGCGTGGGTCAGATCTACCCTTACACGACAAACCCTGCCATCGCAACGGGCGACGGGCTCGCGATGGCCTACCGCGCCGGAGCAGAGATTCGAAACCTAGAGTGTATCCAGTTTCATCCTACCGCCCTCTATTCACCCGACGGCTCACGTTTCCTCATCAGTGAGGCGGTTCGCGGAGAAGGAGCGATCCTTCGCAATTTCGCTGGCGAGACCTTCATGGATCGCTACGACGAACGCAAAGAGCTCGCTCCCCGCGATATCGTTGCCCGCGCGATTGACAGTCAGATGAAGAAATCGGGTAGCCCGCACGTCTGGCTCGACATCACTCATCGCAGCGAAGAAGAGCTCAAAGACATCTTCCCCAACATCTTTAAAGCCTGCGCCAAACAGGGTCTCAACATGGCGACAGACAAAATCCCCGTCGTGCCCGCCATGCACTACCTCTGCGGAGGTGTGAAAATCAATCTCGATGGGGCGACCGAAATTCCTGGCCTCTATGCCTGCGGCGAAGTCAGCTGCTCCGGGCTCCATGGTGCGAATCGCCTCGCGAGCAACAGTCTACTTGAAGCCGTCGTCCTCGCAAACCGCGCTGCGCGCAGTATCGACAAACACTTAAAAACCGCTGCACCACGTATTAAAAATCTCCCTACATGGGTGGATGGAGATCTTCAGGACAGTGATGAGCGCGTCGTCATCGCTCACAACAACGAGGAACTCAAACGGGCGATGTGGGACTATGTTGGCATCGTGCGGACAACGAAGCGCCTCCGTCGCGCCCAGACGCGTATCAAGCACCTCAAGCGCGAAATCGAAGACTACTACCGGAACTTTAAGGTCGAGCCCTCGCTCCTCGAGCTGCGTAACCTCGTCGAGATCGCAGACCTCATCGTCCTCAGCGCGATGCAGCGTAAAGAAAGCCGAGGTCTCCACTACACCCTCGACTACCCGGACAAACATCCGAGCCCGATCAACACCGTCGTTCGGCGCAAACAAGGGTAGGCATGAGTGACGTAGGAACGATCGCTATCGTTGGAACGGGAGCTCTCGGCGGCTATGTCGGAGCGCACCTCGCCAAAGACAACAACTCGGTTCGCTTTCTCGTTCGCCGCGACTACGACGCACTGAAGCAGCACGGATTCCATGTCCGACTCGTCGATGCCGAAGACTTCACTGTCCCTGCGCCGAAGATCTTTCAATCGCCCAGCGAGATCGGACACGTCGACCTCGTCATCGTAGCGCTGAAGACGACTCAGAACGAGAGCCTCGCACAGTTGCTTCCGCCCCTCGTCGGAGAACACACTCAACTCCTCACGATTCAGAATGGCCTCGGCAATGTAGAGCGATTGAGTGCGCTTTTTCCGCAGAATAAAGTCCTTGGAGGGCTCTGCCAGATCGGGGTCGACCGCGAAGCACCTGGTCGGCTCGTCAGCTATGTCCCCGGTGGAGGTTCGATCCAAGTCGGCGCAGGCGCTCATGCGACGATGGATGATGTCGATGCCATCGCCACGATGCTTAAAGACAGCGGGCTCAAGACGCGCAGTCTCGAAAGCCTCGGCGAAGCCCTTTGGCGAAAACTGATGTGGAACGTGCCCTTCAATGGGCTGACCGTTGCGACTGGTGGACACACCACCGACCACATCGTAGGCACACCGGCCCTCCGTGAACTCAGCACGGCCCTCATGAATGAACTCGTGACCGCCGCCAATGCCCTCGGCTTTCCGATCGAAAGTTCCTTTACCGAAAAACAAATTGGCTTCACCGATAAGCTGGGAGCCTATCCACCCTCCTCGCTCGTTGACTGGCGGGCCAAGCGCCCGATCGAAGTCGAAGCGATCTGGGGCGAGCCTTTGCGCCAAGGCGCCAGCGTCGGGGTCGAGATGCCTCACCTCCAGACCCTCCATGCGATTCTCGAAGGCCTGAATGCGTCCTTACTGAAGAGTTAGAGTCTTCTAAACAATTTCGCCGTTGCCCTAGATAGGCATCCCGCAAAACGTGAACGGCATGGACACTCCCGACCTCATCGCTCTCGGAAAACTCGCTGAAGACGCTGCTCGCGCCGCCGGCCAAATCCTCCGCGATGAAGGCAAAAGCCTCCGCGAAGTCACCTTTTCCGATCAACGCGATGTGAAACTCGCCGCCGATTCAGCCGCCGAAGAGCTCATCCGCAAGATGCTCGGTAAAGCTTCCGACATCCCCGTCTATGGCGAAGAACTCGGGGGCGACAGTGGACTGATCGACCGTGGCGAACTCGTCTGGGTCGTCGACCCGCTCGATGGCACTTTCAACTACCTCCGTGGCAACCCGCTCTGCGCCGTCAGCATCGGACTGATGCGTGGCGAAGAGCCCCTCTTCGGCGTTATCTACGACTTTAACAATGACCGCCTCTTCAAAGGCAGCTCCGTTGAGCCCTTCACCATCAATGGCGAAACACATACCCCTGAATGGGCCGACAGTCTCAGCAACGCCGGACTCTGCACCGGCTTTCCGATTGGGATGAATCGCGACGCCACATCGATGACCCAGTTCGTCGAGCTCATCGCCCCGTACAAGAAAGTCCGCATGGTCGGCACCGCTGCCCTCGCCATTGCGATGGTCGCCAGCGGGCAAGTGGATGCCTACTACGAATCGAACATTCGCCTCTGGGATGTCGCCGCAGGCCTCGCCCTCGTCAAAGCCGCCGGAGGCACTCTCAAGATGACCCGTGGAAATCCCGACCTCCCCCTCGCCTACGACGTCTGGGCCGCCGGCAAACCGATCTTCATCCAGTAGTAGCACAGAACAAAAGCCAGAGCTTCTTCAATCTAGATTTACCACAGAGGACACAGAGAGCACAGAGTTTATGTGCATTTTGTGGTTCCAACTCTACAGAGCCTAAGAACATCCGTGTCCATCCGTGGTTAAACTTACAGAACTTTCGCCTCTGTGTCCTCTGTGGTGAATTTTACAGAGCCTCAGCCCAGAGCCTTAGCTCTTCGTGTCCTTCGTGGTGAAAAGCAGTCCGGCGCTTAGTCGCGGCTTGCTGCGAGGAAGTAGAGCAGCCACGCGAGCGAGCTGACGAAGGCAGCGACATAGGTCCACCCAGCAGCATCGAGTGTCTCGTCGACACCCTTGCGCTCATCTGGGCTCAAAATGCCGGTACCGACGAGGGCAAGTTTAGCGCGCTTCGAGGCATCAAACTCTACCGGCAACGTCACGAGGTTGAAGAGCGTGATCGCGCCGTAGGCGACAACGCCCAGGATCGTCAGTCCCGTCATTCCGAGAAAGAAGCCACCGAACATCATCACCATGAGGAGGTTGTTCGCGATCCCAACGACAGGCACGAGTGCCATGCGCGCCTTCAAGGCTGAGTAGCCTTGCGCGTGCTGGATGGCGTGGCCCGCTTCGTGCGCCGCGACGCCGAGGGCAGCGAGACTGTGGCCGTGGTAATTCTCTTCGCTGAGTACGAGGTTCTTCGTCACCGGGTTGTAGTGGTCGGTGAGGTGCCCGCGCGTCGAAGTGATTTGCACCCCTTCAACCCCCGCGGAACGCATCACATATTCAGCCGCTTCGCGACCCGTGATTCCACTGCGTGCGGAATATTTCGACCACTTACCATAGGCCCCCTGCACGCGATTCTGCGCCCAAAGTCCAATGATCATCGTGAATGCAATAACTAGAATGAAAAGTAGCATAGGTGTGGTTGTGTTAGAAGTGCCTTCCTAGAGCAAATCAAATGCCGGCCCACGCACAAGCGCTTCGTTCCGATTTAAACTTCCTTAACGCCTCAAGCGAAGCCGCATAAACCATCTGATGACGTGAATGTCCCGAGCGTTCAGAATCAGAGAACAGCCGAGCGAAGCCATTGCCTCCCCTGCGCCAGTGTGTCCCTAGGTGCGCCAGCCTTGGGCACAATAGGCGTCATACGTATAATATAAAGGTTTCCCAAAACAGCGTATCCCATTTTCACGACACAGAAGCCAAGTCTTCCCCGCTAAGCCAGCCCGCGGGCTTTGAGCAGTGCTTCGGGATCGGGATTTCTGCCCATGAAGTTGCGGAAGAGTTCTTCGGGGGGAGCGCTGTTTCCTTTGGAGAGGATGGATTCGCGGAAGGCGTGGCCGGTCTCCGAATTCATCACGCCATCAGCTTCGAAGCGGGAGAAGGCATCGGAGGCGAGGACGTCGGCCCACATGTAGCTGTAGTAACCTGCGGCGTATCCAACGGCATCACTGAAGAGGTGTCCGAAGGTGCGGAGGTTGCTCCGTGGTTGGCTGGCTAACGGAGTGAGATACTCGGCATTTAAATCGCGCCACCAATCTTCGAGCGAAGGCTTTTCGGCGAGGAGCTGGGTCGCATTGAGATGGAGCATCAGGTCGGTCCGTCCGAAGGCGAGCTGGCGGACCATGAAGCTCGCGCTTCGAAAGGTCTTTGTCTTGAGGAGGTTTTTGAAAATCTCTTCTGGAATCGGTTCACCTGTTTCGTGGTGACGTGCGAAGCGGTCGAGGCTGACGCGTTCCCAGCACCAGTTTTCTAGAATCTGCGAAGGCAGTTCGACAAAATCCCAAGCAACATCGGTCCCACCGAGGGACGCGACTTCAACTTCGCTCAAGAGGTGATGGAGGAGATGGCCGAACTCATGAAAGACGGTCTCAACTTCACCATGGAGGAGAAGGGCTGGCTGATCACCGAGTGGTCGGGTCATGTTACCCGCCATCGCCCCGAGGCAAGGCTTGTCACCACTCTCGGAGCGCATCGGTGTCATCCAAGCACCACTGCGTTTTGTCTCACGTGGAAACCAGTCGGTGTAAAAGAGACCGCAGTGGCGATTCGTCTTAGAATCAAAAATATCGAAGGCCTGCACATCGGGATGCCAGACGGGCGGTTTTGCATCGCCTGTGCGCTCGACAACGCGGACCCCGAAGAGTTCCTCAGTGAGGGAGAAGAGTCCTTCGATGACCCGGTTGACCTGAAAATAGGGGCGCAAGCTCTCCTCGTCGAAGGAGCACTCTGCCATCCGCAATTTCTCCGACCAGTAGCCGACGTCCCACGCTTCCATGGGCGAGTTGTCGCCTGACTTCGCCTTAAATTCTTGCAGCTCATCACACTCATCGCGAAACCGCGGTGCGATGCGGCTGTGCAAATCTTCTTCGAAGGCGAGGGCTGCCTTGCCGTTTTTTGCCATCCGGCGAGAGAGCACATGGTCAGCAAAATTAGCCATGCCGAGGATCTCTGCCTGCTCCTGTCGGAGGCGAAGAATGTCCCAGATCAAAGGCTCATTCGCATGCGGTGCTTCGGTCGCAAGGGCGTAGTAAGCGTTGAGGATGTCGCGACGCAGTTCGCGGTCTTCCGCGTAGCGCATGACGGGCATAAAAGACGGCGCTTGGAGCGTAAAACGCCAGACTGGTTGATCGTCTGTCCCCAGCTTTTTCTCTTTTGCTTCCTGGAGGGCAGCGGCGCGGGCGCTTTCAGGCAGACCCGCGAGGCGCGCTTCATCTTCCACCACAAGCTCGAAGGCATTGAGCGTATCGAGATGATTTTCGCCGTATTGAGTCGTGATCTTCGCCAGCTCCTCGGCAATCGCCATGAGGCGGTCTTTCTTTGCATCCGGGAGATCAGCGCCGGATTCGCGAAAGTCATTCATCGTCTCTTCGACGAAGCGCTGCTGGACCGGCAAGAGCTGACTGACAGCGGAGCTCTCACCAAAGGCCTTGAGCACCTTCCAGATCTCAGCATTGAGCGGTAGGCCGGAGAAAAAGCGCGTCACCTTCGGCTGGGCGATCTTGAAGGCAGCGCGAAAGGCTTCCGTGTTATCGACCGACTCTAGGTGCGAAATGAGACCCCACGCATTGGAGACCTGATCAACGAGTGTCTCAAAGGTGGCGAAGGTCGAGGCATAGGTCACTGCATCGAGGGGCTGCGCAACGAGCTGAGATATCTCAGCTTCGGCGCGAACAATCGCTGCGTCCATATCCGGCACGATGTGCTCGGGTGAGAGATCGGTCCACGGCGCCTCAAGGGCGGTCGACAAAAAGGGATGAGTAGTCATAGAAGTTTGTGTATCTAATATCTAAATACACTTTAGAGCGTCAGCGACTTATCTAGGCTTTTCGCTTTCTCAAGTGCATCAGGCAGCTCGGGGGCGAGCATGGTAAAATGTCCCATCTTACGTCCGGGTCGAGCCTCAGCCTTCCCGTAGAGATGTAGCTTTGCTCGCGGTTCTTCGAGCAGCACCTTCCAGTCTGGTTGACCGCCGGCAGGCCAGCGATCGCCGAGCAGATTTACCATCACGGCGGCAGAAAGCGCATCCGGTGCGCCCAGCGGCAGCCCCGCCACAGCGCGGATGTGCTGCTCAAACTGACTCGTGACGGCGGCGTCGAGGGTGACGTGTCCGCTGTTGTGTGGACGCGGAGCGAGCTCGTTGACAATCCATTTGCCACCCTGAGTGAGGAAGAGCTCAACCGTGATCAGGCCGACGGCTTGCAGCTCGCGAGTGATCGCGAGAGCGAGGGCCTGTGCTTCGGCCTCGAGATCTGGGCAGATACGAGCGGGCCAAATCGTTGTATCCAGGATATGGTTACAATGCTCGTTCTCAAAAACCGGATATGCCTGCTCTTCACCCGCTGTATTGCGTGCGCAGACGACGGAAAATTCATTCTCGAAGGTGATCCATTTTTCGAGGACGCAGGGAACTTCTCCAAGTTTGGTCCAGGCGTCGGCAAGGTCGGTTGACTCGGAAAGCTTGATCTGGCCTTTGCCGTCGTAGCCAGAGTCGGCGGTCTTGAGCACGCTCGGGAATCCCAGCTCAGCAACGGCGGCGCGCAGCTCATCAACCGAAGAGATGGAAGCGAAAGGAACACAGGGGAAGCCGTTATCGCGCAGAAAGGATTTCTCTTTCAGGCGGTGCTGACAGACTTCAAGCACTGATCGCCCAGGGCACACCGCAACGGTCTGCTCAAGATGGGCCAGCGTTCCTTTCGGGATGTTTTCAAATTCGAGGGTTATGCGATCAGTGCGGCGGGCGAGCTCGTCGAGCGCCGCCTTGTCGTCAAAGGGAGCCGCGATCACAGCGTCCGCAACCGAGGCTGCTGGGGCTGCCTGTCCACCGGGATCGAGAACGACAAAGTGGTATCCCAGTTTCCGACCAGCGAGCAGACTCATGCGACCAAGTTGACCGCCGCCGAGCATTCCAATCGTCGCACCGGGCGGAAGCATCGGTAAAGGTTGAGCGGCTGCGTTACTCACTAGCGGGCAAGTCTGGGAGGTCAGCGCCCAGAACAGTTTCAGTTTGAGTCGCCCGCCAAGCAGCGAGCTTTTCGTTCAAGGCGGCATCGTTGAGGGCTAGAATAGCAGCAGCAGTGAGGCCGGCGTTTTTGGCTCCGGCAGAACCGATTGCAAAGGTGGGGACGGGAATGCCGCCGGGCATTTGCACGATCGAAAGGAGCGAATCCATCCCCTTCAAAGCTCGGGACTCTACGGGCACTCCGAGGACAGGTATGAGCGTCATGCTCGCTGTCATGCCGGGGAGGTGGGCCGCGCCGCCAGCACCGGCGATAATGACTTTGAGGCCGCGGTGGGCCGCAGTTTTGGCGTAATCGCAGAGGAGCTCAGGCGTACGGTGAGCGCTTACAATGCGCTTCTCAAAGGCGATGCCCAGCGCTTCGAGGATTTCGGCCGCCGCTTTCATCGTCTGCCAATCTGAGAGACTGCCCATAATGAGACCAACTTGGGCGGGAGGGGTTCCGGTAGTCATAAACGCCACGATGAGCCTGCCGCGCAGCAGATCAAGGCTCTAGAGCAATTTTTGAGTAGCCTGTGATTCACCCTCGTCGTCCGAGTTCGGCAAGCGAACGCGCACGGTGGTGCCTTCGCCAGGAAGACTATCGATCGCGATCTCACCCTTGAGCATCGCGACAAATTCTCTCGTGAGGGAGAGGCCGAGCCCCACCCCTTTTTCTCCAAGCGTGCCCGTAGTGGATTCGAGCTGTTCGCCCATGAGCACCTTTTCGATTTGTCTACTTTGCATCCCGACACCGCGGTCGATGACACCGAGGTAATAACACCCATCCTCTAAGCGATGTTCTACTCGGACGGTTCCTCCGACGGACGAAAACTTGATCGCATTGGCGACAAGGTTGCGAACAACATAGGCCATGAGGTCGCGATCCGTCGTAACAAAGAGTTCGGCTGGGGGCTCGTGGATGAGTGTAACCTCCTTGCGCGCCGCATCGAGTTGCAAAAGCCCGAGGGCTTCTTCCGCGACCGGAACGAGATCCACTTTATGGAACTTTGGCTGGATGCCGTCGCGATGGACACTCGACCAACCGAGCAGGTTGTTGAGGGTGTCGCTGAGGTGTCGGGTGGATTCCTCCAAGGTTCCAGCATACTCGTTCATCTTCGCCTTATCGAGCTCATCGGGCGAGTAGCGCAGCATGTACATGAGCGCATTGAGCTGCGAGATAGGCGAACGTAGGTCGTGCCCGATGATGGATAGAATCGTGTCGCGAGTGCGGGTCGATTCCCGCAGCTCACTGTGCATGCTGAGCAGCTCATTTTCGTAGAGCCGTCGGGCAGAGACATCTTCGACGATGAGGACGACCTGTTTCACTTCGCCTTCACCGCGTAGAAGCTGGGCATCGAGGCGAAGCACCTGGGTCGTGCCGTCGTCGAGCTCACGGCGAACCTCGCCCTGCGTGTCATTCCCACTGAAGGCTGGGCGCAAAATTTTCAACCACCGGTCGCGCTCAGAATCATCAACGATGTCTATGAGGCTGTCGCCGGGATGGATTTTTATGCCGTAGCTAAGGCTCAGGAGCTCCGACGCCCGCAGGTTTACACGCCGAATCGATGAGTCAGTTTCGAGGACGATGACGCCACGAGGAAGCTGCTCAAGGATATCCATCTGGGTGGAAAGGTCATCCATGGTTAGCAACGTGTCTCAACATTATATGAGTATTAACCCCCATAAGCGGGTGATTTACAAGGCTGATCGCGAAGAAAAACGAGGCCCGCCTGTCAGCTGCTCCTACACTAGACAAAGTCAGCAAACCCTCGCTTCAGCCACCCAAACACCACGACCCCAACAAAACACAGCACAATCCCAAAAATGAGGCTGAAAATGTAGAATCCAAAATCGAGCGATACGCCCCAGAGCAAGACCCGGCGAGATTCTTCAATGACGTGGAGGAGTGGATTCCACCGCATGAAAGCCCAAATCTGCGGGTAGGCCTCAACCTCTGATCGGCTGTAAAAGACCCCGCTGGACCAGAATACAATCTGCGACAGCATCCGGATCGCTTGCCCAAAGTCTCCAACATAGACCGATACCGCCGAGATCCCTGCATTCATCCCTAGCGCGATGAGAAAAAGCGGCAAAATCAAGACAGGCAAAAGCAGGAGCACGTAGGCTTCACTGGGCTGAAGAATGATCACCCCGATGCTCCAGGCTGCCAGGGTAAGACTCAGCTTCAAAAAACTCGAGATGGTATGCGCCAAAGGAATGACGATGAGCGGCAGCGCGTTCTTTTTGACCAAGTTCGACTGACTGGTGAGGAGACCCGGCGCGATCCCCATCGGCTCTGTAATCGTCTGCACAAGCATCATTCCGATGAAGACCCCAAGCGCGTAGTGCCAAGTCGTTTCGCCATCCACGACACCAAAGCTACGGTTAAAAATGACCCCAAAAACGACGGTATAGATGCCAAGCTGAACGAGGGGGCCGATAATCAGCCACACCCATCCGAGGAAACTATTCTGGGTCTGTTCCTGGAGGTGGCGAAAGGTGAGAGCCAGGATGAGGGACGGTGTGAGGCGCTGCTGCATGATCGCAATAGAGGGGTTGGCGGAAGCACATCCAGAGTGTGTCGAGCCATCGCACGAAACTCCATCCGCTAGATCAAACGTCTAAAGGTCAATCTCGTAAAAGCTTGCCTGAGTAAGGGCGGGAGAACGAATCTTCGCTACCTCCCCATGGCCTCTATCGTCTGCGATCAACTCACCAAGCAATACGTCCTCCATGCGGGTCCCTCGTATCGGCTCGGCCACGCCCTCCGCCTCGCGAAAACCCCTTTCATTAAGAGATTCGGGGAGCGCCTGACCTCATCGACGAAAGGTCACAGCATCACTGTGCTTCACCCTTTCAGCACAAAAATCGTCCCCGGCGAGTCCGTCGCGATCCTCGGGCGCAATGGATCCGGAAAGAGCACCCTGCTCTCCCTCCTCGCTGGCGTCCTCTCGCCGTCCAGCGGAAGCTTTCAGCTCGATGGCAAAGTCGCCTCTATTCTCGAACTCGGAAGCGGCTTCAACGAGCAGTTCACCGGGCGCAACAACCTCAAGCTCCGCGCCGCGATGTATGGCTTGTCTCCAGCCGCACTGGACGAACGGATGGATGACATCCTCAGCTTTGCGGATATCGGTGAGTTCTTCGACGAACCTGTCTCGACCTACTCCACTGGAATGAAGATGCGGTTGAGCTTCGCGCTCAATACGATGATCGATCCTGACATCCTCATCATCGACGAAGCGCTGTCGGTCGGTGACGCCTTTTTTCAGGCCAAGTGCCTACGCTGGATCGAAGACTTTATCGCTAAAGGGCGCATCTTTCTCTGCGTCTCGCACGACATCGGGTCAGTCATGAAACTCTGCCAACGTGGCATCGTTCTCGAAAAAGGCCGCACCATCTGCGAAGCCCCCATCCGCGATGCCGTCAACGCCTACTATCGCGCCCAGCGCGGTATCATGACGAAGGGGCAAATTCTCTCGGAGGCCAAGACCGAGAACAAGGATGAGCCCGAAGACGAAACCGACACTTCCACCGCATCCCCATCAACCCCGATGGAAGTCATCGATGAAGAGGGCTGGGAGAACGTCACCCTCGAGACAAGCCAACGCACCGGTGATCAAGTCCTCGAAATCTGCGCCGTAGCCACCCAACCGCGCCTCGAAGCTGCCCACCAAGTCGGCGACTGGCTCAAGGTTCAGGTGCGCCTCCGCGCAAACCATGATGTCGCGCGCCATCACCTCGGCTTTGGATTCCGCGACAAGCGCGGCGTGCTCTTCGGCGGCTTTCACTCTTTCTACGTCGAAGAGGAAGACATCCAACCCCTCGATCGCGGCGAAGAGCTTGTCGCGACTTTTGAGGTCTCCCTCATGATGCCGCCCGGCACCTACCTTCTCTTGGTAGGCGCATCAGAGAACCTCACCGACACCGAGTGGACCGACTTCGATGTCATCTGGGACGCCGCCCGTATCACAATCAGCGGACACGCTCAGTTCTGGGGTAACTCGGCGATGCCGCAGCGAAATTTTCAGACCCGCAAGCTCGCCCACCCTGACGCCTGATCCCGTCCCACCATGTCCGACGAAACTCCCATCATACCCGAGCGCGCCGATGTCGATGAACGCGTCGACCCACTAGATCGCCTCTCGCCTTTCACCGTCGATCACCTCGCGCGTTACTACATCGCCAGCCAAGTCGTCGCGGGTAAAGAGGTCCTCGACGCCGCCTGTGGGATCGGTTTTGGAGCGCGTATTCTCGCCGAAGCAGGCGCTGCCAAGGTCACCGCGGCTGATCTCGACGCAGGCACCCTAGAGCGCGCGCATGCTCGCTACGATCACCCCGCGATCAACTACCTCGCCGCTGACCTAGAAAAAGGCGCCTGGGCCAGCGAAGGTCCATGGGACGTCATCTGCAGCTTCGAAACGCTCGAACATCTGCGCGAGCCAGAGACCTTTGTTCAGCGCCTGCGGCAAGCACTGAAAAGCAATGGCCTCCTCCTCCTTTCTGTTCCCGGTGAAGTCGACCAGGACCGCGACAACCCTTTCCACTTTCAGCACTTTACGAAGGCTTCTCTCGAAGAACTGATCGGCGGGTCCTTCGCTCAAGTGCATGTCATCGAGCAACGCTTCTCGATCGCCGCGGAATTTCAGTCAGGCGATCAAGTCGCAACCGCCTCGACCTCCATTACCTTGCCAAACGAAAGCGACACTCCGGCGATCGACGGCTACCTCGTCATCGCGGGTAATGAGATTACGGATACACTCAAGAAATCGCATATCTGGCACCTTCCAGCTGTATGGCAGACGCTCGAAAGCGAGCGCATTGAGCTCTACCGTCAATGCGAGATCAGTCACGCCGGCTACCATAAAGCCCATGCTGAACTCGCCGAGCTCACGCAAAAATTCACCGCCTGCCTCGCGTGGGGCAAAGCCCATTTCCAAACCGCGACCGGCAAAGGCGATCCCGGCAACGACCCGATCGATAACCTCCAGTCTCAGGTCTACGAGAAGAACAACGCCCTCAAGGCCGAGCTCGATGAAGCCAAGGCAACGATTGCCAAACTCGAAGCCGAGCTCGCTGAGCTCAATAGCCAAGCGGATGAAACCAGCACCTTCCAGCAACGGCTAAAGAGTGTGCTAGGCCGCTAAACTAAATCTTAGTGCCTGAAGTGGCGGAAGCCGGTGAAGACCATCGCCATGCCGCGCTCGTTGGCTGCTGCGATGACTTCTTCGTCGCGAACGGAACCACCCGGCTGGATAGCGCATGTTGCACCGGCCTCTGCCGCAGCGATGAGGCCGTCGGAAAAAGGGAAAAAGGCATCTGAGCAAACAGCTGAGCCCGCAAGGTCGAGCTTCGCTTCGCCTGCTTTCCAGACGGCGATCTTCGAGGCGTCAACGCGTGACATCTGGCCTGCTCCAATCCCGACCGTGCGTTCGTCACCAGCGTAGACGATGGCGTTACTCTTGACGTGTTTGCACACGCTCCAACCGAAGAACATCGAGCGCCATTCCTCCGGGGTCGGAGCACGTTCGGTCACGACTTTGGCATCGGTCGGCTTGAGGCGCTTTTGGTCGCGGTCTTGGACGAGGATGCCACCGACAGCAGAACGGAAATCTTTCAGGCTTTCTGCACCGACACCGTCCTTCGCGATCATGAGGCGGAGGTTCTTACGCTTGGCAAAGAGTGCTCGCGCTTCATCGGTGAAGAAAGGGGCGATGATGACCTCGCAGAAAATCTCGCGGATCTTATTCGCCAGCTCCCCGTCGACCGTCTGGTTGACTACGATGATGCCACCAAAAGGGGCCTGCTTATCCGTCGCAAAGGCGCGATCCCATGCGGTGCAAAGGTCATCTGCACTCGCTACACCACACGGGTTGGTGTGCTTGAGAATGCCGACTGTCGGACGTTCGAATTCACCGATGAGATAGGTCGCGGCCGAAATATCGATGATGTTGTTAAAGCTTAGCTCCTTGCCTTGGAGTTGCTCGAAGACCTCGAAGAAGCGACCGTAGAGCGCCGCGCTTTGATGCGGGTTCTCCCCGTAGCGCAGGTCTTTTGCCTTCGGCAGCTCAATCTCTATCTTAGGCGGCAAGCCACGCAGCGCAGCGAGGTCGGGCTCACCCTCGTCCATCTGGTCGCCGAGGTATTTCGCGATCGCGCCATCGTAAGTGCTCGTGCGAACAAAGACTTTCACCGCAAGCTTCCGACGGAGAGCCAACAGTTTGTCATCGTCGCCCGTCGCTTCGAGTACCGACGCGTAGTCCTCGGGGTCGGTCACGACCGTGACGAAGCGGTGGTTCTTTGCCGCGCTGCGAAGCATCGAGGGACCACCGATATCGATCTGCTCGATCGCCTCACTGAGCTTCACAAAGGGCTTCCGAATCGTCTCCTCAAAGGGATAAAGGTTCACCACCACGAGATCGATCATCCCGATACCGTGCTCAGTGGCTTTTGCCATGTGCTCAGGATTGTCGCGCAGGGCGAGCAGACCACCGTGTACCGCCGGATGGAGCGTCTTCACTCGCCCATCCATCATCTCTGGAAAGCCGGTGTACTCGCTCACATCTTTGACCTCCAAACCCGCTTCACGGAGGACACGAGCGGTGCCGCCTGTGCTCAGAAGCGAGTAGCCATGCTGCTCTACGAGAGCGGTGGCGAAATCAACAATACCAGTCTTATCACTGACGGAGAGGAGCGCGCGTTTTTCCACCGGAACGTTGTCACGTTTACGTCACACCGAAGGCAAGGCGAAAGCTGCAATTTCATCGCCTAGTGAAGCGACTTGCACGAGCTGTCCTATATTAAGCGCAAACTGAATAGAGGCCTCCACATCAATAGTGTCTTCCTTGACAAAATGCCTAGTCAGGTATAGGCAGTTTCCCCTAATGTCTAAATCTGCCTGTCTCAAAACTCTCACTGTTTCAATCTTAGGACTCTTAGTATCGAGCTCATCCGTTTTTGGAACCATCTTCGCTCTTAATAATATATCAGGAGCCAATTCTGCCATTATCACTACGACCCCGCCGAACCCAGTTACCCAAAACCCAAACGATGGGATTTTGCTAGCATGGAACGAAATTCAAAACCATACCCTAATTTCTGACATCAAGGTGGATCGGGTTTTTGATCAAAATGCTAGCTTTGTTGAAGCCGTAAGTGGAGGCTACGTCCTCAAGGCTGGAACCGTTGTATCGAGTCACTACTTTCAATGGGATCCGGGCAACGGATCCGCAACTCGAGTGTCTGGAACAATCCAACTAGATGCTCAAGTATTCGCTGTTCTAACCGCGGACCAGAACCTCTTTGATTCAGATTTCCTTGGCCTGCCTGGGGTCAATTATAATGACTTCACGCTTAGAGGGATCGAAAGCGGAGACACCACCACATTCAATGGCAGTGATCTTGATTTCAGCTGGTTTACAGGTTCACCCGGCGACTGGGTGAGAGTCTTATCTGCCTATTCGCCAATTGCTTCAATACCTGAGCCATCTTCTCAAGTTGGATTGCTTGGCCTCTTATCTTTCACACTCGTACTGAGAAGAAGACGCCTCTAGTAATCCTCGCGCGCCTTGATGTCAGTGAAGTTGATGTGGACGAGAAGGAGGAACTTGTAGTTATGAAAGTAGGATTTTCCGATCGAGGGTTTGGTTGAGAGGATCTGCTTACCCTTCCGGTCGTAGGCTAGAATCGCTATCGTTGTGAGCGAATCCATCGCCTCTTTGCCGTAGATGACTAGCTCGGGGGTTTCCGTTACGGTTGTTCCGACAACTGGAATCGGAAGGGATGGAATACCCAGAAGGGACTTTGAAGGATCAACACCTAATCCGCCACAGCGCGGCTCAACAACGACATCCGCTTCTTCCGCCGTTGCTACGAGGATGACCCCGCTATCGCTCAGCTTCGCTCGGATGGCTCCCTTGACGTAATTTACGTCGTAAGAATCCAAATACGAATCGTCGACAAAGACCTTTTCACCTTCGAGCTCAACAAGGACTATTTTCGCCAGTGCATTGTCCACCGCGGTGCTCAGAAGGAGCTGCTCGATACCCGTCCGCTCTGGGCGGGTGAAGGTCGGGCTGGTGCAGCCAGAGATAAGGAGGCTGATGAAGCCTGCGGCGAGAAGAGCGATGGGACGATAAGCGAACATGCCCTAATCCTGAAACGAAAATTCGCTAAGCCGTAAAGCCTCCTAAGGGCTCGGGGGTGATTTTCACCCTGCCATTGGACTTGTCACTTGCGGGGCATGCACCCGCCTCCCACATTTATCCCTTATGTCTACGGGGCTCCATACCCAGCCACTCCAAATCGGCGACCGCACGTTCAGCAGTCGTCTGCTTTTAGGAACAGGTAAGTTCTCTTCCAACGAGAGCATGCGCACCGCCTGCGATGCTTCCGGCAGCGAGCTCGTCACCGTCGCGCTCAAGCGCGCCAGCCTGAACGGGCCAGATGAATTTGCCGATATTCTCGACTTTCTAGATTCGGATCGATTTCTGATCCTTCCGAACACCGCTGGGGCAATGGACGCCGAAGAAGCTGTGCGCATCGCGCGCCTCTCCGAAGCGGCCGGTCTTCCTAAGTGGGTGAAACTCGAGATCCATCCCGACCCAAATTACCTCCTCCCCGACCCGATCGAAACGCTCAAAGCCGCCGAAATCCTCGTCGCTGAAGGCTGGACTGTCCTCCCTTACATTAACGCTGACCCCGTGCTCGCCGCTCGCCTTCAAGACGTCGGCTGCGCCACCGTGATGCCGCTCGGCTCACCGATCGGCTCGAACAAGGGGCTCGAAACCGCCGCACAGCTCCGAATCATCATCGAGCAAGCCCGCGTCCCCGTCGTTGTTGACGCCGGGATCGGTGCCCCCAGCCACGCCGCCGCTGCGATGGAGCTCGGAGCCGATGCTGTCCTCGTGAACACCGCTATCGCGATTGCGCCAGATCCCGCCCGCATGGCTCGCGCCTTTGCCACCGCCGTCGAAGCGGGACGTGCCGCCTACGAGATAGGCCTCGGAGCGACTTCGGAAAAAGCGAAAGCGAGCAGCCCGCTCACGACCTTTCTTGAATGAACTTCTCGGAACAGTTTCCAGACCTTCCCCTGCGCGAACTCGCGGCGGTTTCGCACACAGCGACCGATGCCCAGCTCGACCGTATTCTCGCTCAGGGTCATGCCCGCGATCTGAACGACTTTGCCGCACTCCTCTCGCCTGTCGCGAGCCGTCGGCTCGAGGAACTCGCCGCCCTCTCTCAGCGCATCACCCAACGGCATTTCGGCAAAACCATCCGCCTCTTTGCCCCGCTCTATCTGAGCAATGAGTGCATCAACATCTGCAAATACTGCGGCTTTTCGCGTAACAACGACATCCCACGCGTCACCCTCGATGTCGCCGAAGTAGCGGATGAAGCACGACGCCTCGCCCGCCAAGGTTTCCGCTCCATTCTCCTCGTCGCCGGCGAGCACCCCAAATACGTTTCCAAAGGCTACGTCAGCGAAGTCATCGAGGAGATTCTGCCCTTTATTCCGAGTGTCGCCCTAGAACTCGGCCCCCTCGAAACCGCTCCCTATCGCATGATGGTCGAAGCAGGCGCAGAAGGTCTCATCTGCTATCAAGAAAGCTACGACGAGCACACCTACCGTGACCTGCATCCCGCCGGCCCGAAGAAGAATTTTTTCTGGAGAATGGATACACCCGAGCGCGCCTACGCCGCTGGCTTTCGTCGGCTCGGCATTGGACCTCTCTTTGGACTACAAGACTGGCGCTTCGAGGCGCTTTCGACCGCTGCTCACGCACGGCACCTGTTGAAACACTGCTGGAAAGCCTCGCTCTCCCTCAGCCTGCCGAGGATGCGCCCCGCAGCGGGCGGCTGGTCTCCTGAGGACGCCTTCCACATGCACGACCGGGAACTTGTTCAAGCCATCTGCGCCTTCCGCCTCTTCCTTCCGACCGCGGCCGTCGTCGTTTCGACCCGCGAGCACCCAGGCCTGCGCAATGGTCTCGTCCGCCTCGGAACAACCTCGATGAGCGCCGGCAGTTCGACCGAGCCGGGCGGCTATAAAACCTATGACGAAAATACTTGGCAGCAGACGAAGCCTACTCAAGAGGGCGAACAGTTCCACATCGCCGACGAACGCTCTCCTCGCACCATCGCTGAGATGATTCGCGAGCAAGGCTATGAACCCGTCTGGAAAGATTTTGACGCCAGCCTCGTCAGCTCAAAAACCACCGAAGTCGAACTATGCGGATAACCGCTAACAGCGAATCCTACGACCTCCCTGAGGGCAGCACACTCGACAGCTTTGTTCGCGACCGCTCGCTCGCTCTCGAACGCGTCGTCGTCGAGTGCAATGGTGAAGCCCTTACACCCAGTGAAGCGCGCGCTGCGGTTCTAAAGGATGGCGACCGCCTAGAGATTGTCCGTATCGTCGCAGGTGGTTGAGGAATGATGAATAGAAATGTATAAGAATAGCACTACACTCTCCCACCCGCACCCTACATTCATCACTCATCATTCAAGATTCATCATTAATGCATGCTTAAGGTAACTGACCTCAATCGCCATGGCGGCATCGGCTCAAGCTGCATGTTGATCGAGCTTGGAAATTACCGCATTGCGATCGATGCCGGCCTCCACCCCAAAATGACAGGGGTCGAAGCGATGCCGAATTATCGAGCCAGCCACGAAGCGCCGATCGATCTCATCATCCTTACCCATTGTCACCTCGACCACGTCGGCAGCCTTCCCGTTCTTATGCGAGAGCACCCGAAGGCCCTGCTTCTCCTCAGCAAGCCTTCCGAAAAGCTCGCCCCGCGTATGCTGAGAAATTCCTACAACGTGATGAATCGACAGCGTGAGGAGAAAGGGATCAAAGACTACCCGCTCTTCACCCGAGGCGAAATCAACCAGATGAAGCACCGCACGTTTAGCCTAGAGTTCAGTCAGCCAAGGTTCTTCAGTGGTCAAAAAGGAGAGCGGTTGGCAGTAACCTTACAGCCCGCAGGACATGTCCCCGGCGCCGCTTCCGTCACACTCGAATACGGTCATCGGCGTGTATTTATTTCTGGTGACGTTCTATTTGAGAACCAACGTATTCTCGGTGGCGCGCAACTCCCGCGCGATCCCGTTGACACCCTCATTCTTGAAACAACACGGGGTGGCAAGCCACGCCCCGAGGGTCAAAACCGCTCGACCGAGATCAAGCGGCTGATCGCAGTCATGCGTAAGACTCTCGATCAAGGCGGATCCGTCCTCATCCCCGTCTTTGCCTTTGGTCGGATGCAAGAGCTCCTCTCCGTCCTCCACGACGCCGTTAAGCGCGGCGAGCTTCCTCGGTGCCCGTTTTTCATGAGCGGCCTCGGCATCGATCTCTGCGACTATTTCGACGAAATCTCCCGCACACATAAGCAACTACACTTTAACCGCGACATCATCAAAAGTCTCGGCGCAGAAAAGGTTCCAGACAACCTTCGCCCCGGCCGTTCACCACGCAAAGCAGGTATTTACCTCCTTTCGAGCGGAATGGTCATGCCCCATACAGCCAGCTATACCGCTGCCGCTGCTCTCATCGGTGATGGACGCAATGCGATCTGCTTCGTCGGCTACTGTGATCCAGAAGCGCCCGGTGGAGATATTCTAGCCGCGAAAAACGGCGACGATGTTCTCTTCGAAGACATCGATTTTAAAAAGACGCTTCGGGCTGGGGTCCATCAATTCGACCTTAGCTCCCACGCTGACCGCGAGGAGCTCCTTGAATTCGCTGTATCCGTAAAACCAAACAACATCATCCTCACTCATGGTGACGATGATGCCCGCGAGTGGTTCCGCCAAGAACTGGCCGAAGCCCTTCCCAAGGCACGCATCGTCAATCCAGGCTCCTGCCAACCGGTGATTTTCGACTAGTCGGAGAAGACAAACCCGAGCGACTGTGCCTGCTCTCGCAGCGCTCCGATCAACGCATCATCGAGGGCTTGGCCTGTCTCAGCTGCACCTCGCCGGGTTTCAGCAATGAACGCCGTCCTCTTCAAGGAGAGCTCTTGAATCTCAGCGGCGGACTTCTTCCGCTCTTCAGCCAAAAGTTCTAGTTGTTCCTTCCGTTTCTCACCGCTCAATTTCAGCAACTCATCAGGCAGATCCTTGTCCTCTAGCTCATCGAGATCAACGCTGCCATTTTCATGCGCAGAAACGAGATCCCAGGAAGCGGCCTCATAGTTTGCACTCGCTTTAACATTCGCTCGACTCAACCCAGCAGAAAAGCTCAATTCCTCATTGAATGAATCCTGCTCAGCTTGTCTCCTAAGTGCCTTCTTCCCCTTTTGACCGTATCCAAGATACGTTCCATCCAAGGTTTTGTTCAGTCGAAAGATGGCGTCATCAAAAGGCGTATCGATTTCCTCAATCACCTCGTTCTGATCAATCGCGGCGTAGTAGCCTTTTCCAAGTTTGGCACCATCTGCCCAGAGCGTATTTCGACCCGCGTTCTTATCTCCGCAAAAAAGCGTATTCACTCGAATATCGAGCCCTTGAGCTCGAGTGATACTCTCTACATAAGGCTCTGTTCCTTGATTAAAAGGCTCGTTTCCTGCGATCACTACGACTCTCAAAGCAGGGCCATCCCTTGTCTGCCCCCAGTCCAGACGTTGCACTGCCTCACTAATCACCGCTCCGCAGAATTCCGAGCCCCCGTTCGTTGACAGACCAAACAGTTGCTCCGAAACAATGTCTAAATCTGTCGTAAATGGGCAACGCAATTCAACAAAGTCTGTCTTCTTTGAAAGCCGATCATTCCCGTAATGAAACAACGCAACTTGAAGCTGAGGCAACTGGCCATCCACCCGCGCTTTCCCCATTTCATTAACAATATTCCATATGCGCGAACGTGCCTGATTGATCAGACCGTCCATGCTGTTCGACGTATCTAGAAGTAGCGCTAGCTTAATCACGGGGCCATCGGTCACCTCCGGCTCTGGCGAATCAAGTGCAGGCGCCAGATCAGTTGGTTCTCTCTCCTGCTCGGTTTGCGCAGGGAGATGAAGAAAGCCCAAAGAGAGCAACAGTGCGCTCAGGAGTATACGTTGATATGATGGCATCGTAATAGATTTTTAGAGACGTTCATTCGGCTCTATTCTCTACAACGCGGGAACGACCGAAATATTCGTAAAAAGCCAAAAAACTTTGATTTCCTATCTGCAGACCCCGCAAAATCGTGGTTTTTCCTAAGCTAGGAGCTCTTCGGTAAAGCGACTAAAACCATCACTCCCCGCAAAATAGGGCAAGAGGGGCGAATTAACATGGAACTCAGACATCGGGAATGGATTGTCGTCGATAAAGTGTACTGTCCGGCCTGTCGCTTTTATCAGCGCACACGCCGCCGCAATGTCCCAGACCTTGACCTTGTAATCAATCGCACCATCGAGAAGTCCCAGCGCGGCGTAGACCATAATCAAGGTGCCACTTCCCATGCTACGAACGCGATACTTGGAGAGCATAGGAGATAGCTTCTCAAGCACATCAGGCTTGAGAGGAAAATGAATCCCAACAACCCCCTCCTTCTCTGTGAATTCCCTCTCCTTCGGCTGATAGCGGCGCTGATTGATTAAAACGCCTTCACCCTCCCCGCCTTCGATCAAGCGATCGCCTCCGAAGTCATAGACAAAACCATAGATGGGCTCACCATTTTTTATAATCGCAAGGGAGATCGCACAGGCCGGAATGCCGAGTGCAAAATTATTCGTTCCATCAATTGGATCAATGACCCAAGCGTATTTACTTTTTAAGGACAGAACTTCATCCGCGGGATTAGATTCTTCAGAGCAGAAGTCGTCTTTTGCGAAATAGCGCCGGAGCTCGGCAGAGACATTTTCGGATATCGCAAAGTCGGCAAACGTCACGCGGGTGTCATCGACTTTCCACTCACTCGCTACCTGACCGAACTGCTCACGGAAAAATGCGACCTGATTCTTTACAGCGATACGGGCCGCATTAACGCGGTGTTTCAAAGCGGTATCCATCTATTCTAGCGACGAAATTTACCCGGGCGTCGAAAGACTGAACGTTGCTTTCTTTCGGGCGTTTTGCGCTTAGCTTTGGGCGCCTCAACGACAGGCTCGATGTCGATAACAATAGGCTCAGGCTCGGCAACCGCTTCAACCGTTTCGCTCTCAATTTGAGGCGCTGGCGCTGAAGTATTCAACTGGTCTTCAATTTCGACTAACTGTGCCGCTAGGCTGCTGTAGTCTGCTTCAGCCGAAGCCAACGCCTCGCCCAAGGCTTGATTCTCGTCCTTCCACGACAGCTCCTTCTCTTCCCAAAGCGCGAGATCCGCCTCAAGCGTCGCAACCTCTTCCACGAGCTCCGGAGCAGCTTTGGGCTTATCCAGTTTCAGTAGATCGTATTTATCCTGCAAAATGCGCCGCTCCTCGACAATCACATCGACGATCTGTTGCAGCCCTTCAATCCTTGTTCGAGCTCGATCAAGCTCCGCCCCAAGAGTCACGTTCGCGGAAAGCTGTGATTCGAGCTGATTACCCAGCCGCACGACCGCATTTTCAAGCTGCGCAATCTGCTCACTAGGACTTAAAGGTGCGCCAGCTTCGCCAGCGGCCTCGACCATCCCTTCGGCTAAGACAGAACGAGAACCCTCTGTATTCCAAAATGTGATACGCCACCACCCCGTCCGAAATTCATTCGGTGGGGCCTGCAAATCCGTAGAGGCAAGCATCTTGCCCTCTTCACCGTAAAACCAAAGTTGAAGCCAGCGCGCGGTCCAACCTTCTTCGCCAATGGATTCTCCTTTGAGTGGAAGTAAAATTGAGTAGAGATCCTGTTCAAACTCGAGGTCACCGCCCGCTCGTGTCAGCTCTATCGAGCGGTCGCCCAAACCCGTCGCTGCATCATAGACGAGCACATAGTTCAAATCGATCGACACCTCGACATCATCAACAACATCAAAGTAGCGGGCGCGTGAAGCCGCTTCATCGAGATCGACCGCATCAGCATCAATCGCGACGCTATAGATGGCGGAAAAGACCATGCCCTCCCGCAGCGTAGGCGCGAGTTCAGCATCAATTTTCGTTAGCTTACCTTCGACCGCATAATCGACCCACGACCCTTCCAAAGCGTCCTGCGCGCTCAAGCCCAGAGCGCAGACGAATAAGACCAGGACTGCTCGCAATTTACACATCTTAGAAGAAACAGGCTACTCAGCGTTTTGGATCTGCTCGCGGATGCGCTCGATCTCGTTTTTCGCTTCAATCACCTGTTTAGTGATCTCAAGGTTATTTGATTTGGATCCGATGGTGTTAAATTCCCGAAGAATTTCCTGCAGAATGAATTCCAACTTACGCCCGATAGGCGTCGTTTCATCCTTTTTAATCGTATCCATAAACTGGGACAGATGGCTTTCGAGACGTGTTTGCTCTTCTGCCACATCACAGCGATCGGCAAATATCGCGATTTCTTTCAAGACGCGCTCGTCACTCAAGTCGATCTCAAGTTCGGTCATACGCAAGCGAGCCATGAGCTGCTCGCGATAATCCTCAACCCGACGCGGCGCGACTTCGACAATCTTCTTAAGAAGCGACTGCAAGATATCGAGGCGCTGACACAGATCGTCAGCAAGCGATTGCCCTTCAGTTGCACGCATTGCGACAAAGCCTCCCAGTGCTTCAGCAAGAGCTTCCTCAATGACTGGTGCTGCTGACTCAGGGTCGGCGATCGAACTATTCCCCTGTAATGCCAAAATCATCCGCAGGAGGACATCAGCCTGTGGCGGCCATGAGGAGCCTACTTCATCGGCCAATGCACCAAAACGGCTGAGTGACGCACGCACTTCAGCCTCGTTCCAGGTCAACCCTTTCGATTCACCCGCCGCTTGAACATTTAGCGAGGTGTGAACGCGGCCGCGCTGGGCTGCTTTCTTCACCGCCTCCACCATTGCAGGTTCGAGCGACGACCACTCTTTCGGGATAGAAAAGGTTGTCTCGAGGTTACGCCGGTTGACCGACTGTACCTCGACGGTTACGGAATAGCCATCTCCAGAGGCGGTGCCTCGGCCAAAACCAGTCATTGATATCATCGTAAAGTGGTACCGCTTGAGAGAGTGTTCGGGCGAGCGTAAAAACTATCGACTTGAACGATGTTCAGTAGGCGGGAGAACGTTAACGAAGCTTTCCGGAAGCGGGTCCTCCACTTTAAATACTCCTTCGGGGGCTCCCTCGAGTGGAAACTGCAGTTGAGCGGCATGCAGAAAGAGTCTCTTTTTTCCACTTTCCCGAGCGTAGCGGCGATTGGATGCAAAGTCGCCATACGTGGCATCTCCCAAGATGGGAACCCGGCGCTGAGAGCATTGAATTCGGAGCTGATGCGTACGCCCCGTTTCCGGCTTGAGCTCAAGGAGACTCAATACTGGAGGTTTAACCGAAAAACGGAGGGAACGCATTGCAGCCACTGCCGTTGCACCACCCCCTCGTTCAGTCCGAACACGTTCCCCTCGGGTATGATCTGTCTTTAATCGATCTCTCCAGATATCTTCACGCGTTTTCGTTTTTCCAATTACAATTGCGTAGTAAGTTTTCTTTACCTTTCGCTCGGCAAAAAGTTGCCGAAGCTCAGCAGCCTGAACCTCCGAGCTGGTCAAAAGGATGACCCCCGAAGTCGGAGCATCAAGGCGATGGAGAAGATGCCAAACAATGCCCTCTCCTTCAAAGAATTGCATCTTATGATTGTAGGGCAGCTTGAGCAGTGCCTTCGGGTCTACCTTTTCGTCATTCGGGTGCGATCGCACGCCGGATGGCTTGGCTAAAGCGAGAAGGCCCGATGGATGCGACTTCAGCACCCTGACGCCGCGACCGAGCGGCAGTTGATTACCACTGTTCACGTTTTGGATAAATAAAGGTGAAGACATATTCGGTTTGATCCCCCATCTGCGCAATCATCTCGGGAGTCCACTTGAAGTAAGGGGCCGTTCCCTGAATCGAATCTGTCGCGAGGAACTCCTCAAAGCGACTCACGCCAGAGTGCAGGATATTTAACTCCACCAGGGTCCCGTCTCGGTGGATAATAATCTCAAAAGTGATACGCTCGCCGGTGTAGGAGAGGGAACGATTCGCGTTTGCCAAGAGCGTGTTCCACTTCTGCTCGATCACCTCACGCACGCGCTCCCAATAAACGCTGAACTCGCTGTATCGAGCTTTCCATGAGGTGCGACCGATGCGTTGGACACCGAGCTCAGACTGTCGCAGCGGGCTGTGTGCATTATCCAGAGCGAGGCGAGGCGTTTCGCGGCGTTCCTGTGCGTTGGACGGCTGGCTCTGTGGGCGCGGTGGAGAGAATTCAAAGGACTGACCGGTACCGTCGAGATCGCTTGTTATCTCCGTCGGCTGGAGGTCTTCGACCGGCTCAGTCTCCTCGACGAGCTCGATATTCTCGTCTGGATTTTCGCGGGCGAAGAGGCCTTCGGCTGCCTCCGGCTCTAAATCCAATGCCTCCGGCGGTGGCACCTCTTGCAAGTTCGCTGGTGCCGGCATCTGTGGTTGCGCAGGTTCTAGGGCGGGGCTTTGCGGTGAGGGCGGCGGTGCGACTGGCTCTGAAGACTGGAACGGGTTGCCCTGCACGAGTTGAATCGCGTTCGGCATATCACCGGCCATCGCGGGCGATTCATCTGCCGAGAGGGCGGTGACCCCTTCCTGTGCAGCGATTTGATCGCGGTCGGCAATGTTCAGAGTCTCGGGCGGAATACCGTCGATACCATCTGGCGCAGCGCGCACATAGCTCTCTTCCGGGTTTTCTTCCAATCGAGGCAACAACTGCAGAGTCAATGTTTCAGCCGGAGGAACCCCGACCGACTTGACCTTGGGTAGACTGAGGGGAAGCACCGCCTGAGAAAGAAAACCTACAAAAACGATTGCGACGGCGGCGAGAATGGAGGCATCCCGATCCATCGGCTCGTCACGCAAAAGTTCCATCGCCGAGCCTGCTCTACTGGGATCAGCAGGGAAAGATTGGGGTTGGGATGGGGGCGAAGCGGACATGAGGGCGGCAGCTAAATTGCCTTGTGACGTGTAAGGCGCTTCGCCCAGCCGAGGCGTTCAAAAGTCGCGGCGAGGCATTCGGTCGGCAGCCCCATAATATTGTCCACTGAGCCCTCCCAGTGATCGAGGATTAGGTCCCGCCCGGCCTCATGCTGGATACCATAAGCGCCAGCCTTATCGAGCGGATCGACGATTTCGAAATAACGCTCGGCCACCGCAGCATCGAAAGCCTTGAAAACAACCCGACTCGTCTCGACGAAGTTCTCCTCTACACCCTGCTCACGCCATTGCAGCGAAACCGCCGTGTGCACGACGTGGGTCTGCCCCGCGAGCCGTAGAAGCATCGAGCAGGCCTCGGCCAAATCGGCCGGCTTATGGAGCAACTCATCCCCCAGCGCCACAACTGTATCCGATCCGAGGACAGGTTGGGCAGGCCGCCGCTCCGCTGCCCAGCCAGCCTTCAGGCGAGCATTGTGCAAGACGACTTCGGTCGGACCCTCGTCAGTCGCGTTCCATTCATCGACATCAGCGGGTAATAGATCAGCGGCATAACCCATCTCCGTAATGAGATCGCGCCGCCGCGGGGAACCTGAAGCAAGGACAAGACGCACTTGCGAAACCGTTATAGGTCCACTCATCGAACCAACGAAAGAACATCACCCTCAGCGCGAGCGAGCGCGAGGCGAGTGAGCTGATATTGATACTCGGCCGCAACGAGACCATCTTCGGCGGTGGCCAAACTGGCCTGTGCTTCGACAACTTCGCTGTTGTTTGCGACACCCTCTTCAAAGCGATTTTGGGCAAGCTCGAGTTCTAGCTCAGCGAGAGTTACCTGCCGACGGGCTAGCGCTATGCTTTTTACGGCCGTGGCGACTTGATTGATCGCGACGCGATATTCTGCCTCAATTTGCTTCTCGATCGAAGCAAGCGCGATCGTCTGGCCTCGGACCGCACTCGCCGCTTCAGCTTGATTCGCATCGAGGCGGAAACCTTCGAAGATCGGCACCGAGACGGTCACGCCAACAGACCAGATTTCTTCAAAGGGGTCGTCGAAAACATCTGCCGCTCGGCCATAGGCGCCACTCAGCTCTACACTAGGTAACCACTGGTAATCGGCCGCCTTCTTGGCTAAGCGGTTACGCTCGAGGCGGCGCGTTTCTGTAACCACTTCTGGGCGACTCTGGAGCACGCGCTCAAAACGACCGTAGTCAAAATCGAGCAGAGCGCTCATATCCAAATCCACCGCAGCAAGTTCTAAGGGCCGGTCAAAATCCAAATCGAGGGCACGCTTGAAGTTTGTTTCAGACTGGAAGATTTGAGTTTCGAGCTGGATCAAGCTGAGTTCACTAGCAGCTAGCCTGACCTCGGCGCGGGTGGCATCGAGCTGAGTTGCTGAACCTGCTTCGAGGCGGCGGGAAGCGATATCAAAGAGTGTCTGGTCGCGTTCGATCTGAGAGCGTATGGCAGCCGCCTGACGCAAGTTGCGCTGGTGGTCGAAAAAAAGTTGTGCGATCGCCTGGCGGATGTCTTCGGCGGTCTGGTCGAGTTCGAGGCGCGCGATCTCGGTGTTAAACTTCGCCACCCGATAATCTGAATGGGTGTTAAAATCGAAAATTGAAAGCCGCGCACGAAGAAGGGCAGAGAAGCTATTGACGGTGGCTACGCTAGTCCCGCTTCCGAAATTAAAGTAGTTCTGTGACCTCGTCTGCGACGCATCCGCTGTCACCTGAGGAAGCAAATCCGCCCGCGCGCGACGCTGGGCCTGTACCGAAGTCTCGATCTGCTCCGCGCTGAGCAAGAGGTCGAAGTTTGCCTTCGGCGCTCGCTGAAGAGCATCCTCAAGGGTGTATCGCTGAACTCCTTGCCCGAAAACAGCCGGGGCCATGGGCGACAAGTAGAGAACGATAATGGCGGCAGTTCTGAGCTGGGATCTCATCAATCAAAAATCAAAGAGCGGATAATGTGCTCACCCGCTAGGGTGAACAAGGCTGAAGGGAGCTCTTTCAATCGCAAGCCTGCGAAGAAATATTTCCCCTTGCGGACCCGTTGGCATGAAAAGAGTTTAGGTGTCTTGAATCTGACGAACAGTCTTACCTACCGAGCCTACGGAAGCCCTGCAGACGTCCTTCATCTAGAAGAAAATGCGCTCCCGGCTATCGGAGCCACCGAGGTCAAACTCCGCATGCTCGCCGCACCGATCAACCCCTCGGACTATGGCATGATCCTAGGAAAATATGGTGAGAACAAAGCGCTCCCAGCCATTGGCGGACGCGAAGGGGTCGGTGAAGTGATCGAGGTTGGAGACGAAGTTTCAACGCTCACAGTCGGTTCGCGCGTCATTTTTCCTGGCGAAGCTGGAACCTGGCAGACCGCCGCTGTCGTGCCGGCAGCTGGTCTTCGACAAGTCCCAGCAGATCTCTCGATCGAATTCGCCGCAACGACGATGGTAAACCCGCCAACAGCGTGGCGTATTCTCCGCGACGCAAACTTACCAAAAGGTTCGTGGGTGATTCAAAACGCGGCCAATTCCGCCGTCGGGCTCAATGTGGTCCAGATGGCACGTCACCTCGAGCTCCGGACCCTGAATGTTGTTCGCAACGAAAAGTGGATCGGCCCTCTCAAAGAACTCGGTGGCGATGTCGTCGTGACCGAAGAGAGTGGCTTTGTGAAGGATCTTTCTAGTCTGCTCGGAAACGAGCGGCCTATCCTCGCAATCAACTCCATCGGTGGAGAGAGTGCACTTCGCCAGCTCAAGAGCCTTGGAGCCGGCGGCACTCAAGTCACGATCGGAGCAATGACCTTTGATGCCATTCGCTTCCCCACCCGGCAGCTCATTTTCAACGACATCACCCTCAAGGGTTTTTGGATGGATCGCTGGTATCGGGATAATCTCGACACGCGTGTCCAGATCATGTTCGACAGTCTTTTCAACCTGGCAAAAGAGGGCATCATCGACACACACGTCGCAGCCAAGTATCCACTTTCAGACTACAAAATAGCTCTCGAGGAAAATGACGAAACACGCCTCGGAAAAGTGCTTTTCGTCGGCAGCTAGTCTCCATCAGGCACGAAGGTTAAGCCCGACTAGATAAGTCCTGGCTTCAACTTGCGCGCAGCCAAGAAAGCTTCTGGGTCAGCCACCCAATGCTTGGGGCTTGCTTCGCTGAGCGGAGTACTTGGTGGCTCTGGAGTGCCTTTACGGTGGATCGGCGACGGTGGATCGCCTTCTAGAACGAGGCGTTTTCGACTGCGCTCAGTTGCTGGGTCAGCGACAGGGATCGCGCTGATAAGGGCCTGCGTATACGGGTGTAGTGGGTTTCCCATGACTTCAGTTGCATCGCCAAGTTCGACAATGCGACCAAGATACATCACGGCGATGCGGTCAGCGAGGTATTTGACGACTGAGAGATCATGGGAAATAAAGAGCATCGTCAGATCTCGCTGCGCGACGAGCTCGCTCAAAAGATTGAGTATCTGCGACTGAATCGAGACGTCGAGGGCCGAGACTGGTTCGTCCGCAACAATGAGTTTCGGTTCAGGTGCGAGGGCGCGGGCAATCGCAACGCGTTGGCGCTGGCCTCCAGAGAACTCGTGCGGATACTTCCGCATCTGAAATGGGTTTAGCCCAACTGTGCGCATGAGCTCAGCGACGCGCTGCCGCATTGCTTCACCTTTGCATGGATGACGTAACGCCACTGCCTCCGCGAGCGTATCCAATACTGTCATACGCGGGTTGAGCGAAGCGTAGGGATCTTGGAAGATCATTTGAAATTCAGGACGCGCTGCACGCAATTGTTCACGCGACAAAGCGCCGAGGTCTTTGCCCTCAAAAAGCACCCGTCCGCTCGTCGCTTTTTCTAGCTGGAGTAAGGTCCGCGAGAGGGTCGACTTACCGCAGCCGGACTCACCGACGAGACCAAGAATCTCACCTTCCTGAATCTGCAGTGAAACGCCGTCGACCGCTCGGACTTCAGCGACCGTTTTACGGAGCAGGGTTCCCTCCTTGATCGGAAAGACCTTGCGAAGATTCTCTAGTTCGAGAAGCGGAGCAGGTTCAGCCACGTGCAACCTCCATTCCTTTTGAGAGCACAACATCAGAGGAGCGCGCCCAATGCGTCGGCGAATGTTGCACAAGCGGCGGACGTTCTTCGAGCCAGCGCCCGCCATTGCTTAATCCTTCACGAAGCGCGAAAGGATCGCCCAAAATCGGTTTCGAGACATCCGGAGGCAATCCCGGCAGGGCATAGAGCCGTTGTCCCTTTTCTCCCCGAGACGGAATCGAACGCTGAAGGGCGATCGTGTAGGGATGCTGCGGATTTTCGAATATCTCATCAACTGTTCCCATTTCCATCACTTGCCCTGCATACATGACGAGAACGCGATCACATCTGCCCGCGACGACTCCAAGATCATGCGTAATCAAAAGCATCGCAGCATTCTTTGCCTGTTGCCGGGCCTGAAGGAGGTCGAGGATCTGGGCCTGTACCGTCACGTCGAGAGCCGTCGTTGGCTCATCAGCAATAATGAGCTCAGGGTCTGAGATCAGAGTCATTGCAATCATGACGCGCTGACGCATCCCGCCAGAGAACTGGTGTGGGTAAAAATGGATACGTTGAGCGGCTTCAGTCACGCCCACATTTTCGAGGGCCTCAACCCCACGCTCCCAAGCCTCCTTTTTTCCTAATCCTTGATGGATTCGCAGCGGCTCCACTAGTTGCATCCCTACTTTCAAATACGGATTCAGCGAGGTCATCGGATCCTGAAAGATCATCCCAATTCGGCGACCTCGGATCGAACGAAAGGAAGCTTCGGATAAGGATAGGAGGTCAACCCCATCAAACTCGGCCGTGCCGGATTCGATGCGCCCAACTGGCTTGGGAACGAGCCCTAGGAGCGCCCGGCCAGTGACAGACTTCCCCGAGCCAGACTCACCCACGATCCCAAGCGTCTCGCCTCGCTCCAAGGCGAACGAAACCTCTTCAACGGCACGCACCACACCATCACGGGTGTGAAAGCGAACGCTGAGGTCTTTGACGTCGAGGAGTGGCATGAGGGCTAGTTTTTACTCGTTTTCGGATCGATGGCATCGCGCAGCCCATCACCGAGAAAGCTTAGGCAAAAGAGTGTTAGGGAGAAGAAGACGGCAGGAAATATCAGCGTCCAGGGATATACATCCATCCGATCGGCGCCTTCGCTAATGAGAGAGCCCCAAGAGCTGAGGGGGGCTTGCACACCGAGGCCCAGAAACGACAAGACACTTTCCAGAAGCATCACTGCCGGAATCGTCAGCGTTGCGAGGACGATCACGGGCCCAAGCGTATTGGGAATTAAATACCGCAGGACAATCTTCCAGAATGGAAGCCCGAGCATGCGGGCCGCTTCAAGGAATTCTTGTCCTTTTAGAGTGAGCACTTGCGCTCGTACCACCCGCGCCATCGTAAGCCATTCAACCGCACCAATGGCGAGGAAGAGCAACCAAAGACTCCGCTCAAAAACGGTCATGAGAAGGATGACAAAAATCGTAAAGGGCAGCGAATAGAGGATATCGACGATTCGCATCATAAGGTTGTCCACTGCCCCACCGACGTAGCCACTGATCGACCCGTAGAGAACCCCAATGATGAGCGCAACCAGCGCAGCCACGACACCGACCCCTAGGGAAACTCTCCCTCCAACGAGGACGCGCACGAGAAGATCCCTCCCGAGCTCATCGGTACCAAACCAGTGACGCTCGCCACTCAAAGTGTAGATGAGGGGCACTCCCATGCCCTCCAAGGAGAGCGGATCACCTTCAAGGACTTCTTCTAGCGGCTTTGATGCACTCGCAAAAGCGCTACGCACGATCGAACGAATTTCATCGAGAGCGGAACGCAGGACGACACGTTCCTCGCTATCCAAATCATAAATCGCGGTGCCTAAATCCGTCAGTCTTAACTCAGCCTCAGTCAGTGTGGATTGAGAGAGTTGAGCGCCCAGTGTCTCTGAGTCAGTGAAAGTAAAGCCGAGGTCGGCCAAACCCAATTGAACTAAGGGGGAACCGGCGGCCGTAAGCTCACTCCTTACTTGGTTTGAAATTTCGGGAAAAAGTCTATCGAGCGAAACCTTATCACCTAATTCTGATACAAAATGGCTGAACCCGAGCTGCCCATTCGAGGGATGATCGACGACTGACAGATGCGCCCGCTCAATGATCCGTTCCATCGGCCGCGTGGCTCCGAGGCCTAGATTTCCATCGGCGAAGCCATAAGGAGACAAAAGCGGCCCGATCAAAGCAGAGAGAACCAATCCGAGCAGCACCACTCCACTTCCGAGTGCCATGCGATTTTGGCGCAAGCGCAACCAAGCGTCCTTCCATAGGGACGCTCCAAGCTCGATCTCTGTGGGAGGCGTAGGCATCAGAGTTGTGAGCGAAGACGCGGGTTAAGCCATGCCTGAAGTAGGTCGACGAGCAGATTAAGCAGAACAATGAGAACGGCGTAAACGAGGACGGTCCCCATCACGACGGTGTAGTCCCGATTGAAGGCACTGTTGATAAAAAACCGGCCAAGTCCGGGGATGAAGAAAATCGTCTCAATGACAAAAGAGCCGGTCACCAGCCCTGCCAATGCTGGACCCATAAACGTAATGACAGGCTGGATACCTCCGATAAGGGCATGACGCAGGACAACGGTAGATTCCTTCAAACCCTTAGCTCGTGCGGTCAGAATGTAGTCCTGATCAAGAACTTCTAGCATGCCCCCACGCGTTAGCCGGGCAACGTAGGCGGCGTAGAAGAGCCCCAGCGTCGCCGCAGGCAGGATACGGTCGGCGGCGTAGACCCACCCGATCGGGTTAAGCCAGCTCAAGGTGAGTGAAAAAATGAGGATCAGGAGTGGGCCCATGACAAAGGTCGGGAGGCAAATCCCCACCATCGCCAAGCTCATCGGAATATAATCGAGCAAGGTATTCCGCCGCATCGCGGCAAAGATACCGACGGGCAAGCCGAAGCCCAAGGCAACGACTAGCGACCACATTGCGAGTTCCAACGAAACCGGGAATCCAGCCGCAATGAGTTCATTCACCGTTCTGCCAGGATACTTAAACGAGGGCCCAAGGTCTCCCTGCAGTAGATTCGCCAAATTCCGACCATATTGAACAAGCAAAGGCTCATTCAAGCCGTAGTAAGCATTAAGCTCCTCGATCACCTCTGCGGGGGCTGCCTTCTCATCATCGAAAGGCCCGCCCGGCGCGCTGCGAACGAGAAAAAAGGTCGCGAAGTGGATCACGAGAAGAACCGGAATGGCCTGAAGAAGCCTTCTGAGAAAGAATCCGAGCATCTATTCAAGCGGTTCGAGGTAAACGTACTTGTAGGGATGGCGGTCGAGCAGGTTTGGATACCAGCCCTGCACACTCTCACGAATCAGCTTTGAAGAAACGTAGTAGTAGATCGGAAGGACAGGGAGCTCATCGAGCAGCACCGCCTCCGCCTGCTGGAAGAGCTCCATTCGTTCCTCCGGATCAAAACTCCGCGCAGCCCGATCCATCAGGCGATCGTACTCTGCGTTCTCAAATCCCGTCGAGTTATTGCCACTAGTGCTCAACCAAAGATCTAAGAACGTGCTCGGATCGAGATAGTCGCCAACCCAACCAGCGCGTCCGATATCGAACTCTATCCGATTTAAACTATCGAGGAAGACCTTCCACTCCTGATTTTCGAGTATGATTTCAATGCCGAGCTCGTCTTTCCACATCTGCTGAATGATCTCGGCGATGCGTTTGTGCCCTTCGGATGTGTTGTAAAGCAGCTTGAGCTCGGGGAATCCCTCACCACCCGGATAGTCTGCCTCGACCAAGAGCTCACGGGCGCGCTCAGGATCATACGCCACCTTGTGCCTCGAATCGTAGCCTGCGGTATCTGGCGGCACGAAACTGTAGGCGGGCAGCTGTCCGCCACCGAGGAACCCTACAATCGCCTCTCGGTCGATCGAGTAGGCCAAGGCCTGTCGCACTCGTTTATCACTCATCGCCCTCCGTATCTCCAACTGATCCGATCCTGATCCCGCTTCAGGCGGTGACACATTCAAGCGGTAGTAGTAGACTCCCAAATACGCATCGAAACGCTGGTTATTCGGATAGTGCTTTCGGTTAAATTCGATACGGTGCGCTGGAATTGTGCTGGTGACATGCACATATCCATCCCGAAAAGCGCGCTGCTCGGTCTCGACGTTATCGATCGGGTAGAAGTAGATCTCGCGAAGGCGCATCGCTTCAGCGTCCCAATAGTCATCGCGCTTTACGACGTGAAGATGTCGATTGATCTGCCAATCTTTGAGGCGATAGGGGCCGTTCGTGACAATGTTCTCCGGACGAGTCCAAGGCGAATCTCGCTGCGTTATACCCCCATGCTTTTCAATCGTGGGTGGATGAACAGGATACCAAGAGTAGTGCGCAAGCATCCCAAGAAAGTATGCGGCCGGTTTCTCTAGCTCGATACGAAGGACAAAATCACTTTCAGCGATGACCCCCACACTGGCTGCTTCCCACAAATCATAGGGTTCTCTGCGAAATTGAACAAAGCGCTTTAAGATCTGTTCCCTAGTGGATGCGAGGAGCGCCGCAGGCCAGTCAAAGGCGAGCTCGCCACTGCCTAGTTGCTCAAGCTCTTCGAGACTCAGCTGATCAAGTCCTTTGGAATTGAGCGGATTCTCCGAGGTCGGATTCGGTCGAAAATCGACGCACGCTAAGTCGGCCCAGAGCACCGGAAACGCTTGGTCTTTGCCAAAAAGAATGCGCCCGAGAAAGCTACGGTTGTAGGCTTCGGCGTTGTCCATGAGGTAGAGCAAGTAGGCATATTTGGCCGCCATTTTCGGATTCAGCATCCGATGATAGGCGTATTCGTAGTCACTCGCTCTGACCGGATCTCCATTGCTCCACGTCGCATCGGGACGCAGATAAAAAGTGTAGGTTAAACCGTCCGGTGAAATTTCCCAATGCTCTGCACTGCTATCGGCGAGCGGCGCAATCGTTCTCGGATGGATACCGACGAGCCCCTCAAAAAGCGCCGAGATGATGTTATTCTCGCTCACACCGGTGACGATGTGCGGATCAACGCCCTCCGGCTCAGTTCCATTTGCGTAATGGAAAACTTGATACTGATCACCTGTCTCGACATTCGAGATGCGCGCCTGCGCCCCCATCACCCAAAGGGAGAGGAGCGAAACAAAGAAAGCGCTGCGCCAGCTAAAAAAATTCAACGGTTTGAGATTGAGTGCTCCAAAATGAAAAGCAAATGGATTGCCGAATAGACTGACCAGCTCAAGTTCATCTCTATGTTCCCGAACATCCGCACTAGCCCGATTAGAGCCATAGCGTTCTCAGTCCTCATTTTCGCCACCGCAGGAGGGCTCCAAAGCAAGGTCCTCATCACGGAGGCTGATCAACTACCCCGCATCGCCTACCCTTTTGAAGGCAAGGTTCTCGATTTGATCGAGGATGAGGATGCCCTTGGGAGTTTTCTCGATGAGGCTCAGACCGAGATTGAGGCTCAACTCGACCGTTTTGATATCCAAGACCAGGCGACTGTCCGGCGTTATACCCAAATGCTGCGCACCTTCAGGATTCTCGACGGCGACCATGAAGCTGGACTGAACCTTCTGCTCGAGATTCGTGCCCTTCAAGATAAGCCTGCGGAGAAACTGACTTCGGGCCTTATTTCCGAGGCCCTTTTGCGAGCCTATATTGAAGACAAATTGAAGCCAGGCGCAGAGGGCGTCACGGCTGCCTTTGCCGAGCGCTACACGCCGGCAGTCGATCAGCTGCCATGGGAGATCGTCCAAGACAGTATCGAGCAGACCAATGGCGCTTTTCGCTACGTTTCGAAGAACCTCTACTATGGCTCGCTGGAGAGCAGCATGCAGGTAAGCGTCGACCAAAACGGGACCCTTTCGCTCGGCGATGTCTACCAGCTCGCGTCGATCAAATACATGGTCACACAAATTCTTCCGTTGGCCGAAAAGACGTTTGAGATTACTAGTGCCTACATTGCTGCTAACCGCGTTGAGAAGGCTGACATCTGGATCGCCCGCAGGGTCGATCTTTCGAGCGAAGAAGAGCTCAGTCCGGTCGTCATCGCGGTCTGGGACAGCGGTGTGGATGCCGACATCTTTCTTCCACTAGGCCAGATGTGGGTCAATTCAGCCGAAGTCGTCGATGGCACTGACAGCGATGGCAATGGCTTTGTCGATGACCTCTACGGCCCTTCTTGGGATCTCAACAGCCGTCGTGCGGTCGGCAGCCTCTACCCTCTTAGCGAGGAGGAACTCGCCGCCTATCCAGAGAATCTCGATTTCACCAAGGGTCTGATCGATCTCGGGGCAGCGGTTGATTCTGAATACGCTCAGGCGACCGCAAAAACAATGTCCACGCTTGAGCGCGACGAAGTGAAAGCGTTCCAAGAACGCATCGGGCTCTATGGCAACTACACTCATGGAACCCACGTTGCGGGCATCACCGCAGCCGGAAACCCAGCAGCCCAGATCCTGAGCACCCGCATCACCTTCGGGCACACCGTGATCCCTGAGGAACCCACTCTCGCCGAAGCCATTCGCGGTGCCGCCGAGGCCGGAAAGACGATCGCATATTTTAAGGAGGCTGGAGTGCGCGTCGTAAATATGAGCTGGGGTGGCTCGCAGGCAGGCTTTGAACACGCCTTGGAGGCCAATGGAATCGGCGATGATCCCGAGCAGCGCGCAGAGATCTCACGCGTGCTCTTTGAAATCGGTTACGACGCACTCTACGAGGCGATGGCAAGCGCGCCTGAGATTCTCTTCATCGCCGCTGCCGGAAATTCCGATGGCGACGTGGATTTCAACAAGGTCATCCCCTCTTCAATCGAGCTGCCGAATGTCATGGTCGTAGGCGCAGTCGATCAGGCCGGTGATGAAACGAGTTTCACTAGCTACGGGAAAAACATCAGTGCCCATGCCAATGGCTTTGAAGTCGAAAGTTACGTCCCGGGTGGCCGCACCCTAGCCTACTCTGGCACCTCGATGGCCTCGCCCAATGTGGCCAATCTCGCGGGCAAGCTCATCGCCCTTGATCCAAGCCTGACTCCGCGCGAAGTGATCAGTCTGATCAGACTTGGAACAGAAACCTCCGAAGACGGACGCCGCTTTCTCATTCACCCGCGAAAATCGGTGGAGATGCTTAGGCAGCGCCTTACGAGCAAATAGCAGATCAAGCGCAAGGCACCGTGCGCTACGGCAGGCAGATTTTCTTCTGAAGATTGAGCATCGATCTTATCTTCGAGGCCCAGCTTCTTAAGGTATTTGCGATCAAAGGTGCTTCCAGCAGGCACGCGGCCCCCTGATTTACGCTCATGCTCAAGCGCATTGGCAAGGTGCACGGCGGTGAGAACGCTCGCGGACTCGCAAGGGCTCTTCATCGGATCGTGGTGCAAAGCAACGGCTTCGACGGTGGTACTCGGAAGCCCCCAAAGGTTAAGCAGATAGGCACCAGCCTCAGCGTGGGAAGCTCCCATAAGCTGCCGCTCTACCCTGTGCCGAGGCAACCCTTCACTCGATGCGATTTGGTTCGCCTGGACGTGTTCGCGGTGGCGATAGACGCTGAGAATGAGGTCCCCAATATCATGGAGAAGCCCTGCGGTGAAAGTTTCCTGGCGGAAGGCGTCTCCGTTGGGCAGAAAGCGGACAACAGCCTGCGATAGGCGACCCACTGCTAGCGAGTGCTTCCAATAGCTATGGATCGAAAGGAAAATGCCCCCTTGCTGCTCGAACTGCGAGAAAACGCCCGAAAGGAGCACAAGGGATTGAAGTATTTCAATACCCAGTAGGCGGCTCGCTTCACCGACGTCAGCGATCTTATTCGGGAGGCCAAAGAAACCGGAGTTTACGAGCTGTAGAACCTTTGCCGCGATCGCTGGGTCCATTTCGATCGATTTGACAAGAGCCTCGACGTTCGGGTCCTTCGATCGCAGCTCGCGGGTGATATCGAGATAAAGTGATGGCAGGCTCGGCAGGCTCTTGATGCCGCCTACGAGTGAACGCAGACTAGGCGAAGAGACAATATTGCGCAGATTAAGGGCGCGGTTGATCGCTTCGAGAAATTCCGCCGGAGGACTATTCTTCGAGATAAACTGATGGGCCGCTGATGCAGCTGAAACTGCCATCCGGCGATCGGCTTGGTCTGCCGTTAATATTCGGATCGTCGAAGGATCTTTCTCAGCAATCATCTCGAGCGCTTCGAGCCCGGTCTGCTCTGAGGAAATATTGAAGTCCGAGATGACGACATCGGCAGAAAACGAATCCAGAAGACTGAGTCCCTCGGCTGAGCTCCCAACGACGCGAAAATCCCATTCATCGGCGAGATCTGGGTGAGTACGCTGAAGCGAGCGCATGAGCGCCGAATCACCATCTAGGATCAGAACCTTCACTTCGGTTGAGATCTTCTTTTCGACTGGAACAAGAGTTGCCACGATATTACTAGATATTTCGGCTCTTCTGCTCCCGCTCTTAAGTCGTCTTTCATCTTATTTTACCGTGAATCCCTGATGAAATTGTAAAATACACACTACACGCCGAATCAAAGATGCGTATCTATCTAACCTATTTGCGATTTAAGATAAACAATTAAAGAATTTTGAACACACCTAGCACAGTCGATCGATCCGGCATTTGCTGATTTACAATCAAGCCGTTGTTAATAAGTTTCTTCTTATGATCACGCCCACTACACCCATCGCATTCATTCAAGGCATAGGCGCTCCGGAACTTCTCGTCGTGTTCCTCATCGTGCTGCTTTTCTTTGGTGCGAAGCGGCTTCCTGAACTCGCACGCGGCTTGGGCAAGTCGATGAAAGAGTTCAAAAAGGCGACTCAAGAGGTGCAGGAAGACTTCCAGGAAGCAATGGATACGGTAGATCCGTCAAAACCAGAAAAGCCGGTCGTAAATAAGCCGGCAGCCAATACGCAGCCCGCAAACACGCCTGAGCAGGAAACGAGCGAAAAGGTCTAGCTCTGGCTACGCCAGCCTCCCCTACAGGAGCGCGTCGATTTCCGAAAGGAGCCCTGCAATCTCTAAAGGCTCCAAATCAATCAACGGGACTACGAGGTCCCGCTTTTCCGGCATATACCGGTAATGACCACGCCGATTCGCGAGCGGCTTAAGCACACGCCGGCGCTCGAGCATGACCGTGATGAGATTAAGGAAAACGAGGCGCTCCCGCTTCATTGATCCCGGCTCATCACCTTCGGTCGATTTTACTTCTTCGATCAGGCCGAGAAAGATTTCTTCCGCCGTCGCAAGTGATCGACGATTTTCATCGGAATCCGACGCCGGCTTGAATCGGTGACGCCAGCGACAAAAGACAGGCCCCGGCGCCGTCCAGTCCGAACGTTCTTCTTCGCGCAGATCAGCCCTTTCCAGAACACCCTCTTCTCCCCGATAAAGAATGCACTCAACTTCTTCGTCTTCAGCAAACGCCACTCCGGAGACGGTCGACTGCTTTGCCACTCTTCTGATCGATATTCCCATTTTTCCCATTGCCGGATAAACCCGACCCTAGAGCATACGCAGGACGACGGACTCCGTCGCAATCGAAATTTATGTCACAGCGCACAGTCATCATAGGAGATGTCCACGGATGTATCGAAGAACTGGATCGTCTCCTCAAAAAGCTTTCGCTTGGACCAAAAGACCGCCTCATCTTCGCTGGTGATCTAGTCAACAAAGGTCCGGCGACGATCGCAGTGCTTAAACGGGCACGTGAATTGAAGGCAGAATGCGTCTTAGGGAATCACGAAATCCGGCTCCTACGCTACCGCCAGGGCGAAAACTTCAAAACACAGCGACTGAAAGACATCAAGACGGCCCTTAAACTCACCGAGGCCGATTGGGCATACCTCGAGGCCATGCCACTGCACATCGAACTGCCTGAACACAATGCGATCGTTGTGCACGGCGGCTTTCTCCCCGGTATTCCATGGCGCAAACAAGGCGAGGAAATCATTACGCGCATTCAGACAATCGACGAAAACAACGAGGCATGCAAACGGACGAAAGCACCTGACGTGCGCTATTGGGCCGAGAGCTGGGAAGGCCCTGAGTTCGTGATCTATGGCCACACCCCGCGGAGGGAGATATACAAAATGCGTGATTCGATCGGCCTCGACACTGGTTGTGTCTACGGTGGACACCTCTCGGCGCTCACCCTCCCCGAACGCTCCATCACCCAAGTGAAGGCTGGGCAGGCCTACGAAGCCTCGGCGAAATTTTAGATTTGGTATTAGAGAGCGTATTCAGAGTTGCGCCCGGCGACCAACTTAGGCCCATTGGATGGGACAGACCCTCGGGCAAATACCAAACTGGTAACGACTGATGATCAAGCACACGCCCCGTCCAAACACTCCGCCAGATGGCCAGCCATTGATCGACGCCTACACGATCGATGAGCTCCTGCACTGGCCGCGCGAAGCGCTCGATAAACTCGACCCGGCTCGCCTCAAGGAAACTTCGGACTTCAGCATCGCGCAGCTCCTTGAGCGCATCGATCTCGACGAAGCACGCGATCTCCTGCGCCAGCTAAGCGTCGAGCGCGTTTCGGACATCCTCTCAGAGACGGACGACGAATCAGCGGCGGAGATTCTCTCTTCAATCCGGGAGCAACGCGCGACGCGCATTCTAGATAATTTCGATCCGGATGATGCCGCCGACATTGTCGCCGAAATGGCAGACGATGATCGCGAGCGCCTAATGGACACGCTCGACGACGTAGATCGCGAGGCGATTGAGACCCTCCTGACTTACGATCCGGAGACAGCCGGGGGCCTGATGACGACTGATCTCGATCTCGTCCTGCAGGACATGACGATCGATCGGGCGATCACTGAAATCCGCAAAATCGCGGAGAATCACGAGGATCTGCACTATGTCTACGTAGTTGATGGCGAAAATCGCTTCCTCGGCACCGTGTCATTGCGCAAGCTGATTCAGGCACAGCCTCAACAGCGGCTCGCAGACATCATGCGCACGAACATCCGAAGCGTGGCCCATGCAGACATGGACCAAGAAGATGTCGCCCAGCGGATGGCGGAACACAACCTGCTCGATATGGCGGTCGTCGATGAGGGGAATCACCTTCTCGGCATCATCACTCACGATGATATTTTGGACGTCGTTCAGGAAGAAGCGACGGAGGATATCCTTATCATGGCGGGTGCGGGCGGCGATGAGACGGTCCATGACGACGTGCTCTACAGCGTGCGCAAGCGCCAGCCGTGGCTCTTTGTAAACCTAGGAACAGCATTCGTTGCCGCCTTTGTCGTCTATCTTTATCAGGATGAGATCAGTGCCCTTCCAATCCTTGCTGCACTGATGCCGATCATCGCAGGCGTGGGCGGTAATAGCGGCCAACAAGCGCTCGCTGTAGCGATTAGAAGCCTCGCTCTCGGTCAGGTTCAGAAGGGCGAAGGGCGGCGCGTGATTATAAAGCAAATGGCGATCGGCCTGATCAACGGCACCCTCGTTGGTTGCTTCGCTGCAGGCGCCGTTTTCCTCCTTTCACCAACCTTTCCCGAACGTGGACTGCTCAGCCTCGTTGTCCTCTTTGCGATGGTTCTAAATACGCTAACCGCAGGTTTGGCGGGAGCGTTCGTGCCCATTTTTCTCAGCAGTATCCGTCGTGATCCCGCCCAGAGCTCCAGTATCCTTCTCACCGCTATTACGGATACAGGTGGATTCTTTATCTTCCTCAGTCTCGGCAGCTGGCTACTCGAAATCTCTTCTTAACCTACATGAGTTTGAAAAGTCCTCACACCCCCGTCCTTGCTCCATCAATACTCGCGGGCGACCACGCCAACCTTGTCTCTGCACTTCGCGTTATTGAGACCACCGATGTTCAGTGGCTCCACCTCGACATCATGGACGGTCACTTTGTGCCCAACCTCAGCTTTGGACCCGCCACGGTGAAGTCACTACGGGGAAGCAACGCGGACCTCTTTTTCGATGTCCACCTCATGCTCAGTCGCCCTGACAAATACATCGACGCGTTTATCGATGCGGGTGCTGACGGTATTACGATTCACGTCGAGCCCGACTATGACGTCGCTGGGACGCTGAAAAAAATCAAAGAGGCCGGGCTCAAGACAGGCGTTGCACTCAATCCAGGGACAGACGCCGAAGCCGCTTTTCCCTACCTCGACGACATCGACCTTGTGCTTGTTATGACTGTCTGGCCGGGCTTTGGCGGGCAGGCATTTATTTCTGACACGCTCGGAACGATGGAGAAACTATCGAAGCGCCGTGCAGAAATCGGGCAGCCCTTTCGCCTCGAAGTCGATGGTGGGGTTGATTTAAAAACCGCCCCGCTTTGTAAAGCAGCAGGCGTAGACACCCTTGTCGCCGGGACAGCCTTTTCCCGTGCTGAGGATAAAGCCGCCTTTCTCACCGAGATCGAGACAGCCTAACAACACCCCATCGTCTTGTCGCCGGCGGGGAAGAGGGAAATTTGAAGTTGCAGTTCCAACTCGATTTCTATGCTGAATAAGCATGCTCCCTTGGTTGGTTCGCCCAACGAAAGCCTTTTGAGGCCTCGTGACTCTTTTCATTTTTCCATGCGCTGCCTTGCCATTGCTCGGCCAATACCAGGACTTCTGGGAAGACTTCGACTCTTCTCGCAGTGCCTCAGTTTCGCTGTCGCACGACAGTAGCATCTTCGGAAATTCGAGCGACGTAGCAGATACGATTATACAAGGATCACTTCGCGGAGCACTGACGAAAGACTTCAATTTCGCGACCTTCGGCATCGAAGCCAACGCCGCCTTCGCTCAGTTCTTTGAATACGATGACCTCAACTACGAGGACATCACATTCAACAGGCTCCTCAACGACTTCCGGCAAAACTTCTTCTGATACTACTGGTTGAGCTGCTACTGGCTCCTCCATCACTTCTCGTGGAGACACCGGAACAGCCGTTCTCTCCGCGTTTGGAAGTTTTCGTATTTCTACGACTTCAGGCAGTTGGCATCCGCCGAGAATCGCGGCACAGATAAGGCAAAGAATAACTCGGGAGGCGATTAACATCAGACTCGAAAATTTGGTGGGCAAAGGACAAGTGGCAACTATTCAATCATCGGTAATCTAGCGTCCGAGCCCAATCAATTGCAGCGCTTGGCTGGGCAACTTTGCTGAGGCCCTTTATTGACAGTCTGCTGCCATTTAGCTACTGCGGTAGGGGTGGGGACAATTGTTAGGGGCAAAGCAAGACCGTGGACTTGGGGCATTTTAGCTCTCGGATTACTGGGGGCTGCGGGGCTCAACTTGATGGCTGGATCACTCTCCATCGGGCCAGTCCAGATGATCGCGATCCTACTCAGGCCGCTACTGGATCTCGGGGATGTGGGCGCGCACACGAGCGCTGAAGCTGCGGTCGTCTGGAACCTACGCCTCCCTCGTGTTCTAGGCGGTATGCTGGTTGGTGCTGCCCTTGCGAGCGCGGGCGCTGCCACGCAAGGCCTCTTTCGCAATCCGCTCGCCGACCCAGCACTGATTGGAGTCACCAGTGGCGGAGCGCTCGGAGCGCTCTTTGGTATCCTTGGCATCGGGATGCTGCCCACCCTTCCACTTTTGCTCAGTCGATTCGCCGTCCCGGGAGGTGCGCTGATCGGAGCCATTTGCGTAGCCCTGCTCATTTACCGACTGGCGACGTCACACGGGCGCACTTCAGTGACAACGCTCCTTCTCGTGGGGGTTGCGATCAATGCGCTCACCGGGGCCGTCATTGGCTTGGCCATCTACGGATTGGCGAGCTCGGAGGACCTCCGTAGCTTTATTTTCTGGAGTCTCGGAAGCCTCGAACGTCTTACGTGGATGGAGCTTGGAATTGGATTTGTCATCATCCTTCCAGCTGCCGTTGCCCTCCCCTCCTTTGCACGGTCTCTAAACCTTCTACTCCTCGGGGAAGCCGAGGCCTTTCATCTTGGGGTTCCCGATCGCACGACGCGGCATATCATCACCATCTGTGCCGCCCTTGCTGGAACGACCGTGGCACTCGTCGGCACGATCGGCTTTGTGGGACTCATCGTTCCACACTTTGCACGCCGCGTTGTCGGCCCCGACCATCGAAAGCTCATCGCTGCCTCCGCCACCGGAGGTGCTATTCTCATCCTCATCGCCGATACCATTGCCCGCACCATTGTGGCGCCCGGCATCCTTCCGATTGGGGTTTTAACAGCGCTCGCAGGTGCGCCTTTTTTCCTCGTTTTGCTTCGCCAAAAAACAAACTCAAATGATTGAAGCGAACGCACTTTGTTTTGCCTACTCAGGCCGTAAAAAGTCGGTTCTAGAGAACGTCGACTGGGCAATTTCCGGCGGTGAGTTTGAAGCGATCGTCGGACCTAATGGCTGCGGTAAAACAACTTTGCTTCGCCTCCTTGCCGGTGAGCTATCGCCACTGAGTGGTCATATACAACTAAAAGGGAAACGCCTCGGAGACTACCCAAGTGCCGAGTTGGCTCAGCACCGATCCGTCCTGACCCAATCGCCTCGTCTAGACTTCGACTTCAGTGTTCGCGAAGTCGTCCTCATGGGCCGCAGTCCTTTTCTTGCCACCACCTCACACAGTGAAAATCTCGCGGCCATCGATGCTGCGCTGAAGGCGCTCGACCTCGAGCACTTTGCCCACCGCATCTACCCAGAGCTTAGTCGGGGCGAAAAACAGCGGGTCCAGTTGGCACGCGTCCTAGCCCAGCTCAACACCAAGGACCCAAAGCAAGGCCTGCTCCTTCTCGACGAACCGATCAACCACCTCGATATCGCACATCAGCATCTGACCTTAGGCTTAGCCCGCGAAAAAGCGGACGCTGGGCATGCTGTCGTCGCCGTGCTACACGATCTCAATCTCGCACTCCAATACGCCAGCAGAGTCACCGTGCTCCACGAGGCCTCGGTCTACGCACAAGGGGTGCCCGCGGACATCTTCGACCAAGCCTGTCTCGCCAGGGTTTTTCAGATTAAAGGGGAGCGCATCGTCGACTCAGCAGGCAATCCATACATCCGCACCCATGGCCTAGTTCAGGACACCACTCTGAACGAGCGAGATTCGTCTTAAACAAAAGCAGACGCGTCATTGACCTCCCCTTTTCAAATCGCCAACTTCTCCCGCATTTCCCAAAGGGCCCTTAGCTCAGTGGTTAGAGCACGGGACTCATAATCCCTTGGTCCTCGGTTCAAATCCGAGAGGGCCCACCATTCTGCAAAGCAGAACAATGAAAACGCAATTTACCCTGCGCAGCTAGAATCCTGCATAATTATGCATTATTAGCATTTGCGTTATCAGTCTTTTGTGACAGCTTTAAATGATGAATACCCCACCCCTGCTCTCCACTGTACTGAAACTGAGTGCGATTGCTCTAATATCTGCCGCGACGCTCTCGGCTTCGCCTGAGAAAAGTTGGAAGCGCGGCGTGAGTGCAAATACGCTTAACAGTGCGCAGGTTGCCAACTTCGAGCCAGGCATCTCCTGGATCTACAACTGGGGAAAAAGTCCGAACAATCTCGATTTGAATGGGGAGATCGAATTCATCCCCATGGTTTGGGGAGACAATGCAGGCACCCTCGCTAGCGTTCTTTCATACCTAGAAGGTGGTGCGACTCCCTCCGCGATCTTCTTTCTAAATGAGCCCAACTACATCACGCCACTCGGCTCATTTGTTACTCCGGAGAGATCGGCCGCTTGGCTCAGCGAAGTAAAAACAACGCTCTCCGCTTTCAACATTCCGATCATCGGTCCACACATGGCACTCGGTGGACCAACCGAAGATTCGATCACGGCCTTTGATCCGATTCAGCAGCAGATGGTCACGTACACGACTGCCCAATCCTTTCTCGATGCCTATGATTTCTACGTTGGTAACAATGGGGCCGATGCTCTCTCCTTACACTCCTACTCAAATAATGAGATTCAATTCTGGGTCGACACGATGTTTGAGCGGACGGGCGAACCGGTATGGGTTACAGAGTTCGCATTCGCTGCAGCGTCGGAACTCGGCGAGATGCGTGAATACATCGTCAAGACGCTCGATTTTTTAGAACACTCACCCAAGGTCGCTCGCTACGCTTGGTTTAAGGGTGATTGGTATCCCCAGAATTCACTCTTTAGCTTACTGAATTCACGGTCTGATACCTTGAGTCCGACCGGTGAGCTCTATCTCAATTACCCAACTTACGATCCAGATTATTACTACGCTGTTCCATCACAAATCCCAGCGGAGGATTACATTACAAGAGACAACATGTCGATCGAGATTGCGGACACCGTAGAAGGCATGGGAGCTCTGAATGCTCCGACCCGAGGAGCATCCTCAGCCACTTACCAAGTCGATGTTCCTTCAGCAGACACCTACAAGATCAAGGTACACACTATAGGGGCCCAAACAGTGCACGCATTCATCGAGACTAACTTAACGATTGGGCTCTTGGGAGGCACCCAAATAGCGGCCATCTCCAGCACGTTGTTGGGTGAGACGCGTGATGTGGACTTTGATCTCGATTTACCTGCGGGCGAGCAAACGCTCGAACTCCAAAGCAGTGGCACTGGGGTAAAGATTGATTGGTTAGAAATTTCAACAGGGGCCACCTGGGCAGGGTTCCCTATCAGTGATGGAAATTTCGGCGATACGGGTGATTTTATCGGTTGGCTCAGTATCCTCTTTGCCCCTTGGGTCTACTCATTCGACTTCAATACCTTTGTATATCTCCCAGAGTCAGCCGTTAAGCAAAACGGTGCGTGGATGTATTTGATAAGGCAATAGAGCTCCGCTGCAGAGTCCTAATCCTCTTCTAGCGGTTCGTCGGGAAGCGTCGTAGCCGACAATCCGTTCGCGTCAAGATAGTCCTGCAAAATCAATGCTGCCGCACGGGAGTCAATTTCTCCTGACGCCCGCACCTTTCGATCGCGTTTACCCTTCCGACCGGTCTCTTCCATTCCCTGCTGAACCGCGATAGTCGTCAGTCTTTCATCCATCCGATGTATCGGCAAATCGACTACAGCTTCCAGCCGTAAGATGAACTCGTCCACCTCGCGAGCCTTAAAGCCGACGCTACCGTTCATATTGTAGGGATAACCCACTACAATCGCTTCTACGCGGCGACGCTTAACGACCTCAGCGATCCCGCTTAGTCTTGCGGCTTCGTCATGCTGTGTCGCGGGCTCGATCGGATAGGCCATGCCGAGCTCATCACCGAAAGCGAGCCCGATGCGTTTCTCACCGTAGTCGATGCCTAGAAAGCGTCCCATTACAAAACTCCTAAGTCAGGTGCTTCGTTGCATCGTCCGACGAGAGCCCTTTGACCAGTTTCTTGATCTCTTGAGCCTGATCCTTCGGACAGACGAGGGTGGCATCAGGGGTTTGCACAACGATAAGGTCCTTCACCCCGATAAGTGCGACGGTGTGGCCGCTTTCGGACAGGACAATATTACCCTCTGCATCGAGAAGAGAAGCCAACCCGCGAACGACGTTTCCTGCATCATCAGCAGGGTAATGCCGTGCAACCGCAGGCCACTCACCAACGTCATCCCAATCAAAAGCCGATTCGACCACTCGAACCGTCTTCGCTTTCTCCATAATGGCATAATCAACCGAGATTTTCTCAAGGGTCGAATAATGGGTCGCCAGCAATCCGTCGAGCGCCTCCCCAGCCTCCAGACCTTTATCAATCGCCTGGAGAGCTTCCCATAGAGACGGGGTAAAGTTTTCGAAGCATTCGCTGATTACCGGCACCCGCCAGAAAAACATTCCCGCATTCCAGTAGAAGTCACCTGAGGCAACGTAGCTCTCAGCTGTCGCCTGATCGGGCTTTTCCTTAAATTGGGCAATTGCATGAACGGGTTCGCCACCCGCTTCACCAATCGTCTCCGATTTCTGGATGTATCCGTACCCAGTTGCTGGATACGTTGGCTTAATACCAATTGTGACAAGAGCGTCCTCTGCCTCAGCAGCGGCAAAAGCTGCACCTAAAATGCGTTGAAAACCCTCCGCATCATGAATCACAGCATCGGCCGGCAGCATCGCAAAGCAGGCATCGGGATCGCGATGCTTGACGAGGAGCGTCGCAAGGCCGACCGCCGCTGCCGTATCGCGGCCAATCGGCTCGGCAATGACATTCTCCGCAGGAAGCATCGGGCAGACTTCTTTGACCGCTTCAGCTTGCTCAGAATTCGTGATGATCAAAACGCGTTCTGGCGGCACGAGAGCCCCCAGTCTTTCGACAGTCTGAGTCAGCATCGGCTTATCACCGACAATCGGGAGGAGGTGCTTAGGACGAGCGAGGCGACTTTGTGGCCAAAACCGCTCTCCGCGACCTCCAGCCATGATTACAACGTAGCGTTTTTTCATGATAGAATATGTAGGCTGTAGATCGGACTGAGCCGTATCAAAAACAAATTTTCTCCTAGAAAATAAGCCCCTTTCATTCCTCCGGCGGATGGTAAGGCTCCGTTAATTGCCCAAGCCGAAGCAATCCCGAGGTTGGCCGTTTGTAAAGATGACCTCGTCGATTTCGTGCAGCTTTACACGTCCAGTTCCTGCCAGCTCCACTAAGTCGGCTTCGTCCAGAAATTCAAAAGGCGGAGAGCGCTTTAGAAAATCGACCATCCGCAAGGCAATGCTCGCTGCCTTCATACTCAAGGGGTTTGAGGGGGTGACATGGCTCTAAGCTACTCTAACGATGAAGGGAGTAAAACTAGATCGTAGGGGTTTGTAAATACCCCATAACATCACCCATCTTGCCGTAGAGTTCAATCCCGTCCGCCGAAGCTGCCTTCAGGTCTTCCGAAAACTCCACCGCTTTGTGCGGAAATACTGTCACTACACATGAGCCGCCAAAAGCGAAATAGCCTTTCTCGTCTCCAATCTTCGCTGCGACACCTTCAGCTGCGGTTTGATTGATACTGCCGACATTCGTCGCGCCAATCTCGATCATCGCCCATGTGCCCAGCCTCGGATCTTCCATCACCGTAACAGTGCGCTTATTCGATAGAAGGTAGCGGATGTTGTGCTTAAGCGCGATCGGATGCACCGAGTAAAGGGGTCCTTCCAGCGTAGCCTGCGCCACGATTTTACCCGACCAAGGGAAGTGAAAACGATGATAGTCGATCGGCGCTAGACGCGATATCACGGCATCGCCCTTGAGTAGGTCTCGCCCGCCCCCAAAGGTGAGCGGGCCCATCAAGGTCGCTAAGGTAAACGGTTCGTTTTTTGCCCAGACCTTGCTCGGCTTTTTGAGATCTGGGACGAGGCGGTGGCGGCCATCAGCGGGAAAGGCGATCGTATCCGGGCTGATCGGCAAGGGCCGAACCTCCGGTTTAAGCTGACGGGTGAAGAAGTCGTTGAAGCTCGTGAACTCGTCCACCGCCTTGCGCGCTTCGCTCATATCGATCCCAAACTCTTTGACGAAGCCCTCGATAAGCTTGGCCGAAGAGGGCTTCCCCATCTTCCTGCCATACCACCGGCTAAAGAATGCCCGTGACGCCAGTGCCTGCGTCGTCAGCCGTCCGAGCTTTTTCTCATAAGCCCAGCGCAGCCATTTCTCGCCATAGATCGGCTCTTGCACACGACGACCCTCATAACGGTCAAACAGCTCCCAACCTAGCATAAGGCACTCAGAACGAAGCGCCCATCCAGCTTTGTCAAACAGGCTTCTTGAAACCGATAAACTGCCTTAGGACGAGACTGATGGCTGAGCCAAATTGGCCCGCTCCCAAGGTGGTTTTCCCTAGGAGTTGGATGCTTTACAGTGCTCTCTCAACAGGCTTTAATCGTGAACATGAAAGCTTGCCTACTACTGACTCTTTTCCTTCTCAGTGTAAGTGCTTACGGCGCTATCGATATGTTCATCAAAATCGAAGGCGTCGAGTTCATCTGCCATTAGGCCGTGGTCACTGGGTAGACCAACGAGCTCAAAGTTCGAGCGTGTCTCATCCATTAGCGGGACGAGAGGCGCTACAAGCTCTTCAGCCATTTGGCCGAATTCAATATAGGAACTCGGCAAAGTTTCGTTCGAAGCTGGGGCAAATGCGGGAATGCAAAGGCCCAAAAAGAGGAGAGGGCTCGTTAATCTAATCATGGTAGGAGTCCATCTATCTGATCAAGCGATTCGTCCTACCTCAAACTCTAAACGAGAGAGCGTCGCTAAATGCCCTACGCCTTATTCGTCTTTCGGGCAGTTTTTCGGCCTGCATTCAAAGTGCGGCAAAACGCACAGGCGGCCTCCGTCCCATCGCACACACGGCGGGCGTAACAGTCTTCACGTCCGTAGTAGATCATCTGAAGATGGAGAGCGTTCCACGACTCACGCGGAAAGAGGCGTTTGAGATCTTTCTCCGTCTGAGCAACCGATCTTCCGCTGCTCAATCCCCAGCGCTGAGCGAGGCGATGGATGTGCGTATCAACCGGAAAGGAGGGCTCCCTGAAGGCCTGCGCCACGACAACTTGGGCTGTTTTGTGCCCCACTCCGGGAAGCTTTTCGAGTTCTTCGAGGTTCGCGGGAACCTCGCCGTCGTGCTCTTCGATGAGGATCTCCGAAAGCCCCTTAATCGCCTTTGCTTTTTGCGGGCCAAGCCCACAGGGCCGGACGATTTCAAGGATGGCCTCTACCGGATTGCTAGCCATCTCAGCCGGGTTGTTCGCGAGCGCCCACAGCTTAGGCGTGACAAGATTTACGCGTGCATCAGTGCACTGAGCAGAGAGTAAAACGGCGACGAGGAGCGAATACGTATCGCTGTGATCGAGCGGGATGGGCGGATCCGGATAACGGCGGACCAGCTCACTAAGAACATAGTCGACCCGCTCGTTCTTGGTCATCGGGCGCGGAGGCGAGCTAGGCGCTGGCGCGATTCGCCATGAACGCCTTCAAAAAGCCAATGACGCGCTCGCGCAAGTCGTGACGATGAACGATCTGGTCGATAAGTCCTCGACCAAGGAGGAACTCTGCGCGTTGGAAACCAGCAGGCAGCTCTTCGTTGGTGCCTTCCTTGATCACGCGGGGACCGGCAAAACAGATAAGGGCCTCTGGCTCTGCGATGTTGAGGTCGCCAAGCGTCGCGAAGCTAGCAGTGACGCCACCGGTCGTCGGGTGGGTAAGAATCGAAATATAGGGCAGGTTAGCATCGGCGAGGCGCGCCAGTGCTGCACTCGTCTTGGCCATTTGCATCAGGCTGTAGATTCCCTCCTGCATACGCGCGCCCCCTGAGGCGGAAATGATAATGACGGGGCACCCGAGTTCCAAACCACGCTCAATCGCGCGGGTAATCTTCTCCCCGACGGCTACACCCATCGATGCGCCACCGAAGCGAAAGTCCATGACGGCGAGTGAAACTTCCAAGCCCTCCATTTTACCTACTCCGCAGATCACCGCCTCTTTTAGGCCGGTCTTCTTTTTATAGACTTCGAGGCGATCTGCGTAGGCTTTGTGATCCTTAAATTCGAGGCTATCGACCGCGGAAATTCCCGCATCGAACTCCTCCCACGTGCCTTCATCGATGAGCGACTCGATCCGGTGGGGGGCATCGATCGGGAAGTGGTGACCACTCGCCGGAGACACCATCAGATTCTTTTCGAGCTCCTTGGTGTAAACAAGGCCGCCGTTCTTCGGATCCTGAGTGTAGAGATCCTTCGGAATGTCTTTCTTCCGGCTGGGTGCGATCGTGGAATATTTCGGTTTCGAGAAAAAGGCCATGGTTTGTGGGAAAATTGGGTGATTCTAAAAGGACTAGCCGTGAGCAAATGCCAGAACTTTGAGAGATTTGGCTCCAGCATTTCGCAGGACGCGACAACATTCGTTCATTGTAGAACCAGTCGTAAAAACATCGTCTACAACAACGTATGTCAAATCCGCTCTCACCACAGCCTCAGGCGAAAGGGCAAACGCTCCGCGGACGTTTTTCATCCGATCAGCTCTAGGCAAGCGCGTCTGGGTGCCCGTCCTTCGACGGCGCAAAAGAAGGTTTTCGATCCCTGCAACCGGAAGCGTTTTCGCTAGTGCGCGGGCAAGGACAACACTCTGGTTGAACCCACGTTCCCGCTCGCGCGTTCGATGCAGTGGCACTGGAACCAAAACTGCGCAGCGACCAGAGGTAAAGACGGGCTCCAACGCCTCGCAGTGTTCGCACGCCTGCCCAGCTCCAATACCGGGATACGGGTGCCCGCAGATCTCGCAAACTGGGCCTCGTATCCAATCAATGCGGTCGGCGCAATTCTCGCAGAGAAACTTCCAACGCGCTGCCTCTGGGACAATTTCACCGCAGTGCTCGCAGTCGCAGGGAAAGACGACATCAAGCGTCCGCCGAAAGCCCTGCCGCAAAGGCTCAATCATACTTCACCCACTCTAGCGAAAGCCCCCGAGCGGGCGCGGTGACGATTACCCTACTCGGCTTCGCGGACGCGCGGATAGCAGCGACCTCGTCGACCGACAATTTGCCCAAACCGACGTCGAGAAGGCAACCAGCAAGGCGACGAACCATCTTGTATAAGTAGCCGCTTCCCTCGGTTCGCAGCGTCAGGCGAGGTCCCTCGCGCGTGACCTCAAGGACTCTCAGGTCCTTCACCGGGTCACGCGGCTTATCATCTCGGCCATTGGCACCAAAAGCGGTGAAATCGTGCTTACCGATCAGCACCTGCGCGGCCGCATTCATCGCTTCGAGGTCGACGCGTCGTTTCCCTAAGGAAAGGCAATAACGGGTTTCAAAGGGCAAGGCGTCACCTTCATAAAAACGATAGATGTAGCATTTCCCGATCGTCGAAAAACGCGCATGAAAAGCATCCTCAACGATCTCCGCCTCGTAGACTCGAATCGTCTCTGGGATGCCCGTCTTCAGAGCATTGATTAGATCGGTCGGGCCGTGGCTCCAGTCACCATCGAAATGAAAGACCTGACCGCGGGCATGCACTCCGCTGTCTGTTCGTCCAGAGCCCTGAATTCTGACTGCTCGATCGAAGAGAAAGCTCAGCCGTTTTTCGAGAACCTGCTGGACTGTATTCCCGCTTCGCTGCGCCTGCCAGCCATCAAAGCTGGATCCCTCGTAGGCAACGGTGCACTTCCAACGCATAAGACCGCGCGGTGAGATCAACCACCGAAGTCGATCTGCAAGTCCCAGTCACGACGCGCGGCTTCAGCCTCGATTGACGGTTTCAAGACTTCACCGAGCAAGTCGGAACCTACAAGGCGGACATTAGCAGACGTCCAAGTTGAAAAAACGAAGAGGCCGAGGAAAACGCGATTAAATTTCATGGGGCACTGATTCTAAAGAATGTAAGGACAAGCCTTGGCGATAGAATCAGCCCTGAGCAAGAAAAACTCCCAATGCATCAAAGACCTCAACCCATCCGGGTCGCTTGAATAAAAGGCTTACTCGACGACTAGACGCATGTAGCGAGGGGCGTTCGCTATCGGTCGGTGACAATCCGTCACAACTACTTCGCGGCGACCATCCGAGCCTGACTCACTGACATCGATGCCCACCGCCTCGATCAACCAAACATTGTCTCCTTGGCTCAAGCGGGCCGCATCGACCCAGGTGGAGCCCAGATCACCTGTAACTTGTACCACGTAGACAACTGTCGGATCCCACCTCCGCGCAAAGCTCAGCGTGACCCGACCATCTGGCGACATGCCCGGCTGCGCGATGAAAGGCTGGGGCGAGGTTGGAGACTGATTTCAGCCTCGTGAAAAATCCGCTGCATGACGCGCGCTCCCCAAGGGTATCGTAAAGAAGAGTCCCCTTTCGAAGATTGTGCATCCAGGCAGTGTTTTTTGCCGTAAAATTGTTAAAGAAACGAATCCGCTTTCCATCCCCGTTTTAGACCGTAAAAAATAACGTCGGCGCTTTTGCTCCTGACCCCCATGGCTCCAACGCAGGCTCACTCATCCCCTGAAAGCTGCCTCCAAAAGGTAGCCTCCGGCGACGCATCTGCCTTTCGCGAACTCTATGACGCCTTCGCACCCCAGCTCATGGGACTCGCCTACCGCATTCTTGAGCGCCGCCCGGAAGCCGAAGAAGTCCTCCAAGACACCTTCGTCCAAGTCTGGAAAAGCGCCTCCCGCTTCAATCCCAAGCGTAGCTCAGTCAAGACTTGGCTCTTTCTCATCACCCGCAGTCGCGCTATCGACCGCCTGCGTCGCCTTCGCGGTCAAGCTCACCTCACTTCCACCCCGTTCGACGAAACCTACGATAAAGGCGTCGAATTCGATCTCCCCTCTGACACCGATCGCGAAAACCATCCTGCCCTCCGCCGACTGAAAGCGCTCTCACCCCGGCAGCGCGAAACACTCGAACTCGCTTTCTTTGAAGGCTACACTCACGCCGAAATCGCCAACCTGAAAAACACCCCGCTCGGCACCGTGAAATCCGATATCCGCCGCAGCCTCCAGCGACTCAATACGAAAGGAGGCACCTCAAATGCCTAACTCCGAACCAGACAACGACGATCTGCGCTACCTCCTCGGCGAGCTTCCCGCTAAATCTGGGGAGACGCTTTCCGATCCTAGCCTTCGTCAAACAAGCGACGAACTCACCTCATGGGCCGACCATGAGATCACCCCACTTACGCCCAAAGGTCGTGTCTGGGAAAACATCGAAGCACAGGTCAGCCAGCAAAAGACCGCCCCCGTCATCTCAATTTTCACCCTCCGTATTTGGCAGGTCGCAGCGCTTCTCTTCCTCGCCCTCAATCTCTTCTGGCTCGTTCTATCCTTCCAAGAAGGCACCAGCAGAAGAGGAAATGCAATCGCCTCGAACCCATCCACGACGGGCTCAGAAGCTTCGAGCGATCGCGGTTCGACGCCCTCAAACACGACGACCAGCTCCGGAGAAACGGGCGCTGAGGGCTCCCGCGTTCAGACGCTCGAAACCGCCCTCAGCCAGCGCCAAGCTCAAGTTGAAACTCTCCAGCAGGCCCTCTCCGCCGCGCACGCCAACGCCCAATCAGCCGATGCCGATCACGCCCAGATGCTTTCTCAACTCGACGCCTTCTTCCTCCCCGTCGATGGGAAAGCCCAGATCACGCTCCTTGCGATGGCCGCCGATCGCTCTCCCTTCACCCAAGCTGACTTCGATGCGCTCCTCCCGCCAAATGAAGCTGCGTTCGCCGGTGATTTTACAGACGGTTTAGGTGCGGCTCCCGGTGCCGCTCTAGGTAGATTAGCCGACCCTGACACCATTTTGCCTGCACCGTCAGCCGTCGCCGTCTGGCGTAACGACCTGCAAGAGGGCGTCGTCAACTTTTACAACATGCCCGACCTTCCAAATAGCGCTATCTACGAGCTCTGGGCACAAGACAGCAGCACGGGCGAACCGATCAAGTTCGGCGATCTGCCAGTAGACTCAGCCAACGACTTCAGTATCGTCGTGACGCATGATCAGGACGCGAACTTCAGCCCAGCGAACTTCACCGTGACGATCAGGTCCGAGGTCACCAACGATGTTCCTGCGATCATCCTCTGGGGTCCCGGAAATCCTGAGGCAGAACCCATCGGTGACATCGCCGAGCCTTAGACGCTAAATATCGTATTCGTTAAAACTCCCGTTTGCGAAATTCTGGAAAGCCATTGAGAGTCGACGATTCGCATGTCGACCACCGCTCCAACACACATCCGCCTCCGCGGCGTTCGCCAGAACAACCTCAAGAACTTCGACCTCGATCTCCCTCTCGGGAAGCTCGTTGTCGTGACAGGGCTCTCGGGTGCAGGAAAGTCTTCCCTCGTTTTCGAGACCCTCCACGCCGAGGGACAGCGGCGCTACGTCGAGACGTTCTCTCCCTACGCCCGTCAGTTTATGGACATGCTCGACCGGCCTCAGGTCGACTCGATTGAGAACATTCGCCCCTCCATCGCGATCGAGCAAAGCAACACCGTTCGCACCTCCCGCTCCACCGTCGGCACGATGACCGAGCTGACCGACTACTACAAAGTCTGGTTCAGCCACGTCGCTGAACTCTTCGACCCTGAGACCGGCGAAAAAATAGAAGACGACAACCCTGCCTCGATCTGGACCAAGGCCCGCATAGCTTTCCCGAGCAAAGGCGTCCTCCTCGCCTTTCGCCTCAAGCGCCCAGAAAAAATGTCATGGGCCGAGCTCCTTGAGCCCCTTTCCAATCAAGGCTACAGCCGCATCGTCGCAGCGGAAAAACTAGCCCGCCTCGATGGCCTCGACCCCGCCAGCCTCGCCGCTGAGGGCAGCATTTTCGTCATCCAGGATCGTCTCAAGCTGACTCCGAAGAACCGCACCCGCTTCATCGAAGCTGCGACCGCGTCACTGCATTTCGGACAAGGTCAGATCTATCTACTGAGCGCAAACGGCGCCGAGACCCTCGACCACTACGCCGAAGGCCTCCACCTGCCCGGCAGCGATGTGCGTTACGAGCCCGCCACGCCGAACCTCTTTTCCTTCAACTCCCCAGTGGGTGCTTGCTCCGCCTGCCGCGGCTTTGGTCGTGTAATAGAAATCGACGACAATCTCGTCATTCCTGACCGCAGCCTCAGTCTCGTCGACGGCGCTATCCGAGCCTTCCAAGGGGCGGTCTATTCAGAAAGCCTACGCGACCTGCTTCGCGCCTGTAAGAAGCACAACATACCGACCGATATCCCTTTCGGAAAAATGCGGAAGGCCCATCAGCGCTTCGTCTATGATGGAGAGCCCGGCTACGATACGGACAAATCGAAAAAATGGCCGAAGGGCTGGTATGGCGTTCGCCGCTTTTTCAAGTGGCTCGAAAACAACACCTACAAGATGCACGTCCGCGTCTTTCTCTCAAAGTACCGCGCCTACGTTTCATGCCCTGAATGCAAAGGAACGCGGCTCAAACCCGACGCCCTCAACTGGCGCTGGAAGGGCCACCGCCTCCCCGATCTCTACGAACTCCCTGTCCGCGATCTCCTCGCCCTCTTCGAAGCTGAAAAATCGGTCGAAGATACCACCGACCGAGGTCTTGCCGTCGCCACCGGCGCCATCCGCTCCCGTCTCCATTACCTCGATCAAGTCGGCCTTGGCTACCTCACCCTCAATCGCAGCTCACGCACGCTTTCCGGTGGCGAAACCCAACGCGTCAATCTCACCGCCTGCCTTGGCACCGCGCTCGTCGACACCCTCTTCGTTCTTGATGAGCCCTCTGTTGGCCTCCACGCCCGTGACATCAATCGCCTCATCGGCATTCTCCGCCAACTCACTGCTGCCGGAAATACCGTCGTCGTCGTCGAGCACGATGAATCAGTCATGCACGCCGCTGACGAAATCCTCGAAATCGGCCCGCGACCTGGGAACGAGGGCGGCGAAATCATTTTTCAAGGGCCCGTCAGCAAAATGCTCAAAAACAAGGCCTCGCTCACCGGTGCCTACCTCAGCGGTCGCGAGCAGATTGAGCTCCCATCACAACGGCGCCCGGTCAAACTGAAGGGACGAAACGCTACCCCAGCGCTTAATTTCAAAGACGTCCACAAACACAATCTTACAGGCATCGACCTGCATTTTCCACTCGGACGCTTCGTCGCTCTCAGTGGAGTCAGCGGCTCTGGAAAATCCACTGTCCTGAACAACGTCATCCACCAAGGCCTCCTCGCCCGTGCCGGAAAAGCGGTCGAAGAACCCGCCCGTATCGGGAAAATCACTACACCCAATGAAATTGGGGAAATCGTTCTCGTCGACCGAACTCCGGTGAGTAAGACACCGCGCTCGACACCCATTCTGTTTGTGGATGCGTGGGATCACATCAGGACTCTCTTCGCTTCGACCGAGGACGCACTCGCCGCCGGACTTATCACGAGCCATTTTTCCTTCAATAGTGGCCATGGTCGTTGCGATCATTGCCAAGGCCTCGGGCACGAGCGCATCGAAATGCAGTTCATGGCCGACGTCTACGTCACTTGCCCCGTCTGCGAAGGAAAGCGCTTTCGTGACGAAGTTCTCGAGATCACATGGAACGGCAAAAATGCCGCTGACGTGCTAGCCTTCTCAGTCGACGAAGCCATCCTCTTTTTCGCCAAGCAAACCAAGATCATCGCGTGCATACGGCCATTGACCGACGTTGGCCTGAGCTACCTGCCACTGGGTCAGCCACTGAACACGCTCTCGGGTGGTGAATCCCAGCGCCTCAAACTCGTGAAGTTCCTCGGGCGCTTTGCCGGCGAAAGCGAGCCTGCCCTGCTTCTCCTCGATGAGCCCACCACCGGCTTACACCGCGCCGACATTAAGCGGCTCCTCGTCGTTCTCCAGCGACTCGTCGACGCAGGTCATTCCCTCGCTGTCATCGAACACCAGATGGATGTGCTCAAATCCGCCGACTGGATCATTGAGCTCGGCCCCGAAGCAGGTGACCGCGGCGGCGAGGTCGTTTATGCCGGAACACCCGAAGGCATTCTCGACGTAGATACAGAAACGGCACGCTTCCTCAGTGAAGAACTGGGAGGAGGCTCCCTCGCAGTCGCTGAACCGCAGTCACCATTCATCACTCAACATGCATCCTTTGGACGCAAAGCGGCGCTCAGCGTCATCGGCGCCCGGCAACACAACCTGCGCGACATTTCAGTTGATATCCCCCACGGCGAATGGACCGTCGTCACCGGAGTCAGTGGCTCTGGAAAGTCCTCTCTCGCCTTCGACATTATTTTTGCCGAGGGGCAACGACGCTTCATGGAGTCGATGTCTCCGTGGGCGCGTCAATACGTCGAGCAGCTTCCTCGGCCCGACATCGACTCGCTCACCGGGATCGCCCCCACGGTCGCGATCGAGCAACGGGTAACACGGGGAAGTCGCAAGTCCACCGTAGCGACGATCACCGAGGTCGCCCAATACCTTCGTCTCCTCTACACGCGCATCGGGATACAGCATAGCCCGAAAACGGGCGAGCCCCTCATCGCCCTCAGTCGTTCCGCCCTACTCAAAAAACTCGAAAGCACAATCGGTGAACGTTCACCTAAGAAGGGCGAGATGCTTTACCTCTACGCCCCGCTCATCCGCGGGCGCAAAGGCCACCATCAGCCTATTGCGGACTGGGCTAAAAATATCGGCTACGATCTTTTGCGCTGTGATGGGCGCCCCGTCCGCGTCACAAAATTCAAGAAGCTCGACCGCTACAGTGAGCACGATGTAGAAGTCGCGGTCGGCGCTCTCCAAATTGAAAAAGAAGGAAGCGCCTACAGTGCTACCCTGCGCGGCGAAGGCATCAGCCTTTCGAAGCTCCTCGACGAGACCCTGCGCCTCGGCAAAGGGGCCGCCTTTCTCGCTGATGCTCAAGGGCGAAACATCGCATGGTATTCGACGAAGCGGACCGACCCCACAACCGGAGAATCGTTTCCCGAACTTGATCCAAAGCACTTTTCTTGGAACAGCACTCGAGGCTGGTGCACAAGCTGTCGCGGCCATGGCCAACTCCATCAATGGATGCTTGATGACGAAAAGTTTGAGAATCTCCCTCTCGATTTCGTTGATGGTAAGACTTGCACTGTCTGTAAAGGCAGTCGACTGAATCCACAGTCGAGTGCAGTGTATTTACATTGTCACGACGGCACCCAACTCAGCCTTCCACAGCTTCTCGGTCTAGCGCCATCTGCCCTTCTCAAAACACTTTCCAAGCTCAAGCTCGACCGGCGCGGCAAAGCGATCGTCAAGGATCTGCGCCCCGAAATTGAAGAGCGCCTCAAATTCATGGATGAGGTTGGCCTGAGCTACCTCACCCTCGACCGATCAACCATCACCCTCTCTGGCGGTGAAGCGCAACGCATCCGGCTTGCCGCCCAACTTGGATCAAATCTATCGGGCGTTCTCTACGTCCTCGATGAGCCTTCAATTGGGCTCCACGCCCGCGACAACGACCGCCTGCTCGACTCTCTCGCCCGTCTTCAGAAGAAAGGAAATACGCTTCTCGTTGTTGAGCATAATCTAGAAACGATGCGGCATGCTGATCGCATCATCGACCTTGGCCCTGATGCCGGGATCAATGGTGGGCATATTCTTGCGAATGGGAAACTCGAAGCGCTCATTCAGAATAAAGACTCCCTTACCGGACACTATCTCAAAAATGGTATCCAACATCCACTACGCGGCCAGTATCGGACGCTTCCACCCAAATACAGCGCTCGGCGCAAAACCACTGCCGACGAGTGGATCGTCCTGAAGGAGCCTCGCCTGCGCAACCTTAAGGGCGGACAGCTCACCCTTCCTAAGGAACGCCTGATCGGTATCTGTGGCGTATCCGGCGCAGGTAAGTCCACCCTCATCCGCGATCTTCTCATTCCTGTCGTCGAGCGCGCCATCCGTTTAAAGAAAGACATCGTCAAAGGGAGTGCATGGCCGGGTCTCGACTTTGGTGAGCTACGACACGCCAACGTTTTCCGAACCGTCGTCGAAGTTGACCAAAGCCCGATCGGCAAAACACTTCGCTCTACACCAGCAACCTACATCGGAGCCTTTGATCTGATCCGGAAGTTCTTCGGCCAGATCCCTGAGGCAAAGATGCGCGGCTTTGGTCCCGGCACCTTTTCTTTCAACACCAAAGACGGACGCTGCCCAGAGTGTAAAGGGGCCGGAAAAATTAAGCTCGAGATGAGTTTCATGCCCGACACCTATGTCGAGTGTGACGCTTGCAGAGGAAAACGCTACGGAGCTGAATTGCTCGACTTGACTTGGAACGAAAAGAACATCGCTGACATCCTCGCAATGAGCTTTGAAGAGGCGGTCGGGTTCTTCCACTTCCATACCCGCTTGGAGGCCATGATGCAGCTCATGGTTGAAACCGGGCTCGGCTACTTGGAGCTTGGGCAAAGCAGCCCTACGCTCTCCGGCGGTGAGGCTCAGCGCCTCAAACTCGTGAGTGAGCTGATCAAAGGCCTGCCTACCTTTACCGAGCGAAAGCACGGTATCGTATCCAAAAATCTATACGTTCTCGAAGAACCCACGATCGGCCTACATCTGCGCGACTGTGAACGCCTCATCGAACTCCTTCACCGTCTCGTCGACCAAGGGCACACCGTCATCCTTATCGAACACCATCTCGACCTCATTGCCGAAGCCGATTACCTCGTCGAAATCGGACCGAATGGCGGCGATGGTGGCGGCAAGATACTGTATCAAGGAAGTGTAGACGGACTTTTAAAAGCCAAGAGTTCACCCACAGCACCGTTTCTACGACCACTCCTGTCTCGAACAGGAAAGAGCTGAACACCGCTTTTTCTTGAATAAGTAGTCAAAACTTGGAGCGGTGGCTACGCCTTCTACGACTCCCCACTCTTACGACGACTCATGGCTAAACATCGGCTATTCCTAATTGAGGACGAAGAACTCCTCTGCGAGCTCTTTACAGACTACGCCGTTACGATCCCAGAGATCGAATTTTTAGGCTTCGAAAATGACGGCCTGACCGGTGTTGAGAAGGCGATCGAACTTAAGCCCGATATCGTTGTCCTCGATATGCGGCTACCTAGAACAAACGGGATTGAAGCCTTACACCGACTGCGCAAAGAGCTGGGAGATATCAAAATCATCATTTTCACCGGCACCGTGAAAGAAGAGACCGTTCACCTCGCATATAGCCAGGGGGCGGATGCCTTCGTCGAAAAGGCCCTCGGCCTCGCCTACTTAAAGGAAGCCATCCTCGCCGTTATTCTCGGCGAACGCTACGTTACCGAGGGTATCTCAGCGATTTTGAAATCTTTTAAGACGGAATCGGAACAAACCTAGAACCGCCCCTTACGCTTCTTCTTTTTCTTTTTCGGAGGGGGCAGCGCGGCTAAGCGTTTGGCTTCGGCTTTCTGCAGTGCTCCGGCTTCTAAATGAAGAAGGAATTTGTCTTCGAAATAGTCGTTGCCCGAGAGGGCTCCTAAGTCGTGCACCTGAAAAGGCTCAATGCCTAGGTCTGCCAACTCCTCACGATAGAGGGTTCCTTTCAAATATAGCACGCCTTGAGGGAGGGCCTCGCTGCCGCCCGGGCGCAGATTCTTCGTGATCCAGCCAAGGAACTTGGGCAGTGGGCTCACCGCGCGACCGAGAATGAAATCCCATTTCGATTCGAGCGACTCGGCTCGCTTGTTGATCACTGAGACATTTTTCAGCCCGAGAGCCTCAACCATTGCCTGCACTGCCTTGGTCTTTTTTTCGACCGAGTCACAGAGGAAAAATTGCACCTCAGGAAAGCAGATCGCGAGCGGGAGGCCTGGCAGCCCTCCGCCCGTTCCGACATCCAGAACACGAATGCGGGGCGGAAAATCAACGATACTGGCGATGAGCAATGAGTGTGTGAGGTGGTGCACCTCAAGCGCGTCGATGTCCTTTCGCGAAACAAGATTCAGCCGCTCGTTCCACTCACGAAAGAGCGTCGCCAGCTCATCCATCTTTGCCGATTGCTCCGGCGTGATCTTCGCATACACGCTCGCCCAAGGATAACTCATGACCGCACTCTGAAACTCCTACACAAAGCGTCAAACCGCTTTTGTACTGTTGAATAATGAATGATGAGAGATGAATGAAAAACACCTACAGCCCTCAGGGTGAATTCACGAAAATCCCATCGCCAATCGCATCATTCACCATTCAGCATTCAGCATTCATCATTTAAAGTTTTCCATGAATCCCGACGAACTCTCCCGCTACAGCCGCCAGATCATCCTTCCCCAAATCGGAGTCGATGGGCAACAGGCGCTGCGCGATAGTCGTGTGCTGCTCATTGGGATGGGTGGGCTCGGAAGCCCTGCTGCGCTCTACCTCGCAGCAGCCGGTGTCGGCACCCTCGGTCTCGCCGACTTCGATACCGTCGCAGGGCACAACCTCCAGCGCCAAGTCCTTCACGACCACGCTCGGATTGGAGACGCGAAGATCGATAGCGCTGCTGACCGCCTCCGCGCGCTCGACCCAACGATCCAGCTCGAACTCCACCCCGCTGGGGTCAACGCCGAGAACATCGTCGGGCTCTTCTCGAACTACGACCTCATCCTCGACGGCACGGACAACTTTCCTACCCGCTATATGAACAACGACGCTGCGACGCTCTCGAAGAAGCCGCTCGTCTATGGCAGCGTGTTCCAGTTCGAAGGTCAGGTCTCAGTCTTTCACTCAGCCGCAGGCGGTCCCTGCTACCGCTGCCTCTTTCCCAAAATGCCCGACCCCGGCACTGTCCCAAATTGCGAGGAAGCCGGCGTCTTTGGTGCCCTCTGCGGCGTGGTCGGAAGTTGGCAGGCAATGGAAGCGATCAAGGTCCTCACGGGCACAGGCGAACCGCTCATCGGGCGCCTCCAAATTATCGACGCCCTCAACGGTGAGACTCGCCGCATCCGCCTCAAGCCCGACCCAGAATGTCCTTGCTGCGGCGAAAATCCGACCCTCACAAAAATCGAGGCGGCTAACTACGACTGGTCCTGCACGACCGAATCCGAAGAAAACAAAACAACCATGTCCCAAAGTCCTCCTACACTCCGAGAAATCTCTGTCCAAGAAGCCGCCGCCGAGAAGGCCGCGGGTGCCCTCCTCCTCGACGTCCGCGAAGACTTCGAGCACGCCATTGTTCAAGTCGAAGGCAGTCGTCTCCTCCCCATGAGCAAAATTCCGGATGCCGTCGAAGGCCTGCCTAAAGACCAGACCATTCTCTGCCTTTGTCACCACGGAGCTCGCAGCCTGCGTGTTGCCAGCTTCCTCGCTCAACACGGCGTCAAGGATTCCGTCAACGTCGCTGGCGGCATCGACCAATGGGCAGCCCAGCTAGATCCAGATATGGCGAGATATTGAGGAAATGTGAATGATGAGTTACCCGAATGATGAATAACTCATTACAACGCTTCATTTCTGTAGCCACCGCATCACAGGGCTTAGCTTCATTACATCACGCGCACTACCTGTCCCATCGCCGCAAACTCATCATTACCCCTGTCCCTCTTTCCACACCTCAATTACCTTTAGAAAGGTCGGTCCGACGGTCTTTGCTTTGCCTGGGCCGATGCCAGGAAGGAGCTGGGCCTCGGCTTTTGTTTTAGGCCGGTTAATCGCGAGTGCTTCGAGGGAGCGGTTGGTTAGAATCGTGTAGGCGGGCACGTTGCCACGGGCTTTCGCGAGCTGGGCACGTTTGCCCTTCAGGGCATCGATCAGGCTCTTGTCGATATCGCCATCGAACTGAAACGCCTTGCGACTGCTGGAACGGGTGCTTTTGGGGGCCTTCTTCCCGCGTGGCTCTACAGGCCAGACGAGCTCGGGCTTTAACTTTCCAAACATGACCGCCCCACCCATTGTTGTGAGGGTGACCATTGGACGGTTTCCGCCCGTTGTCATAACAAACCCAGCACGCAAGCAGGCGTCATACAGCTCCCTGATAAAGGCAAGTCCCTCCGGAGAAAGAATCCCGTAGGTCGAAAGTTTATTGAGTCCAAATTGCGCCATTTTCTGGTCCGTGCTGCCGGCCAACATCTGTAGGATAAGGCCTTTGCCAAAGCGAGGCACCCAATCCTCACCGCTGCGCTCACTCATGCGCGCAATGCCACTCAGCAGCTTGCGCGCAGTCTGCGTCTCGGCGTCGGTCAAGACCCGCACCTTTACGTCGGTCGTTGCCCTGCACTCATCGCAATGATGACAGGGCTCTGGATCTTCTTCACCAAAGTAGCGACGTATCCAGATTTGACGACATTCGAGCGCCCCTGAAAAAGCGATCATGGAGTCAAGTTTACTTCGATCGCGTCGCTCTTTTTCATTTAAAGCGGCTTCATCGAGCGCGAGTTTAAAGGGCAATATTTCCGGCTTTACGAGGCGAGTGCCACGCATGCGCTCACCAGGGATGTCGAAGCGCTCCAGAACCCCGAGATCACTCAAGGTTTTGAGCGCCGCGCCCACCGCCATGCCATTCTTGCTCCCAACCGCCTCGCTTAGATCCTGAATCGTAAGGCGCACTTCTTTGGCTTCATCGGCTATTTCGAGGAGCTGGCCATAAACACTGCGGATGAATTCCGGTGTCGGGTTTGCCCCATCGATGAAGAAATCCTGCGTCCGGCGATCGGCGTAGTTATAAAATAAGACACACTTCGAAGGCAGACCATCGCGGCCCGCGCGGCCCGCTTCTTGATAAAATGCTTCCACGCTCCCAGGCAGCTCGAAGTGAGCGACAAACCGTAGATCCGCTCGATCGATACCCATCCCAAAGGCATTTGTAGCGACGGCGACATCAACGCGCTTCGAGATGAATTGGTTCTGCAGATCTTCCCGCTGCTCATCACCCAGTCCTCCATGATAAGCGACATGAGAGACGTCCCACTCAGCCAGATGTTTCGAGACCTCCTCCACCCGCTTGCGCGTCGCACAGTAAATGATGCCGGTTTTTTGCTGTCCAATCAGGCGACTCAACTGGGCAAACTTATCTGCCCTCTTCGCCACATCGCGCACTTCGAAATTCAGATTCGGGCGCCCAAATCCACTGATAAAGATCGCGGGGTCCTTCAGGTCGAGAAAGCGTTTGATATCCTCCTGTACCTCGGGTGTGGCCGTCGCCGTAAATGCACTCACGGGCGGGCGTCCTATCGCCTCGAGTCTCTCGCCAACACGCAGGTAATCCGGACGAAAATCATGTCCCCACTGAGATACACAGTGCGCTTCATCGACCGCGACGAAGCTGATTTTGACCCGTTTTAATTCTTCGACAAAGCGATGATGGCGAAACCGCTCAGGAGCGACGTAAACGAGTTTATAGGCCCCATCGCGCATCCTATCGATCCGCGCGTTCTGCTCTGCGGGCGGCAGACTACTGTTGATAAAGGTCGCTGGAAGTCCGCGCGCGGTGAGGGCATCAACTTGATCCTTCATCAGCGCGATGAGTGGCGAAATGACCAGTGTCACCCCATCAAGGACGAGCGCGGGCAACTGATAGCAGAGTGATTTACCCCCGCCCGTCGGCATGATCGCCATTGTGTTACGTCCATCCGCAATCGACTGCACAATTTCCTCCTGCCCCGGCCGAAAAACCTCGAAGCCAAAATGCTCCGCCAGCGCACTGTGCAAATCTGCTGATTGAATGTTCACTAATAGTAAGGAGTGCAGTCAGCTCGATGGATGCAAAACGTAAAGACGCCTTATCGCCTTGATTGGCTCTAGGCTTCATTTTCCCAGCGGCTTTTTCATCTAAAAGTGCCTTGGTAAAGCCTAGCAATACCTCCAAGGCGGGATAACACTAGAGAAACCCTCACCATTCCAACTATTACAGCGGGGGGATGGGTCGATTTATGGAGTGAACCTTTTTGAAAGCTTCAAAGGCAAATCGAACCCCATAAAGCATTGAGTCCTCAGCGCATGAACCCACACAACCGCCGACATCAGTATTGCACCCTTCGGACGCAGGGAATGCTTCACAGCGAATGAAGTTTGATGACGAAGAGGGGTTGCTAAAGCGGATCGGGAGCGTCCTAAACGCGTTCCGGCCCGATTGTACGATCATCCGAGGCCGACACTTGACGGGTCAAAGAATCACCTTTCTTCGATGCGGAGGGACGCATCCGGTCGAAAATAGATTCTTCATCGGTAAAATCCTGAGTGAGCTCGATGAGGAGCGACCCATCGGCAAAATTCCGTTCTGGCGCCTTAGGAAAATCGCCAAGGAGGCCAAGGTTGATTTCACCCTGATCCACCTCGATCAAGCGCTCGCGTGGGCGGCCGAAACGCTCATCAAACGCGCTGGATCCGAAGTCTTCCGAACCCCCCTTTTCCTCGAAACCGTCGTCGATCTCAGCGACGAGAAAAAGTTGCTTTCGGGGAGTAATTTGAAGCGGGACATCCAAAGGATTCAGAAAAACGCCTTCTCGATCGAGCGCACTACTGAGCCGGCAGATCTCCTGACTTTCATCCGAAAATTTCGCGATCCATATGTCGCAAAAAGACATCCCTTGGATGCGCCCTCCTATCGCTATGATCCAGCCATCTTTACCAAGAAATCATTAGAAGGCAGCGGATTCTCCCTCCTCAAAATAATGCATGAGGGACAATGGGTTGCAGGGGAGGTTATCGCCGATTCCTTTCAAGGGCGACCCGCCCTCTGGGAGCTAGGCGTAAAGGACGGGGATACGCATCTAGTAAGGCAAGGTGCCCTCGCCGCAGCCTATTGGCTGAGTATCGAGTTTCTGATCCAGCAAGGCGCCCAGTCCGTGTCCTTCGCTCGTATGCGCCCTTACATCAACGAAGGGGTCTTGAAATATAAATCCAAGTTCAAGCCAACGGTGACAAACAACTCATCACGGCGAGTGCTGATCGTCCCCAATCTCTCTTCGCGGATCACACGTGATGTCCTTGTCGAAGAGCCTTTCATCATCGAAGAAGGCGGAAAACTAATCCCGCTCGGTTTCAGTAAAAGCCACTGCGTATCTGATGGACTTGAACCGCACTCCGTCGCCCTTCACCGATATAAAAATCTCGAAGCGGCTCGCCTGATAAAGTTGCCCGAAAACACCTCTACGACAAATTCAGCTCAGCCCTCCCAGCGGACACCCGCCTCTACCCATAGCGACTACCCGCGCGATAAATGTATCCACGATCTATTCTGCGAAAATGCTCTCCAGCACCTTGATCAGGCGGCAGTTCGATACGAAGAGGAGATTTTAAGCTATGCGCACTTACTCGAATCCTCTGAGCGCTTAGCTCAAAATCTCCGCCAGAACGGAATCGGCAATTCCGATGTCGTAGCTGTCTGTGCAGATCGCTCGCTCCATTTGCCGACATGGGTTCTCGGTGTCCTCCGAAGTGGTGCGGCCTATTTGCCCCTCGATCCGGCACTGCCAAGCGAGCGCTTACAATTCATGCTCAAGGATGCGGGTGCACGTGCACTCATCGTTGATGAAAAAACCAAAGAGCTTTTCAAGGGGGCCACGCTCCCTTGCCCATTAATCGTGGGTTCCAAAGCTATCTCAAGAGAGTCAAACTCCGACGCGTCGGTGCTTCCAAACGACACCACTTCGTCTGACCTTGCCTATATCATTTACACCTCTGGATCAACTGGGCTCCCCAAAGGAGTCGAGATCGAACACCGCAACATCGTTAACTTAGTATGGGACATGAAAGAACGCTTAGGCCTCCGTCAGAAGGAGAGCGTTCTCTCCATCGGATCCTTCGCCTTTGATGTCACTCTGCCCGATTGGTTTTGGGCGTTCCTTACCGGAGGAACCGTCATCATTGCCGATGAACAATCAATTAAGGACCCAGCGCGCCTTGTCCCATTGATTTCCAAACATCGACCGACTCACATCCAAGCGACACCCGGCACGTGGGAAATGCTTCTAAAAGTCGGATTGCCAAGCTACCGACCACTGCGACTCGTAACGACAGGAGAACATGTCGGCGAAGCCCTACGGGAACGCCTCCGGAATCTTTCAGATGAAGTGTGGAACCTCTACGGCCCGACTGAAACGACGGTCTGGTCTTCAGCTTGCCACCTCGGCCACGACCACTCGGCCGAATCAATCGGAACCCCGATTGCCAACACGCAGTTCCACATCGTCGGCGACAATGGCCAACCCGCATCTGATAACGAGCGAGGCGAATTATGGATTGGCGGTGAAGGCGTCGCTCGAGGTTATCTAAGCCGTATCGAATTAACCGATGAGCGCTTCGTCACTCCCGATTGGGCACCCGGGCGACTCTACAGAACGGGCGATCTCGTCGAATGGAATCCCGAAGGCGGTGTCCGCTACCTTGGCCGAATTGATGACCAAGTAAAAATCCGAGGCTACCGCATCGAACTCGGAGAAATCGACGCAAAGCTTTCTGAGCACTCCGATGTGCAAGTCAGCCAAACGCTATTGGTCGAAGGAGAACACAGCCCCCGCCTCGTCAGCTTTGTTGTCCCAAAAAGTAACGACACTGACCCGAAGGATTGGAAAACGTTTCTTCTTAGCGAGCTCCCAGCCTACATGGTGCCGGCCCGCTTCATCCCACTCAAAGCGCTGCCACTCACTCCGAACGGAAAGATCGATCGCAAAGCGCTCCAAGCACACCTGAAAACAACCCCTGACGGCTCGGTGAAAACGAAACTGAACGCCTTAGAGCGGAAGGTCGCTAATGTTTGGAGGAGCGTACTCAAGGGGCCCCAGATCACGTCTACGGATACGTTTTGGGATCTGGGCGGAGACTCTCTCTCGGCCGTCCATATGCTCTTGGAGTTGAAGCAACGCCTTGGACTGGAAGTCCCTTATGAACGCCTCTCTGAGAACCCGACCCTGAGTGAGTTTTGCGCTTTCTGCACTCAGCGAAAGAAGGCACCTCAGCGGCTGCGAAGCCTCCGCTCCGGTAGCGACCCAGTGGCCACCCCCATCCTCTTCACCCACGGGCACAACTTCTGTAACACCATCGACGAGCTCAGCCCCGTTATACATAGCCTCGACGCTTTCCATCCGATCTGGGGCCTGAGCGGTCATGGCGAAGACGGGCGGTGCTGGAGCTATCAGACGCTCCCCGATATGGCGGCCGAAGCACTTGAGCTTATTAAAGGTGCCCTTCCTCCCCAACGCATCATTCTTGCAGGCTACTGCATCGGTGGGCTACTGGCCTACGAACTCGCGAAACAACTATCCGAGGCAGGCTACGAGATCGAGCATGTCATCATGATCGATACGGCGACACCTGAATTGCGCAATACCTCCATCGCTGAAGGCACCCTTCAGCGTCGCCAAGAGCTCAAGGACGGCCTGCGCCACCGCTCTTTGTCCACCCTCATCGAACGCATCATCACCCGCGTGAAGTTTGAACGGAAATACTTCCAAAACTCATTTTGGCGTCATGTAGCACCTTTCTGGATACGTTTTTCACCACTCCCATCTCAAGCACGCACACCTTACTATCAATCGATCCAATCAGCCGCCTTCACCAGCTATGAACCTGGGAAACTCGATGCACCGGTTCACCTCATAAAGACGGATCAAAACAGCTGGCCACCTGATTACGGATGGGGACCGCATTGCCCACAGATCGAAGAGAGCTTTCTCAGCGCCCCCCCCATCACGAAATGGTCTCAAAAGAGCAAGCCCCTCGGCTTGCGAAACATATTCCCATCGTTCTAAAAGCGAACAACTTAGAACAATGCCGCCCTAATAGCGTAGTGGTGGGGTAATCTTGCTGAATGAATAGCGGTGCATCAGGTCAGGTTGTGCTCGAATACGGGCGCCATCACTCAGCGGACATCGAGATCGGGCCACTGCGCGAGTTTTCGGTGCAGGGTGCGGCGGGACATGCCGAGGAGTTTTGCGGCCTGAGTTCGGTTGCCTTTTGCCTCGACGAGGGCGTTACGCAGGAGGCGCTTTTCGTTCTCTTCGACGGAGAGCGGATTCTGAGCAAAGCTTGAATTTTCCGAACCGACCTTACCCATCGGATCGAGAAACTTGGGATCGAGATCGTACTCGGTGAGCTTTCCGCCGCGCTTCATCACGATGATGTTTTCAGCGAAGTTACGCAGCTCACGAATGTTACCCGGCCAGCGGTATTGCTCGAGGGCATGCATCGCCTTGGCATCAAGTTCGAGCGGCTCGGTGTCATTTTCCTCGGCGTAGATGTCGATGAAGTGGCGGACGAGAAGCGGGATGTCGTCAACACGAGCGCGCAGTGGCGGCATGTCGAGGGTGACGACGTTGAGCCGATAAAGGAGATCGTCTCGAAAGGTGCCTTTCTTCGCCATATCGACGAGGTCTCGGTTCGTCGCTGCGACGAGGCGCACATCAACTTTGATCGTCTTGGTGCTGCCAAGGCGTTCGAAGCTTCGGGTCTCGAGAAAACGCAGAAGCTTCACCTGAGTGGACGCATCGATTTCGCCAATTTCATCGAGAAAGAGGGTGCCACCATCCGCCGCCTCGAAGCGACCGATGCGACGCTCATTCGCTCCCGTAAAAGCCCCACGCTCGTGTCCGAAGAGCTCGCTTTCAAGCAGACTGGCCGAAAGCGCAGCGGCGTGGACAGGCACAAATGGACCGCGATTGCGGTCACTGTTCTGGTGGATCGACTGAGCGATGAGCTCCTTGCCCGTTCCCGTTTCTCCTTCGATAAGAACGGAGGCACGTGACGGAGCGACCCGCTTTACTTTTTCGATAACATCTTCGAGCGCCTTCGAGCCGCCAATGATACCCTCGAAGCTAAACTTGCGGTCAAGGCGCTCCTGAAGCTCAACGACGACTTTCTCGGTCGTGCGTGATCTGAGCGCACGCTGGATCAGCAGTTCCAGCTTCTCGATGTTTACCGGCTTGGTCAGAAAATCATAGGCCCCGCGCTTCATCGCTTCTACCGCGGTCTCCACGTTCCCATAGGCCGTCATCATGATGACGATGGGGGCGTGAGGCAGCGCAATGACCTTGTCGATGACCTTCATCCCGCTTTCACCGGTCATTCGAAGGTCTGTCAGGACGATATCAAAGCGCTCAGACTCGAAGAGGTTGAAGGCCTCATCGGCGTTCGCCGCGAGGTAAACGTCATAGGTGTCTTCAAGCGCGAGATAGAGCCCTTCACGGGTGTGTTTCTCGTCGTCAACAATAAGCAAACTGGCTGGCATGGAGAGTATGGTGCGACATTATGGCTCATTTACAAGCCAAGAATAGAGAGGCCTCAACATTGAGACATTCAGGCGCTAAAGCGCTACTCCTAAAAGGCGACTAGCCACTCTGACGGGGCATCGCCCATCTCGACCATTGCTTCGATAAACCCTTGAGCAGAAGCAGGATCTGAATGATACCAAACCGCGAGCAGACCTAGAAAAACATCTGGCTGCTGTCGAGCGTTGCCGACCTGCTCCTGGACCAGAGCCGCGGTCTTAACCTCCCCAACAACGCGGAAAAAGCGCTCGGTTAAAACACGGCGAGACGCGGCATCAGGCAGTGCCGCTAGCGCCACGATCACCGCATCGAGCTGAGCGGGGTGACGATCCTGTGGCCGGTAAGAGTAAAGCAGGCCCCAATCCAAGGGCTCTCCGACGAGCTGCTCAAAAAGCGCCTGCGCCTCGCGCTCAGATGACTTCAGCCCGGATTCGGCACCCGATCCGGGTTCAGCGTGGAAAGCAAAGGCTGAAAAAAGTCCCATCGTGTAAACGACACCCAGCGAGAGAAGCCAAGTGATGCCCAGAACGATTGGAGTCATAGTAGATCTTTTCATGATGCCTCGGGTGGAGTGAAGAAGCCAGGGATCCGGCCTTCGTCGAAATCGATCAAATCGCAGACGGATTTGATTTCACCGATTTTACTGGCGCACCCCATCGCGGCGAGAGCGTCGCCAAGGAATTCAGCCCCGGCCTCGGTCATGCCTTTTTGCACCACTTCGCGGTTCCACTTGATCACCTGCACGTCATCGGGAAACAGCTCAAGAAGCGCAGTGGCGAGAGCAGCATCGTCGTCTCCAGCAGCCTCCACCGCGGCTAGGACAGCCTTTGGTTCGACATCCAGATGCATGCAAAGAAAACGATCAAAGCCACGGCAAAAGTTCTTTTGGTAGCTCTTTGGCAGCCCACCTTTGAGCGATAGCCGACACTTAGCGATGAAGCGCGGCAGGTGGAGCAGACCTGTCGCGGCGTGCGGCAGGTAAGGCGAAGGAAGATACCAAGCGACCTCTCCAGTAGATCCTTGAATGGGTTGATCTGACATGGCGAAGAATCGAAACGCCCACCGCCAGAAGCGCGAATTCTTTTTCAACTCAGATCTAGACGAAAACAGACTGACCTTTGACAGCAGGCGGTGAGCGCGTTGAGTAGACACTGGCCTGCTCAACTTGGCCACCTCCGTTCATGAACACAATTTGGCGCGTCTCTTCCTATCTTTTCAAACACCGCTTGCTCTTCATCCTCACCCTGACCTTCGCGATCGGGACGGTGGCGATGGAGTTAGCTGTGCCATGGATGGTGCGCTCGATGCTCAACCAGGTCGAAGCCGAGGCGAATTACTCCCAGCTCTGGATCGGCGCCGGCATCATCGCTCTCCTCTACTTTGGAAGCGCGGTTTTCAACGGCCTACGGATCGCGATCAACAATACTCTAGAGCAACGGGTCCTCTTGGAAATGCGGCGGGATATCCATCAGAAACTCCTCTGCCTCCCGATCTCATTTTTCGACCAGCGCAAGAGCGGCGACATCTCTTCCCGCGTGATCGAAGACGTGGCCAGCGTAGAACGCGCCCTGCTCGACGGCACCGAAATGGGCTCTAGGTCGATCGTCACCATCGTTGGTGTCACCGTCCTGCTTTTCATCCTTAACCCTACCCTCGCGGCCCTAGTTTTCCTCCCCGTTCCACTACTCATTGTCGGAGGATATTACTACGCCAAAGGCTCACGAAAGGTCTGGAAGCGCGTGCGCGAGGCCGGCGGCGATCTGAACAGCCTTCTCGTAGAAGATATTCAGGGCAATCGCCTCATCCAGACGTTCGGCCTACAGGCGCGCGAAGGCGCGCGATTCAACAAGCTTGCCCACCTCTACAAGGACCTAAACTTGAGCGCGATGTTTCGCTGGTCGGTCTACAGTCCAACGACGAGCATGGTGACAAATCTTGGCTTCGTCGCGATCATTGGCCTCGGCGGTTACTTCATCCTCCAGGGGCAAGCAGGCTTTGGTTTTCCAGACCTTGTCGCGTTCCTCCTTTACGCCTTTCTCCTCTACGGCCCGATCAGCCAGCTCCATAGCATTAACCATATGATCACGGCAGGGCGGGCATCGGGTGATCGTGTATTTGAAATCCTAGACGCCCCCGTCGATATCGAAGAGCCAACCAACCCCAAGCCATGGCCCGAAGGCTCGATCGAAATCAAATTCGATAACGTCACCTTTCAGTATCCCAGTCGCCCAGAGGTGCTTGAAGACTTCGAGCTCACTCTTCCTGCAGGCAAGGTAACCGCACTCGTAGGACATACTGGCGCGGGCAAGAGTACCGTCGCAAACCTCACAATGCGCGCCTATGATGCGACAAGCGGCGCAGTCCTGCTCAACGGCGTCGATGTGCGCGAGCTCAGCCTGCATGAGCTACACTCCCAAATCGGACACGTTGCTCAAGATCCTTTCCTCTTTGAAGGAAGCGTCGAAGACAATCTGCGCCTCGCCAAAGAAAATGCTACCCTAGAAGAGATTGAAGCAAGCCTACGCGGTGCCTGCGCGTGGGAATTTGTTCAAGCCCTGCCCGACAAGCTAGATACAAATATCGGTGAAAAGGGCATTGGTCTCTCCCAGGGAGAAAAGCAACGCCTCACCATCGCCCGTGTTATTTTGAAGAATCCGCCCTTCGTCATACTCGATGAAGCCACTGCGAGTGTGGATACGATAACCGAAAAAGAAATCCAGACTGCCCTCGAAAATCTCACCGCGCAGCGCACCGTGTTGATTATCGCGCACCGCTTATCGACAGTGCGCAAAGCCGATCAGATCGTCGTGCTCGACCATGGGAAGATCATCGAAAAAGGAACCCATGACGAACTCTGCGTCCTCGACCGTCACTACGCGAAACTCTGGAATATTCAGAGTGATTTTATTGTCGAAGACACGGGGTAAAGCAGAGGCGCAAAGATATTTTCCCTCGCTCCCTATCTATTGATCCTCATTTTGGAGCCTTCATCGGATAAATTCGTCAGTTTTACCTAAAATCAACGCGCAACAGATGCCAGAAGAACTCACCAAAAATCTCAAGGTAACGAGCAAGATGGGCCTCCATGCCCGTCCCGCCGCGATGATTGTGCGGATCGCAAACAAATACGCGGCCGAGGTCTATGTCGAAAAAGATGATGAGCAAGTGAATGGGAAAAGCATTATGGGCCTGATGATGCTCGCAGCAGGGCAAGGTTCTACCCTTCGCTTTATGGTCGCCGGGGAAGGCGCTGAGGAGATGCTCAAGGACCTCGAAGAGCTTTTTGAGAGCGAGTTCGACGAGCAGGCTTAGTCAGCCCCAATATCTACTACATCGGGGCGATGCGGCCGCGCTTAATCGCAGCCTTCAGGGCGGCAATCGTGATATCGAGGGTACGAATTCTTGCGTGCATTTTCGACACAGAGGAAACGAGATTCCAAGGAGCGTTCTTTGTGTTCGTATTTTCCACCATCTCATTCACCGCTTGATCGTAGAGATGACTCTTCTCGCGATTCCGCCAATCGTCTGGAGTGATCTTCCACTGCTTAATGGGGTTCTCTTCTCTTGCCCGGAAACGCTCGAGTTGGGTGTCCTGATCAATATGGAGCCAGAATTTTAGAATCACTGTTCCAAAATTAGTGAGCTGCGCCTCCATTTCATTGATTTCCTGGTACGCCTGCTGCCACTCCTTGTTCGTGCAAAAGTCTTCGACGCGTTCGACGAGCACACGGCCATACCACGAGCGGTCGAAAATGGTAATTCTTCCACGCGGAGGCAGCTGTTTCCAAAAGCGCCAAAGATAGTGGTGCGCGAGCTCTCGCTCCGAAGGTGGACCGACACCGATGACTTTAAAACTGCGGGGATCAATCCCCTGAAGGAGGCGTTTAATGCAGCCCCCTTTACCTGCAGCATCCGATCCGCAATAAACGAGTACCACAGGAATCTTCTGCGCATTGATCTGGTGAACAAGCTCATACATCTCCGACTGGCGTTCCTTGAGCATTTGCTTGTACTCAGAGCGATCCAAGTCCGAAGTCAGGTCGATCTCTGAAAGATAATCTCGGCCAGTGTATGGTATCCACTTATCCCTTACACTCTGTTTTTCTTCTGAAGCCTTACGCTTCTCTATCGCCGCGCGAAAACTCTCGATGAGGATTTCGTAGAGACGCTGGGTTCCCTTTTTCAGGTCGTCCGTCTCGATCACAGACCACTCTGCGCCGGGGTGCTTCGTCGACTGCATCATCGATTCTACTTGAGCGCGGTAGGCGGCATACTGCTCATGCCGCCGCCAGTCCTTTTTCCTCACCCGCCAAGCCGTCTTTGGATTGTTTTCGAGGGCCTTAAATCGGCGCGCCTGCTCTTTTTTCGAGCTCACGAGAAAGACCTTGATGAGGAGGGTGCCCGCATCGACTTGGTTACGCTCAAAGCTCACAATGTCTTTCCAATATTGATCGAGCGTTTTTTCGGGCAAGCCGCCTTCGGCCCATGCATCAAGGACCCGATAGTAGGCACTCCGGTCAAAAAACTGAACATCGCCCTCGAGAGGGAGGTTGTTCCACATATCCCACAGTAGCGGATGCTCTTGGAGATGTCGTTCACTTGCATGGACAGCGCGGATGGAATAAACCCGTGCATCCAGCTCAAGTAGAACCCGATTCAAGACATGCCCCTTACCACTGCCGTCGATGCCTTCGATCACTACAATCGATGGCAACCCAAGGCCTTTTGCCTCGCGCTGTAGCTCGCCTAATTCGATCGCAAGGTCTTTGGGGCGCTTCGAGGGGGTCTCAACTAGTTCACTCATGGCAGCTCTACGCTAGCTATGGTCGCACGGACGAGCCTACGGGCAATTCAAAAAAGCGCCCTGTTCGCGCATCTCGAGGCCTTATCAAAAAAATTCCCCACTTTGAAGGATTGGCAAAAGCTCAGAAGCGCGTATGTAAACTTAAATGTCGAAGGAAATACATCCGCCAAAAGCATACAAAAACGATGACTTTTTAAACAGCGGTGCAGCACGAAATATTCGTGTTCTCTGCGAAATGAGTGAGCCCGAGGCGCGCTTCAAAGAAGAGAACATACAGGACACCCTCGTCTACTTCGGTTCCGCGCGCTCGATTCCTGAAGTAGAGGCTAAGGCCAATCTCGAAGGGCTCGAAAAGGCACTGAAAGACCCTGCAAACCCATCCACAGCCGAAACCGGCGCGATCAGTAAGGCTAAAGCACAGCTCAAGCTAGCTCCCTACTACGATGCTGCAGTCGAACTTTCCTCGCGAATGACGAAGTGGTCGATTGCGCTGCGGAACCCCCAATTGCGCTTCATCTCGTGCACCGGTGGCGGACCGGGAATGATGGAAGCTGCGAATCGCGGAGCCCAAAACGCAAAGGGTGCGAGTATCGGCCTCGGGATTAGCCTGCCCTTCGAGCAAGGGCTCAATCCCTATGTCACGCCGGATCTAGCTTTCGAGTTTCACTACTTTTTCGTTCGCAAATACTGCTTCGCCTATTGGGCAAAAGCCATCGTCGTTTTTCCCGGAGGCTTTGGGACGATGGATGAACTCTTTGAACTCATGACGCTCATTCAGACCGGCAAGATTTCAAAGAAGATGCCGATCGTCCTCTTTGGCGCGAAGTTCTGGAACGACATTCTCAACTTCGATGCTTTCGTTGAATGGGGTGTCATCTCGCCGAGTGATCTCGATTTATTCAAGATCGTAGATACGGTAGAGGAAGCAGAAGAGTTTCTCATCGCAGAGCTCTCCGCTCTCTATCTTTAAATGAAAGACTCGTAAGGAAGAAGCACACGCATGCGGCTTATCCAGCAATCGGGCGCGATCGTCGGGCTCTCAGTTATCCTAGCTTTGCTGGTCGCTTTCGCCCACCCCAAGGCTCCCTCCGCCCCTTGGCTTACACCGGCAGATACCTACCGCGTTGGATTCGAAGCGCTTGAGAATCTGGATACAATCATCTGGGTCGATGCGCGCACCAAAGCCGCCTACGACAGTGAGCATGCGCCGGGAGCTATTCATCTCAACGAAGACAATTGGGAAGGCGCTTTCTTTACCCTACTCGAAGGGTGGACGCCCGAACAGACGATCATCGTCTACTGCAATGCAAAGGACTGCCATGCGAGTGAAGTCGTCGCTCAGCGCCTTCGCCGTGATCTCGATATTGATGACGTTTACTATCTCGAAGGCGGCGGGGACAGCCTGAAGGAGCTCCTGAGATGACCGGGGGCTTAACGATCTTTTGTCGGTTTTTTCTAAGCTTCTTTTTCATCCTTTCGGGTATTGTTAAGCTACTCGACCCCGGACGCTTCTATCTCGATGTGAAAGCCTTCGAGCTCTTGCCCTTGAACGTCGCTTATGGCGTAGCGCTATTTTTACCCGTCTTCGAGCTGGTTGCGGCGGCAGCTCTCTGGATTCCGCGGCTGCGGCGGGGGGCTGCGGCGCTCCTTGGGCTTAGTATCCTAAGTTTTATGGGGGCACTACTGATGAGTCACTTCAGGGGCCTCAATCTCGATTGCGGCTGTTTTGGAGACTGGCTGATCTTTCCGTCGCTCAGCGCTCATATCGCTTTTAATACCGGGCTCGGACTCATGGGCCTGTGGCTTTTGCGAAGCAAGTAGGTGGGCAAAGGATCTGGTAAACAGTGCCGAAAAACGTATCGATCTGCAAAATCAGATTTCTCTCCTTCCGGAAGTAAAGCCACCTCTACCAGAGCTTGATCCGATGGAAAAGGTCCTCTTGAAATTTTCGCCGCAGTTTCAACGCAAATGGGCAGACCTAGAATTAGCGGCAGAAAACCAGGTCAAACTGAGGCACAAACTTTCATGTGATGAAAAAATATTGTCAGAAAATCTAACTACACAACTGAACAACTTTGTCGCTGCTCTTGTAAGCTTTGAATCCGCCGCGCTGAAGAATCCGACGCTGCCCGTTTTTAAACCTTCTGCTGATCCTCAAGCGGGAGACCTCGTTGTCGTTTCAGAAAATGACGATCGATGGACAGAATCGAAGGGATTGCTCCCAGACAACTTGCAGCAATACCGCTCCAATAAAGCCCCTGTGAACACACCTCGCTTCTTTTGCCGACTCACTCTGACGCCCGAATCCAAAGAGCTGGCCGCAAGTCGTGAGAAGGTCTACTTCTGATCAGAAAAGCGCCGCCACAAATATACAAATGAAGGCGCAAACTCAGGTTCTTGCGCTTGGAGCGTGGTTTCAAGGCGCCCCAACTCGAACCATTCGCCTCGCTCAATTTCTTCGGGGTGAAGAATAAAGGGGCCTTCGGACTCCGCTTGGTAGGCGCGGACAAATTCGTTTCCAGTTTCGCGACAAGCGTCGACGCGAAGAACCTCTGTGGGCACACTGCTCAGCTCGATGCCGATTTCTTCGCGTGTCTCTCGCACGACCGCCGCTCCATAGCCTTCGCCCGCATCCAGATGGCCGGAAGTTGAACTGTCCCAGAGGCCGGGCGCGACGTCCTTGCTCATCGAACGCTTCTGCAAGAATACTTCACCTGCTTGATTGAAGACAAAGAGGTGAATTGCTCGATGTAACAGACCTTCACGGTGGACGATCGAACGCAGCTCTTGGCGTACAACGGTGTTTCGCTCATCGACAACGTCGAACCATTCGTCTCCGACTGGAGCCTTCGGAAACACACACTCGCTCATCCTTACTGCGACGAATCTACCCCGCGGAGGTGTGCATGTGCAAGCGTTTCGTCCTTTTCAGACACCTTCACGACGATTTCACCTTCCGTCGTATCTCCAATGTAAGGAAGGGCGGCCGACGCTAACAAGGGCAGGTATTTTCTCAAATCTGAGCTCTCGTCGATCAGACGCATTTGAATCGTCCAGACCTCATTCCCCGAAGTATCATGCGCAATCAAGACCAGCGACTTCTCATAGACTGTAACATTATAGGCAATGTTGCGGTAACCCGCGAGCTCACGCCGGGGTGGCACATAAATACTCGTGCGGACGTAACGCACAATTTTGCCGTTTTGGCCGCGCACAGGCGTCGAAATTGAGCGAGATCCACCCCGCGAACGGTAGTAGAGCGGCTCCGAACGCAATTCCGTCGTTGTTAAGGGATCAGATACTTTTGCCTGAAATGAGACAATGACGTCGGTCTCATCTGGATCCACCGCTAGGGACCAACCGCGCGCCACCAGCGTCTTGGAAATAAGATTTGAGGCCTCTTGATATCGCAGGCGCGATCCGGGTTGTGAGCCCATTGGCTCCTCCAATACAAATGTCTTTAGCGACTCCGCCTCTGTAGCCGCCAATGCATCGACCTGAACTCGATAGGTCGTGGTGCAGCCTACAAAAAGGCCTAGAAGAAAACTGGCCCCGGAGATTCGTATCAAATTTTTCATGGAAAACCTTTCAAAGTCTATAGAAGAGCAGCATCGGACAGACACCCGAACAAACACCTTTTATGAGATCGGCGCAAGCGTCATCGCGATTGCCATCGGCCGGAGGAAGGCTTCTTATACATCCCATGATTCTTTATTTGCTACCGGTCTTCGTCTTAACGACGGGGATATTTGGCTTTGGGGCGTATTTTGCCGGCGGCTATGTCTTTGAAGTGACCGCAGCACAGCTCACGCGCACCTGCCTCTGGCTCCTCCTTTCCCTTGTCGTTGCGCCTCCCGCCTACTTCAGCGTTTACATGCTCGCGCAGCCCAAGAAAGCAGGCGATCCGCCCGTCACGCCGGACGCTGCCGCGATTCCTGCGCTATGGCTAGCCGTCCTCATTATCGGAATCCTTTTCGGACTCTGGCGGGCAAGAGCGAAGCGCCTGCGCGAAGACGTATGATCGAGTCCCTCAGCGCAATTGACGGGGCTGGCGCAGCCTTTGTCGCAGGATTAGTTAGTAGCCTCCACTGCACCGCGATGTGCGGCCCAGTCGCGCTCCTGCTCGCACCCAAACCAGGCGAACACGTCAGTTTCATTACCCTGACCGCCACCTACCAAATCAGCCGAATACTTGCTTTTACTATTGGAGGCCTGATCGCTGGCGGCCTCGGCATGATCGCATTGAACTGGACCTCACTCTACGAAAGTTCAGCCGCACATTACCTGCCATGGCTCCTCGTAGTCTTTTTTCTACTACTTGCTTTCCGCTTTGACCGAATTGGACTCGGATCGAAGCTCGTCGGCGGTTTATGGGGAAAACTCACCCGTCGGTTTTTTAGACTACCAAAGCCGATCGCAGCCGCGGCCGCAGGGCTCCTGACACCCTTTCTGCCTTGTGGCCCGCTTTATCTCGTTCTCAGTCTCGCACTGATGAGCCAATCACCTCTAAGGGGAGCGGAATTTCTGCTCGCATTCGGCTTGGGCACCCTCCCGCTTCTTTGGTTTGCGCAGCATCAATACCACTTTTGGCAGCAACGCATCTCGCCCAAACGAATCGATCAAGTCCAACGAGCAGTGGCGCTTGTCGCAGCCAGTGTTATCGGCATTCGTCTTATCCTTTTTGATACCACCAGCACTGGGCTTTTTTGCGGTAATTGATTCTACCTTCCGTGTCTAAAGGTAACCCAATTTCTCTGCCCTGTATCCACTGCGGGACACCGTATTCTCCGAGCAAGCATCTGCCTGAGGGATATTGCTGCCACGGCTGCTCCTACGTCCACCACCTCATCACCGACGAAGGTCTGGAGCGCTTTTACGATCTAAGAGGCGAGGCAGTTCAACCCGTCGGCAGTGTTCCTATGCACGATCAGTCCTTTGAATGGCTTCGTGACAAACAGGCCGAGCTCGAAGCGGATGCTCAAGCGGGTGTCGTTCTTAAAGCCAGTTTCCACCTTCAGGGCATCTCTTGTGTTGGCTGTGTCTGGCTCATCGAAAAACTCTTTCTCAGGCACGACGGTGCAGTACGGGCGACAGCAGAATCACAACGCGGCGAACTCCGTCTACATTGGATCGCGGGAAAGCTCAGCCTCGCCGAGGTGGCCAACGAGCTGCAACGTCACGGCTACCTCCTGAGTCCGGAAAGCACGGTCGCTCAAAGCGCCTCGCGTGAGCTCCTCACCCGCCTCGCCCTCTGTGGAGCCTTTGCCCTCAATAGTATGCTCTTCACCCTTCCTCGCTACCTCGGGCTGGAAGACGACTTCCCTTTGGCGAACCTCTTTTCGCTCCTCACTCTTCTCTTCTCGACGCTAAGTCTCGTCACGGGCGGGAGCTACTTCATGACCCGCGCAGTGCGAGCACTTCGTCGCGGGGTGATGCATATCGACCTTCCGATCGCACTAGGTCTGCTCTTCGCCTACCTTGGATCGCTCATCGGTTGGTTTTTGGGCGAGGAACGCTTTCTCTCCTTCGACTTTGTTGGCGTCTTCACCTTTCTCATCCTTGCTGGGCGCTGGCTACAAGAACGTGCCGTGGACTGCATTCGCAGCCAGATTGCTCGGCACTATGCTGAACCCAAAGCGGTCACTCGACTTACGCCCCTCGGAGAGGAGCGCGTTCCGCCTCAAGCCCTCGCCATCGGTGATGAAATCGAAATCGCTCGCGGCGAAACAGTCCCCGCCACTGGCGAACTGGTGAGCACAGAAGCGAACTTTTCCCTTGAGTGGATTAAGGGTGAACCCGAACCGCGCCACTTCCCTCAGAACAGTGTCGTGCCCGCTGGAGCCGCCTCGCTGGAACGCGCAACCGCTCGACTACGGGTCACCGAGCCCTGGAACGGATCTCTTCTAGCCCAACTCTTGAAAGCGCCGGAGAGCGCAGACGGCTCCAAAACGATGGAACGCGTCTTGCAGACTTACCTCTCCGTCATCCTCGCTTTAGCTGTGATCGGAGGTTTCGTATGGGGTTTTCTACTACACGATCCTTTTAGTGCATGGAACGTCGCGCTCAGTGTATTGATCATTTCTTGTCCTTGCGCCCTCAGCCTCGCCCTTCCGCTCATCGATGAGCTTGCTATCACTCGCCTACGAGCGCGCGGCGTTTTTGTGAAAAACTACCGCCTTTTCGGCAATCTCACGCAGATTCGCAAGCCCGAGGCGCTCGAAGAGGACGTGGACCTATACATTCTGAGCCATCACCAGCGGGGCATCCTCGACCTAATCCGAGTTAGTAAAATCCGCATGCGCGCTGTCCGCGTCAGCCTCAGCTTTGCGATCGCCTACAACATCATCGCGGTTGGCTCTTGCCTCGCAGGACATATCAATCCTCTGCTTGCGGCCATCCTCTTGGCGCTCAGCTCCCTTTTGACGCTCGGGATTGTCCATATTTCCTTCGCGGGAGAACTGGCTTCGACGGACCCGAATGAGGATGGCCATAGCCTTTGACAGCTCGGCTTCCAGCGACGTATAATACATTCGTCGCTCAAATGTCCTCGATTTGCTCTCATAAGGCTTTCTCAAGATCGGTCACGCTTGCCTGTATCGCAGTCGCGGCCGTCTTTCCCTTGTTGGTTCGGGCAGAAGACCCGCAGGTGAGTATTCACAAGGATGTGAGCGAAACATACCTCCAATGGCAAGGAGTCGATGGCGTCGTTTATTGGCTAGAATCTGCGAGTGACATGGCGAACTGGCTACCACAGCCCGGCGTGACTTTAGGTCAGCCCGATATCGCGGCCAGTGGATAGCTCGGCTCCTACCACATTTTACCGCCTTACCTCTCAACCGTGGATTCTCGGGGAAGCCTTCGAGAGTGATCCACAGCCACTGGGGTGGTTGAATGTGAGTTCTTCGCAAGAGGCCTTTTCGAACCAAGTTTGGCCTGCCACAGGCTTCGCGACTCCGGTGAGTCAGATCTGGCAATCGCCTCCCCTACCGCTGCCTTCAGGTGAGTACTTTCGAGTCGATTTTCAATATCGCGGCAGCGCAACTGCTTGGATCGCGAGCAGGGCCTTCAACTCGAACCTCAATTGGGGGCGCTATCCTTCCAGTCATGCTGACCAAGGCCAGCTACTTGAAAATGACACTGAAAGCTGGCCCGCAAACAACAGTTGGGCCGACGGTGTTTTTGTTTCCAGAACAAGTAAAGATGCGCTCTCAACCGCTATTGAGTTATCGGGCCAAGGGAGCGATTTCGATAATGTCGTCGTGACCACTGTCTCCGACGGCGACGCCCTCGCATGGGCTGATCAGGTTTTCGCTCAAATGCCATCCTTGAGCTACACGCCACCCGCTGGGCGTCATCAATACCTTAATAGCACCCTTTCATTACTACAAAATGGTTCGCCGGTTAAAGCCATTTTCGTCGGCGACAGCCTTATGCAGGATTCAGCTAACTCTATGATTGATGTTCTGCTAGAGCGCAGGTTTCCGGGAACACGTGTAGAAATCCAAGCAGCAACCGGACAAGGGACAGGCATCAACAAGTGGGATGATGACATAAGTTACAACTGGCCCGATCAGGATCTAGATCTAGACAATGCCGTGATTGAGCAACGCCCAGATCTCGTTTTGCTCGGAGGCATCAGTAACAATTTCACTGATTGGGACACGAGCTTTCGTGAGCTCATCGGGAAAATCCGCACGCGCTCTATCGCCCGTTGGGGTTCAGCACCCGATATCCTGATTATGACCGGACCGCCTTTCTATAGCCCTCAAGGCACATACAATACAGACCTCGCGACTATCGCCACAGAAGAGGAAGTCGCCTTTTTAGACCTCTACACGGCCGTCCTAAACTACGCCTCACCCAGCTTCACAATCAGTGATCTGAAACGGGACACCTATCATGCAAACACCTTCGGGAAACAACTCTTTGGACGCATCCTCCTCGAGTGGTTAGAGCCGGAACCTGCCCCTGCTTTCCACTATGCGAGTTCAGAGACGATCATTCTTGAACAGCAATTTTCCAGAAATCCAGAGGGATGGGAACACGCGCAAACTCTTATTCAAAACGGGGAACTGATTGCAGTTGATGACACCCGCTGGTCGCAGGCAGTCCTACCACTGGATTCAGAGCTGCCGATGACTGACCGTATCTGCAACTTCTACTGGGAAATGCGCACTGACCCAGATGCAGGTGAGGATGTCAGTGCACTCCACCCAAAGCTTTACGTTACACGTGAGGAAGATCGTTTTGAACAGATAAGTCTTAACACAATCATACGCGCAGCGTGGTTTTGGCTGTTCTACGTTGATCCTGGATTCCTCGTAGACCACCCGCATGAACGCCACCCTCGGGCTATACCGGGTTTCTTTTCTGATGCGCTTACGACCGAGAAGTTTCGTATTCGCACTGAACCTGTCGATGGCAACACGCTCCTAGCACAGTTCCAATACTATGACTCTGCGACAGAGGATTGGGCTGATTTCACGGATACTTTTATGCCCGAGAGTTCCGTCGACATACTCATCGACATCTCGAGTGACCTCGAAGGTTATTCGACGATCCGAGGACTGAATTTCATGTTCCCTCATGCCGTCGTGAGCGTGCAAGCAACAGCCCTCACTTGGGAGCCAATCGTCCCCTAGCGGGTGCGTTCCACGAAACCAGTTTTGCGGTAGACTTTTCCGAGCGTTTTGTATGCGCGCTTCTGAGCTGCCTCAGCACCGGCTTTGAGCACCTCATTCAAGTATGCCTTATCACCCGCGACTTCGGCGTAGCGTGCCTGAATTGGGGTGAGCATTTCCACAACTGCTTCAGCAACAGCCGCCTTGAAGGGACCATACTGCTGGCCCTCAAACTCTGTCTCCAAATCCTGGATACTTTTGCCCGTGGCTGCGCTCAGGATTCCGAGAAGGTTGGTCACTCCCGGTTTATCGGGCCCGGCACGCACTTCACTTCCAGAATCGGTCACTGCACTCTTGATCTTCTTCCGAATCACATCGGGCGGATCGAGGAGAAAGATCGATCCCTGCTGATTGGGGTCACTCTTCGACATCTTTCGCGTCGGCTCTTGAAGAGACATGACGCGCGCAGCGACCTTGGGGATGTAAACTTCTGGGACCTTGAAAGTATCGCTGTAAGTCGAGTTGAATTTCTGAGCAAGATCGCGGCAGAGCTCAACATGCTGCTTCTGGTCTTCACCGACGGGCACTCGGTCTGCATTGTAGAGGAGAATGTCTGCCGACATCAGAACGGGGTAAGTCAACAGTCCGCTGCCGATAAACCCCTTTGCCTGGCGCGAGGACTTATCCTTGAACTGCGTCATGCGCTCAAGCTGTCCCAAAGGGCAAATACACCCAAGGATCCAGCCGAGCTCGGTGTGTCCTGTTACATGGCTTTGCGCAAAAAGGTGGCTGCGCTCCGGGTCGAGCCCACAAGCGATGTACATTGCGAGGGTCGCGTAGGTGCTCTTGCGCAGGTCTGCCGGCGTGTAGGGAACCGTGATCGAGTGCATGTCGACGATACCGAAGAAGCATTCGTAGTCGTCGATCATCGTCGCCCAATTCTTCAGTGCGCCAAAATAGTTGCCGAGGGTCAGGAGGCCCGAAGGTTGGGCACAGGTCAGGATAACAGGCTTGGTCGTCTCACTCATAGGATTTTTCAGGCTGAGAATGAGGTAGGGGTAGCAGCAGGAATCCGGCAAATGCTTTTTCCTGCGCCCATCCTGCAAAAGGATGGAAGCGTTGCTTTTTACCCTCGAACTGCTTCTCTGCTCAGATGCTCCTTTACCTCCTTCGGCATGCTGAAGCCGCTGACAACTATCCGGATGCAAAGCGCCCCCTCTCGCCGAAAGGGCGAGACGACACTGCCAGCCTCGGCAAGCTTTTGAAGCGCCAGGGCATCCCCCTTCCCAGCCTAGTGTGGTGCAGCCCTTATCTGCGTGCGCAAGAGACCGCCCAGATTTTAATCGAAGAAGCAGGTAGCGACTCCGAGATCGAAACACACACCGCTTTGACTCCAGAATGCTCTGCCGCAGACCTTCTCCCTGCCCTAGCGTCAGCCAACGAAGATCTACTCATCGTAGGGCACAATCCACACCTCTCTATCCTCGCGGGTTTGCTCATTGGTGGACCTGATGCGATTGTCCAATACCGTAAATGCACCCTAGCACGGTTCGAAAGGATCAGCTTCTATTCGCAAGTAACGCCAGCCCGCTGGGCACTGGACTGGTTCATCCCGCCGAAGCTTTTTCGGTAGCCGTATCGAGCCCGATAGGCCGCCGTACTAGGCGCCGGTGGTTTCTTCTTCGGCCCAAGCATCGTAGAGATATAGGGCGGTCAACATGAGCGCATGTGACATGCGACCATCACGGATCGCCGCCCGTAGCTCGCTGTCTTCCCACAAGCAGGACTCGATTTCCTCATGTTCGTCCCACTCGGGCGCTCCAAACAGCTCAATCGATCTAAAAAAGACAAAGCCACACGTATTGTCCTGCATCGCCGGATTCGGTGCCATGTTCCCGAGCAGGACAGGATCCTTCCCCGCGTATCCCGTCTCTTCACGGAACTCGCGCGTAGCAGCCTCAATCGGATCTTCACCGGCTTCGGCGCAACCCGAAGGGAATTCCCAACCAAACTCATTTCGCCCAAAACGGAACTGTCGGATAACCAACCAACGTCCATCAGGAACGCGTCCCATCGCCACCGCCCAATTCGTCGGCCGGATGACAAAAAAATCAGCAGACTTTCCGTTCGCTAGACGCTCGAAGTGTTGACGCTCGACACTGAAAACCCGGCAGTCAGCTACCTGCTCAGCTTCGAGCTTCTTCCAACCTCCATCGTTCTTCGTTTCTCCGGCCATGTGTCGTTTGCCGTCGAACGTCAGATGCTAGTTTGCAGGGATGACAAGTTCGTCACCTGGCATCATACGGCGGGGTTCAACCGTTGGATTAGCAGCCATTAGATTTGTCAGCGAAACGCCATAGCGACGAGCGATGACGGCCATGAATTCACCCGGCTGGATGACATGAATCTGTGCGCCCTCAGGCAGACTGACCGTAGGCGTTGCAGCAGAAGATGAAGACGACGCGGGACGAGCTGCTGCTCCGCCGTCGACCCGAGCGATGAGCTGCTCGAGCTTGGTTGAGGCTTCGTTTAACTGCGTGCGATTTGCTTTCACCTCACTTGAAACAGAGTTGAAGGCTCCCTGCGTCTGAGCGTGCATCTCTTGAAGTTGTTTCGTGACATCTGCACCGGACTGGCGGCTGAGCTTCACGATCGAAGCCCCCATGTTGCCAAGGCGGCCTTCGATGTCGTCGATGCTGGACTTGGTCTCAGCTTCGAGCGTTGAGAGGGCGTTCGCGGTAGGATCCGGCGATGCAGAGAGCTCAGCTTTATAGGTCTCAAGAGCACTTCCTGCCTTTAGTGCCATGTAAAGTCCCGCCAGCCCAATCAACAATCCAACGACTGCTATCACGAGGGCTACCGTGACTATCTTACTTGAACTGCTGCTGGAGTCTGCGCCTGCAAAACCGCTCGAATCGGTATCGAAATCTTCCATTTTGAAATCACGCTAGAGACCGGTCTCCTTTCGGCAAGGCTTTAGGCGAGAGCGGAAAATCGAGCATTTCCGTTGACTTCCGAAATCCAATCAACTCTCTATCTCCCCCTTTGGTCAATCGGGGTGTGGCGCAGTCTGGTAGCGCATCTGGTTTGGGACCAGAGGGCCGCAGGTTCGAATCCTGTCGCCCCGACCAATTTTCCCTCCACGGGGATTTCCCAAGAGCATAGGATCTCTCAATCTGAGACGCGCTCACACGACTGGATGAGAACCTGCGGATGAAGCAGGTTTGACGCAGTGAGGCAGATCGCGGGAGCGGGAATCCTTAGAGGCCGGTGCTGGCGAGCGCTAGAATATCGTTATAGCGATCACTGCCATCGTATAGAATACGCCATTGCTCCATCGAAAAATCGCTGCTTGATCCGACCTCCTTGAGTGATTCATCAAAATGGAATTCAAAGTTGCCGGTCATGAGGATCGTATCCGCGATAACAGCTCCAAGCATTGTTCCACCGGAACCACTACCCTTCATCTCCATCGCTGCATAGGGCGCATAGACGGCAGCTGACATCGCTCCATTTCCGCTCAGCTTGATCGTTTGGCTGCCATCATCCGGCGCCGTTGAATACACGATTACGTCAGCGGGCACCGCATTTGTATTCACTATCCCGTTACCACCGATGTCCATATCGCCCGAGACATAGAGGTTAGGCTCGATCCGGGGGTAATGGTAATCTCGCCCATCACAGAGATGTCACCGTTAACGATCATCGTGACATCACCCGAGATCGAATAATTTATCTGACTGGTCGAAGTGAGTGACGTTAATTCATATTCAGGACTCGCCAGCGTATGAGTTCCGTTGCTCGTCGGCACGACTGTAACCGGGGCACCCATCGCCGGTGCGCTTATGGGCGGAAACTCAGCATAGAAATCGGTCGAGACCCGGTTTGGGTCTACACTCACCCCACCCGGCGTATCCGCTCCCGTCACACTGCCGTTATTGCCAACAAGAGGTGAACTCCCACCCGTCGCGACATAGCCATACACATCCGCATTTTGAAGATTCACCGCGTCGACCGCGACATTCACGCTCGCTACCGATCCATTGTCGTTGCGGTTATTGGTCGCATGGTAAGCACCATCGCTGGATTTGTAACTATCGACGGCGATCTTATTCCCGTTCATCCGAACACCATCACGTGTGGTTAAGCCATTGGCGAAGAGACCGCCGCTACTCAAATCGATTCGAATTTGATTTGAAACCTCGGAACCCATCCGGTGCTGGATACGCGCATCGACGACAATAGTGGGGGCTTGCGGATCATTCGAAACGAATACATCGACCCAACGAGGTTCACCTCTCCACCCATGAGGCATGTTGCTGATCGTTTTCGAATAGCCAGCTGCTCCTACGGTCCCAACCAGTCCAATCATCGGTAGTGATCGCAAAGAGCGCATCCTCAGCCCCGACCTCAGCGACGTTGATCGCCTCCATGTTCATCCGAGCTCGGTGCGCCATCTTGTATTCTTGGCGAGCACTTTCCAGATACAAGCCAGCAATCGATCCGACGAGGATCGCAATGAGAAAACTGGCGATGAGCGCGGAGCCCTTTTTTTCGCTAAAATGTTTCATTTTCTTTCTTTGGTCGACAGGTGTCTCAGGTAGAAATCGCTTGGTTGCTAACACGTTTGTTTCGCAACATGAAGCGGGCAGAAATAATATGATTACGATTTGTTTGGGCGAGGACGTTACGCAAAAGCTCAGCCTCCAGCTGAACATGCTTAATCTCGAGCGGAGCCGTCGTTGTAACGTGTCGAAGGGTGAAGTAGTCGAAAGCTAGGTAGTTGATATCGTTCAGCAGAACATTACTCACTGAACTACCGCCTGCTGGCGTTGATGTCACGGTTAAGGTCTTATTAGTACTACTGTAGACATAGGCATTTCGCGTCGTGCTACCATCGCCCTCGATGCAATCAACCGTCAGGGTAGAGGAACTCGCAGAAACAACATCCGCAGCAGAGCGAATCTGACGGCCGATGAGCTGAAGAGCCACTCGGCTCTGGGTGTTCATCTCAGTGTAGTTGATCAGGCTCTCAGAGCCCTTCGCGAGGGCCATGATCGATCCAGTTGCGATACTCAACGCAACTGAGCCAATGAGGACCGCAAACATCAATTCTGGGAGCGTAAAGCCTCCAGTCTTCCGTGATGAGGACTTTTTTGGATTACCCTTTTTCTATCGAATTTCATTAAAATGCCCTGTAGTAATAATCGTTGAGACCATCCTCTGTGAAACGCGTATAATAGCGCTCATAGGTCCAGTAATTCGAATGTGAAGGCCACCACCCGACATAGATGAAGACACCTATTTGATCGAGCGTGCCGTCGTTGTTGTTGTCCTCTTGAAGGACCCCTCTCCACAGAGTATATCTATCGGCGTAAGCAACGGCGAACTGCCCCTGCAATTGTAGTAAAGTGAAATTAATGAACTGCGGATCACTCGGGTTCGTCAGATCAGATAAATCTGAAAAAGTCATCGTGCGAAGCGTCTCAATTTCACTTTGAATGATCTGCGAGATACGAGTGGAGTCCCGAGCGTCGGAAATCATGCGATTTCCTTGGATGAGAGCCGTGATACCGCCTCCCAATACTAGGGTAATCACGGTGATCGCGACCATCACCTCCATTAGGGTGAATCCACCCGACTTAGTGCCTTCTGGCTGATGCAAATTTAGCATTAGGAGCTTATATCGCCAAGCAGCCTTAGAACCTTTGCCTATGTCGCTCTAGGTCCGTAGCTTAACAATTCTTTCGCATAAAAGAGGCCCCCAGGCGGCATTGTCCTGACTATTTTACAGGAACTAAACAGATGGCGTCCTCGCACGGCCTGGCATAACTTATAACCTTTTAAGAAACCAAATCATGGACGCATTTATTAACACGATTGAAGAATCAAAGGAATATTACTTCCCCGAGGGCTGCTACATCCTAGAATGCTTGCCCCACAAAAAGAACCCAGCGCTCAGCGTCGCTCGAGCCCGTGTAAAACCGGGTGTGCGCACCCGACTCCACTCCCTCGATGGCACCGCAGAGCACTACATCATCCAGAGTGGCGAAGGACGAATGTTTCTGGGCGACGACGAGGAGGGTCAGATGGTAGGGCCCAACGATGTCGTTGTAATTCCTCCCACCGTCGCGCAAGCGATCGAAAACACCGGAAAGGTCGATCTAGTCTTTCTGGCCGTCTGTACTCCTAGCTTCGAGCCCACCTGTTACATCGACCTCGAAGACTCGCGGGGGGAGTAGAAGGCGTCTGAATGATCGCAGCAAACGCTGACAATTTGCTGTTCAGAATCGTTTCAACGACGTAGGCTTTGGTTTAAATGGAATTCATCGAGAACCTAGAGGAAGCGCTAGCCCCCGTCTGGCAGTTTTGTGTTCTATACTTCAGTAACCCGATCATCTGGTCGCTGATCGGACTCATTGTCTTGGTCATCGTTTGGTTTCGCTTCGCGCGAGCACGCAGGCCGATTGTACTCCAACGAAGCCAAGGAGGAAACCTCGAGATCGCACGCACGACCTTGCGGGGATTGATCATTGGTGCGTCCGAGCTGATCGAAGGCGTCGACCGAGCTACCTGTAAGTATGACCAAAAGGGGAGCAAACTGCGCGTCACGGTGGCTATTCACCTCGCGGGCCAAGCCCGTCTTCCGCTCGTCGAAGAAGAGCTGAAGAAGGCCATCCGAACGACGCTGCAACAGCACGTCGGATATGAGCCGAGCAAGGTCACCCCGATTAACGTCCGAGTAACAAAGATTTCTGGCGATACGATCACGATCGAGCCGCCACGCGAAGAAGAAGTCCAAGCGAGTCTTCCCCGTTTTGATTCGGATGACAGCGAAGAGCTTCCTGAAGGCCAAGCGACGACAACGGAGCGCCTTTAGCCCCTCCCAGACAGACACCTCCCTTCAAAGATGCAGACATTCCATCTCCCCTCTGCCCGTCTGTACGGTATTCTGGACACAGGCTACGTAGATGCCTCCAGTTCCGCTTGGGAGAAGACCTGCGAGACGATGCTCGGGGCCGGGATAGATCTTCTTCAACTAAGAGCAAAAGGCTCCACGCGTGATGAGCGCCGCAAACTGCTTCATCGCATACAGCCCCTCTTTGCAGGAAGTGATACCCCCCTCATCCTCAATGACGACCTCCTCCTCGCCTGTGAAGAGCCCGATGTTGGGCTTCACCTTGGCCAAGACGACACCCCAGTAGAGGAAGCCCGCAAACAACTGGGGCCAGACAGGATCTTAGGACTCTCAACCCACTCCCCTGCTCAGGCGGCAGAAGCCATCGCCCACGCCGACCTAATCGACTACTTTGCGGTCGGCCCTGTCTTTGCGACACCGACAAAGCCTACCTACGAGCCCGTGGGTCTGGAACTGGTCAAACACGTTGCGAGCCTGCAACCACCCCTCCCCTGGTTTTGCATCGGAGGGATAAAACTGGGTAATGTCGCCGAGGTCTTAGAAGCCGGAGCGGCGGCCGTCGTAGTTGTCTCTGAAATCCTTCGAGCGGAGGAACCAGCAAGACTGATTCAGCGCTACCATCGGGCACTCAAAAAGGCCTAGGGCCGCTGCCTTATCATTGTCCGTAGACGGTCGTTTCAGGATGAAATGCCTGCCAAGCGAACCAGAAGCTTCTCACCGCAGGCAGCTCTTCGTTGGGATCTAATCTCACTGCCTTGAGAAGCTCAGCCTCTGAATCATAAACGATAGAAAGCGTAACACTGTTTACGGTGTCTGTAATCGTCGGATTATCTTCCACCGCCTGGAGTGGGTAGGTGCGAGCGACATCGTCGATAACAACTCCATATACCCACGACTTGATTGGCAGATCTGGGCGAACCAATCTTTTGTCGTAGAAGAAAGGGGAATCGCTTGAGAAATAACCCGCGTATGGGTCTGAGTTATAGTTTCTCGAAAAACCGGTGTCGGTTGATAATACGACCCCGTTTGGGAATTTTTCTTTCCATGACGCATAGCGCATCTGAGCCGTAGGAATCCATTCTAAGCCGGTCTTAAACATGGGCCCAGTCTGTGCCTGCAAGGCTAGTTGATTCCAAAGACTTTCGGTCTGATGATCATACATCAAAACATTATCCTGAAATAGAAGTCCAGAGACCCCGAAAGTCATCAGGCGCCCATTAATCATTCGATTGAATGCGAGGGCGCTACCGCAGAGCGGACAATAGGTGGCTGCAAAATGAACATCGCCGATCGAATCGTTAACAATCTCGTGCCAATTCATTATTCGAAAGGGATACGCTTTCGTCGCACCTTCATACGCCATACTTAAGACGATGTCATCACTCGCCATGTAGGCATCTGCCTCAACTTGTGAGACAAATTTCGGATTCAGAATCGCAGGTATCCCATCCCGACCCGGTCCACCCGATTCGATTTTAGTCGAGTCGACCTGCGAGAATATAAGCCGAAATCCATTTTCTCTCCGGACGCTCGGATGCTCATTGAAGGGGTACTCGATCTCTTCTTTGAGACTGAAATCCCAAAAACGCTTCCGCTGAATCAAATATTCCCGACTAAAAGCAGAAATATCTCCACCGCATCAGGCTCCGGCTATGCGTGCCTTACGGCCTTCTTAAGAAAACCAAGGTCTAGTCGCCGCTAACTGCGCCAGAAGCTGACTTCGCCCCATTGGCCGTCGATTCGCTTCGTCACTTCAAAAGTCTGCGCCCAGCGCTTCTCAGCTTCTGTCTGGAAGTGCGCAGTCAACTCATCGAGCTCCTGGGCCAAAATACCACTCAGGATGAGGACGCCTTGAGTCTCCACGCTATCGAGCAGTGGGATCGAAAACTCGATCAGGACAGGTGCTAGAATATTGGCAAAGACGACATCCGCCTTGCGGTCGGCCAAACCCTTAACGAGGTCGGCCTCTTGGAAATCGATTCCATTCGGCACTTCACAAAGAGCAGCGTTTTCAACCGCGATTTTGACCGAGTCCTGATCATTATCGAAAGCATAGGCTTCACCCCGGAACCCCGCCTTTCGTGCCGCGATCGCAAGAATTCCCGAGCCACAGCCAGCATCAACCACCGACTTATTTCTAAGCGTATCGGCTCCCCATCGATCACGAACATCGAGCAAGCGATGGATACACAGGCGGGTCGTTTCGTGGTTGCCCGTTCCGAACGCCATGCCCGGATCGAGCAGGATGATCTCTTCGCCCGCCGGAAGCTCGTAGCTCTCGCGTTCCCACTCAGGAACAAAATGCAGGCCTCGGTCCGACCACGCTTTAAAGTGTAGCTTGTAAGCATCCTTCCAATCACGGTCAGCCAATTCCTTGCCCACTGGCTCTGCATTTAAGGCAGGAAATTCTCCGCGAAGGCCCGCTAACTGTGCCGCAGCTTCCGTCTCATCGGCGAAGTAGCCCCGAAGCTCGTGCGTCTTTAGCTTCTCATTTTCAAAGAGCATCCAGAACTCTTGATACTCCTCGCAAAAGAAAGCTTCTAAAGCATCTGCCCCTGCAGAGCTGATGGGTAGGTTGAGCTGATACATTGTATTAGAGTTCTTCTGCAAGGCGACGGACAACCGCAGGCAGGAGTCGGTGCTCGGCCGCATGCATTCTTTCCGCCAGTGAATCTTCTGTATCCGATTCTTCAATACGGACGACTTCTTGATCAATGATCGGTCCGCCATCGAGTTCACCCGTCACATAATGAACGGTGCACCCAGTTACTTTGACCCCATACCGAAAGGCCTGCCCGATCCCGTCGAGACCTTTGAAGCTGGGCAGAAGACTTGGGTGAAGGTTGATGATCTGCTTTGGGAACGCGTCCAAAAAGCCCGCTTTCAAAACCCGCATAAAACCAGCGAGAACAATCAAGTCCGTTCCCGTTGCTCGGATAGCTGCAACATAACGATCTTCTGCCGCCGCATCCAACTTTGTCTTAAATGGCCCGGAATCAATCGATTCCGCTGGCACCCCAAACGTCGCTCCGAGTTCAAGAATCCGAGCGTCAGGCTTATCCGAAAAGATTCCAACGGGCTCCGCTCCTCCCAGAGCACCTGACTTCCACGCTTTCAAAAGCGTCTCAGCATTCGAGCCCCGTCCCGATCCTAGAATGACAAAACGCATAAGAAGTATTTGGTTAACTTAAGATTTCTACTACAGGCCGCCGCCTCGCGTGGCCTAATCAAAGATCTTCTTTGCCTTCTCCCAAAAGGAACCTTCAATAGGTTCATCCGCGTCGCCGCAGGCGAGGGCAAAGGCTTCGAGGTGCTCACGCTGTTCAGTGGTCAGCTTTTTTGGCACCTCGATGTGAACTTTGATAAACTGGTCGCCATGGCCATTGCCGCGAAGAAGAGGCATTCCACGATTACGAAGCTTAAAGGATGTGCCGTCCTGAGTCCCTTCAGGAATCTTCAGAGTGACGAGGCCACTTTCATTTGAAAGCGTTGGCACTTCAATCGAACCACCGAGGGCGGCGAGAGTGAACTTGATCGGTATATCGGTGTAGAGGCGGTCGCCCTCACGCCTAAACACATTGTGCTCATCGACGTGGACAACGACATAGAGATCACCCGCCGGACCACCCATCACGCCGGCTTCACCATTTCCGGTCGAGCGGAGCTTCTGCCCTGTATCGATCCCTGCTGGGATGCGGAGTCGAACTTTCTTGTCCTCATCGACACGGCCTTCGCCGCGGCAACTAGAACATGATTTCTCCGGCATCCGGCCAGCCCCAGCACATTTGGGACAGGTTTGCTGCATTTGGAAAAATCCGCGAGAGGTCACAACGCGCCCCGCCCCGCCGCAGGTGGCACACGTAACCACCTTGCTGCCAGGCTCCGCTCCGTTGCCGCCACAAGTCCCACAGGAAGCAGCTGTGCGGTAAGAAATTTCTTTTTCACTTCCTCGATAAGCTTCGACGAGACTGATCTGGAGGTCATAGCGCAAATCAGCGCCCTCTTGAGCGCCTCCACGACCTCCTCCGCCGCCGCCAAACATATCGCTAAAGCCGCCGCCACCGCCACCGCCGCCAAAGACTTCGCGGAACATATCAAATGGGTCGACATGGGCACCACCACCACGGAAGCCGCCACCGCCGCCACCACCGCCGCCTTCGAAGGCAGCGTGTCCATAGCGATCGTAGGCCGCGCGCTTCTCCGAGTCCTTGAGGACTTCGTAAGCCTCGGAGACCTCCTTAAACTTGGCCTCCATCGCTTTGTCACCTTTGTGTTTGTCAGGGTGATACTGAACCGCCTTCTTGCGGTAGGCCTTCTTTATTTCGGAGTCGGACGCTTCGCGCGCAACGCTGAGTAAATCGTAGTAATCTTCTTTTGCCATGCTCTATGCCTCGCTTGTGCCCGCCGGTCCCTTAGAAACTACAACCACGGCGGGACGCAGAAGTCGGTCATGCAGACTGTAGCCGACCCGGTTTACTTCGATCACATGGCCATCAGGAATTTCCGCGTGCTCTAAATGTGCGACAGACTCGTGTAGATTCGGGTCAAACGCCTCACCGACCGGATTGAGACAAGTGATACCATTACTCTCGAGCCAGCCGTTAACTTGGGTCAGCACCATCGCGAAGCCTTCGGCGAATGCTTTGCCCGCTTCGTGCTGTTGAGCTGCCTGCAGGCCCATGCTGAAATTATCGAGGAGCGGAAGGAACGTCTCCATCAGGTCCTGGTTCGCGTATTTACGGCTCTCGTCTTTTTCGCGAATGGCACGCTTGCGGTAATTCTCAAGCTCGGCAACGGCGCGCAAAGCGCGGTCACGGTAGCCATTGGCCTCAGCCGTGAGGGTTTCCAGCTGCTCAAGCAGCTTAGATTGCTCGTCTTGTTCACCTTCAGCTTCAAACGAAGCAACGGCTTCTTCTGGAGCAGTGTCTTCGGGGGCTGATGGTTCTACTTCGGATTCAGGTTTCGACGCGGACATAGGTAGATCTTCTGTGCATTATTAAAGCCAAGCGGGTAAAATCCTGCATAGAGCATGCTTTTCAACCTTCAATTGACAAAAAGCGCATGAAATAGCGGCAACAACCCAAAGGACTCAAATATTCAGCCCGCGACGTCTTCTCTAAAAGTGTGACAGTGAGGCGATAAAACCGTCCCACCCTCGGCCCTCTAGCGACAGGATGACTCACCCTCCGGACCTCCGAAACGAGCCCCTAGACAAAGTTTTCCGTCACGAGAACAACCGTCTCAACGATCGTGAAAGCGTGGAACGAAGCTGCGTAGGGAATCAGAAAATTAGCTCCACGATCGAAATGAGTGCCACTTGCGAGCAAAAGGCTGCCCTCAACGACGCTCACAATTCGCGGCTGAGCGCCCGCTTCGAAATCAAAGTGTGCTCCCGGCGCTAGAACAACGCGGCGAAGGCGAAAGGCGTCGCTATCCGCCAAGACAAAGTCGTCGCTATCAGCCTTAACGAGGGTTGGTGCGGCGTCTTCGAAATCAATCGAACGCAAGGATTCCTCGAGATGGAGTTGCCGCGGCTGCCCATCGAGGCCCACGCGGCCCCAGTCGTAGACGCGGTAAGTCGTGTCGCTGTTTTGCTGGATTTCGAGAATTAGATTTCCTGCATCGATCGCGTGCAAACGGCCACTGTGGACAAAAAGCGAATCACCGGGTTCGGTCTTGAGCCGAGGAACAAGAGCTTCGAGCTCACCTTTTTCGCCTTCAATCGCAGCGCCAAAGGCTTCGCGGGTCACACCCGGATTTAGGCCCGCCAAAACGGCGGCGTCCGGCGCTGTTTCAGCGATGTACCAGTTCTCCGTTTTTGGCTCTCCACCGAGCTCGGGTGCTACCTCTGCGGGCGGATGCACTTGCAGGCTGAGGCGATCCTGACAGTCGAGCCATTTCACAAGAATGGGAAACGGGCGGGCGGGATCCCAGTCTGGACCCATCAGGCGCGCAGAGTCCGTCGAACGCAGTTCCGCCAACGTCTTCCCTTTGTTCGCTCCTGAAGCAATGATCGAGTTGGCCTCGGGGCGATCTACGATTTCCCAGCTTTCGCCAATTTTTGACTCAGAGGGAAGCTTTCTCCCTAGACTCTCAGCGAGGCCACGACCTCCCCAGACACGCTCTTGATAAATGGGATTGAAGACTACGACGTCCATGCCGAACATTCAGGGACATGGGGTATGTGGCGTCAAACCCCCATTCCGCTAGTTCAATCTAGACCTAGCTACCTGATAGAGAACGAATTACATGGCTCGCACTACATCCAAAAACAAGACCGACTCAACGTCCTTCAAACCACGTGGAGCACGGCCGCGCCCATTTTGGGCACTCGTCTGCCTCGTTTTTACAGTCCTTTTAGCCCTAGCGCTATTTGACTATCATCCAAATCAAACCGGACAGTTCAGCACCGACGATCCAGGCTCGAATATCGTCGCACGGTTTGGTTCCACTGTCGGCCATCAACTCAACCTTTACGTGGGGCTAGCAAGCCTCTGGGCCCCCCTCACTTTCGCCTGGCTCACCTACCTTTTCTTTCGGAGCTACGCTTACGTTCTAAATCTTAAGAAGCTGCTCAACCTCTCCTTTCTGGTCATCGCCACCTCGGTAGGCTCACAGATCCTTCAAAACGAGGTTCTCGAAGGCCAAAGCCTCGCCGCCGATCCAAACTATTACCCCTACGGGATGGGCGGGCACATCGGGTTCCTCATCTACGACGGGTTCCTCCAAGAGTGGCTCAACATGGTCGGCACCATTGTTGTCTTTGGTATCCCATCCATCGCTGCTCTCTTCTTCCTCCTAAGCGACAATCTCCTGAGCGACGTCACCAAGCGCCTCCGTGTGATAAATGACGAGTTGAAGAAAAATGCTGCAAAAAACAAAGCAGAACAGGCTCAGCGCAAAAAGGTAAACGAAGCCAACAAGCAAAAATCGAAGGCCGAAAAGGCGAAGGCCGAAAAGGCCAAAGCAGAAAAGCCTGAGCCCACCCCTGAGCCAAAGGCTCAAGAGCATACCGCCATCGATTCACCCGTCGAAATTGGCACCGCGACGCCCTTTCCAGAGAAAAAAGGCTTCTTCGGACGCACCAAGAAATCTAAAAAAGCGAAAGCCGTGAAGGCCGCTCCTACACCTCCACCTCCGGTCGAGGAAGCACCGGTTGAGGAAAAAGCCCCTGTCGCTTCGGACCCACTACCGACCAGCGGTGACCTGAAAATCATCGCTAGCGAGCGCACTCGAAAAGCCGTCGCCCAGCTTCCAGTAAAGCGAGGCGACTACGTCTTCCCTCCGATGAAGTTACTCGCCGAAGTGCCTGATGTTGCGACAGAGGACAACTCTGCAGCACATCAAGAAACCGCCGAGAACCTCGTCCGCACCCTCGAAGAGTTTGGCGTCAAGGTGACCATGGGTGACGTCCACGCCGGCCCTGTCATCACGCGCTACGACATTTACCCCGCACCAGGCGTTCGGGTCGAAAAGATCGCAAATCTCGACAAGAACCTAGCCCTTGGGCTCAAGGCCACGAGCGTGCGAATTCTCGCACCCGTTCCGGGCAAAGGCTGCGTCGGCATCGAGGTTCCAAATGCAAATCCGCAAGCCGTCTTTATCCGCGACCTCCTCGAGTCGGAAGACTGGGCCAACAACAAGGCCGAGATACCCATTGCGCTGGGCAAAGAAGTGAGCGGCAAGCCCCTCATCGCCGACCTCACGAAAATGCCGCACCTTCTGATCGCCGGTTCCACAGGCGCCGGCAAGACGGTGTGTATTAACGCCATCATTACGTCTCTCCTCTACCACAGTAGCCCAGAGGATCTCCGCTTTGTCATGGTGGATCCGAAGATCGTCGAGATGCAGGTCTTCAATAAGTTGCCGCACATGATGATCCCAGTCGTGACGGACCCCAAGAAGGTCCCGAATGCACTCAAATATTTGCTCAATGAGATGGAGAAGCGCTACCAAATGTTCGCTGAATTGGGTGTGCGTAACATCGCTGGCTTCAATGCCAAAATGGCGAAAAGTCGGGGCGAAAAAGCCGAAGCTGAAGCGCGTGCCGCCGAGCTCGATGCTGCCCTCACTCCAGAAGAGCGGGCAGCCGCTGCGGCAGCCGTTTCTGTTCCTCGCGATCCAGACCTCGCCGGTGTGATCCCTCAAAAACTTCCCTACGTCGTCTGTATCGTCGACGAACTGGCTGACCTCATGATGGTTGCTCCTGCCGACATCGAAACGGGCATCGCTCGTCTCGCGCAGCTCGCGCGTGCTGCCGGCATCCACCTCATCCTCGCAACCCAAAGGCCTTCCGTAAACGTCATCACTGGCGTCATCAAAGCCAACCTTCCAAGCCGCATCTCCTTCAAAGTCGCCTCAAAAGTCGACTCGCGCACAATCCTTGATACCGGCGGAGCCGACCAGCTAATCGGCAAAGGGGACATGCTCTTCCTTCCCCCTGGCAGCGCGGATCTCGTCCGCTCACAAGGCGCTTTTGTCGGTGATGACGAAATTTCAGGTATCGTCGATTACGTTGTGGAGAACAACGGCGAGCCATCGTTCGACGAAGACTTCCAGCGAAGCGTCGAGTCCGGAGTTGATGAAGGAGGCAATGGTGCTGAAGGCGAATGGGATGACGTCCTTGTTCCCGATGCGATCGGAGTCTTGCGCTCTTCAAAGCGTGCAAGCACCTCGATGCTCCAGCGACGCCTTAAGATCGGCTACAATCGTGCCGCCCGCATCATGGAGATCCTTGAGGACGAAGGTATTGTCGGCCCTGAGAACGGATCGAGCCCCCGCGAGATCCTTCGTGACCTCGATAGCTTGTAGGGGCATTATTTTCGTCAGCTACGTAATTTATGTAAAAAATGCACTGTCGTGAAAAAAATGCATCAATCTTCCTTATTTTACTTGCCAAGGGCATAAAACAATACATCACCACTCACATCTAAACGTCCCGTAAGGGAGTTTTGGGGTAACATAAGGAGTAGTGAACTGACCTGCAATAGTGGGTCAGATAAAGTAGAAATAAATGGCGGGTCGCTTAGGGGTAGGCGACCCGCCTTCTTTATGTCTACTTTTAGTGAATGCGCCGTAACCCAAAGGGTAGCATGCATCCAAGCCACGTTGGACATGAACGCATGGCAGTCATCGTTTATTGCTACCGCCAATCTCTATCCGACTGAGTTTTCAAGAGTCTGCTATAACGCTGAAGAACGGCACTGGAGGGACAGGCTCCTGCCTGTCCGCGACGTGGACGATGGGATTATTGAGCGTAGTGGACCGACGGGAGCCGATCCCTCCAATCTTTGTCCCTAAGCTGTTCGAAATTTAGATACCTCAGTCTTCAAAAGGATATTTCGCATTCGCTGGGCATAAAAAAACCGCCCCACGTTTCGGTGGAGCGGCCAGAGAGAACAAGATTACTTGCAAATTACTGAGACTGACTGCCGAAGCAGTTTTCTAACTCATAAACCAACACCATGCAGACAAATACGGTTTTATCTGTCAAGATATAAGGTATATTACTTACTTATTTACATGAGCCTCCATGTGGCCAAAAACGGGTAAAGTAGCCAAATTCCTCCCAAATCGGCGAATTCCTTGGGCTGGCGATTGACTCGACTCCGATCGAAGGGAAGCCTTCCGGAGATTCGCAACCAAGCGTATAGCAATACTCATCATGAATATCTGGAAATGGATTTTTTCTGTCATCGCCGCGATAGCTATCATCGTTAGCGTCGCACTTGCCTTAGGCCTCACCAAGAAGGATCAAATCGGTACGATAGTTGAGACCTTCAGCGGACCTATGCCTCCGACAGCGGTGAACATCGGCAGTCCGAGCGAGGCCACCTGGGAAGTCAGTATACCCGCCGTCGGCACCGTCACTTCAGTAGAAGGTATCACGGTCAGCCCTGAGACTCCCGGCATCATCGAGAAAATCCTTTTCAAAGCAGGAAGCACCGTCGAAGCCGGCGATATCCTGATCGAACTCAACAAAGAGATCGAAAAAGCAAATCTAGCCCAAGCCGAAGCCAGCTTAGACTTGGCCAAAAAAACCCTGCGACGCTCCGAAGATCTCTTCAAAACACGCTCGATTGCCCAAGCCGAACTCGACTCTGCCCGCTCCCAAGCCAGCGCAGCCGAGGCCGCCGTGCTCTCCGTGCAATCAATTCTGGCCCAAAAAACGATCAAGGCACCTTTCGCTGGGCGTCTCGGGGTCAGGCAGATCAGCGTCGGACAATACCTCGACCCAGGTGAATCCGTCGTGGTACTCCAGTCAGTCGATCCCGTCTTCATCGAGTTTTCCCTTCCGCAGCGCAACCTGGGTCGCATCGCCGAAGGCTACAGTGTTCGTGCTAAGATAGATGCTTTCCCCGACAACGAATTCACGGGCGAGCTCTCCGCGATCAGCCCGCAAGTCGACCGTGCGACCCGCAACGTGCTCATTCAAGCAACCTTTGAGAATCCTGAGCAGCTCCTTCGCCCCGGTATGTTCACACGCGTAGAGGTTATCATGCCAGTGAAGCGCGATGTAGTGGTCGTCCCTATAATGGCGGTGCACTACAGCCCGACGGGTAACCGCATTTACGTCGCCGAGGAGAACGAAAACGGCCAGTTCGTTTCTCAACAAACGATCGTCCGCCTCGGCGAAACCCGAGGAGACTTCGTCGAAATCATTGATGGACTCGAAGGTGACGAACGCATCGTCGTGGACGGGGCCTTCAAACTTCTAGATGGCTCGCCCATTTTCCAATCTGAGCGTGGCACCGTTGAACCACAGCTCGAACCGACTCCGGAGAATAACTAGGTCCTAACCCGAGCACGCATCCCTGCGAAATGAACATCACCGATATTTTCATCAAACGACCGATCCTCGCGATCGTCGTGAACCTCGTGATCGTTATCGCGGGAATACAGGCTTATTTCAGCATCACCGTCCGGCAATACCCCGAGACACAGAATGCCTCCATCGTCATTAACACGGTCTACATCGGTGCAGATGCCGAGCTCGTACGGGGCTTCATCACTATTCCGATTGAGCAGGCCATCGCCGCTGCCGACGGCATCGACTACGTAAAGTCTGATAGCAAACGCGGCCTCTCGACGATCACCGCCCGCCTGAAGTTGAACTTTGACGCCAACCGCGCCCTCACCGAAATCAGTGCAAAGGTCGATCAAGTCCGCGGGGATCTTCCACCCGAAGCAGAGATCCCGACGATCAATGTTGAGACCGCCGACTCTCAATTCGCTGCGGCCTACCTAAGTTTCACTTCCGATATTCTGCAGCAAAACGAGATCACCGACTATCTCATGCGGTCGATTCAGCCTCGCCTCGCCGCGATCGCCGGTGTCCAGCGTTCTGAGATTCTTGGAGCGCGCAACTTTGCCATGCGGGTCTGGATGGATCCGAATAAAATGGCCGCCTTTGGCGTCACCGCTGCCGAAGTGCGCCAGGCGCTCTCAAGCAACAACTACCTCTCCGCAATCGGCCAAACCAAGGGCGCGATGGTGCAAGTGAGTCTTAGCGCTAACACCGACCTAAATTCGGTCAAAGAATTCGAAGAGCTCGTTGTCCGAGAGACCAATGGCGCACTTATCCGATTGAGTGACGTCGCCACAGTAGCCCTCGGAGCAGAAGACTACACCACCGAAGTTCGTGCGTCTGGTCGCACTTCCACCTTTATGGGTATCTGGGTGCTGCCTGATTCCAATGCGATCGATGTCATCGCGGCCGTATCGGCAGAGATGGAACGTATCCAAAAGGACCTTCCGCGTGGGCTGGAGGCACGCGTCGCCTACGACTCGACGGAATACATCAACAGTGCGATTACCGAAGTGCGGAGCACCCTGATTGAGACCCTCGCGATTGTAGTCATCGTCATTTTCCTTTTCATCGGCTCGGCTCGAGCGGTCATCGTTCCGGTTATGACAATTCCGATCTCTTTGATTGGAGCTCTCTTCATAATGCAGATTTCGGGGTTCACCCTGAACTTGCTCACGATCCTCGCAATTGTGCTCTCGGTGGGACTCGTCGTCGATGATGCGATCGTGATTCTGGAAAACATCGAACGCAATTTGCGCAAAGGGCTATCTCCGTTTGATGCCGCTATCGTTGGGGCCCGCGAGCTCATCGGTCCGGTGATCGCCACAACCATCACCTTGGCGGCCGTCTACGCGCCGATCGCTTTTCAAGGCGGCTTGACAGGATCACTTTTCAGGGAGTTCGCTCTCACTTTAACGGGGGCTATCGTGATTTCGACCATCGTCGCGATCACCCTCTCGCCCTGGATGTCCTCCGTCCTCTTGTCTCAAAAATCGACAGAAGGATGGCTTTCCAGAAAAGTAACAAATGTCTTCGACGCCCTGCGCGATGGATACACCCATATTTTGGATCTTACCCTGCGATATCGTTTCGCTATCATGATCATATGGGCAGGAGGCTTTCTCTTGGCTTTTCCGCTCTACATGTTCTCTCCTAAGGAGCTCGCGCCCATCGAGGACCAAGGCGTCATTTTCGCCATTTTGGATACACCGGCGAATTCCACACTGGAGTACACTTCCGCAGCCGCAAAAGCCGCTAACGAAAGTTTCTTCGGGGTCGAAGAAACAAATTTCAGTTTTCAGATCACTTATCCTAGCGGTGGTTTCAGTGGTGCCGTTCTAAAGCCATGGGATCAACGAGAGCGCTCCGTTTTCGAAATAAAGCCCGAGATCGACCAAGGCTTGTATTCGATCCCCTCGGTCAGTCTCTTCTCCCGCCTGCCGCCTGCCTTGCCCGGTGGAGGCAACTTCCCGGTCGAATTCGTTATCGCTTCAACCGCTGAGCCCGCCGAAATCCTCGGCTACGCGCAGCAGATCATGGCCAAGGGGATGGAGCGTGGAGCACTGCAATTTGCCTTTCTCGATACAAAAATTGATCAACCCTTCACTGAGGTCATCATCGACCGTGAAAAGGGCGCCTCGATGGGGTTGAGCATGCAGAGCATCGGCACCGACCTCGCGTCGATGCTCGGAGGCAACTACGTGAATCGCTTCAATATCGAGGGCTACAGCTACAAGGTCATCCCGCAAGTCGAACGCATTGGCCGCCTCAACCCGTCTCAGCTCGAGGACGTCTACATCTCAGGCCCGAGCAACAGTGTCATTCCCCTCAGCTCAGTCGCCACCCTAGAACAAAGCGTCCAACCCCGCAGCCTTTTGCGTATGCAACAGCTCAATGCGGTCACGATCCAAGGTGGCCCTGCGCGCGCGCTCGGACTGACTCTCGCCACTCTCGAAGACATCGCAAAAGAGACTCTCCCCGAAGGCTACCGTGTCGATTATTTGGGTGAATCGCGCCAGCTGAAGAACCCCGGGGTGCCTTTCTGGTTAACGATGGTTTTAGCTTCGGTGCTTATCTATCTGGTTCTAGCGGCGCAGTTCAACAGCTATCGCGATCCCCTCGTAATCCTCCTCGGCTCCGCCCCCCTCGCCTTCTTTGGCGCAAGTATTTTCACTTTTCTGAAGATGGATCCGGGCACGGGTATTCCCTACTGGACAGACGGGTGGACAACCTCAGTGAATATCTACACGCAGGTCGGCCTCATTACCTTGATCGGCCTCGTGGCTAAGAATGGGATCCTTATTGTTGAGTTTGCTAACGTTTTGCAGCGTGAAGGCAGATCGAAGGTGGAAGCGGTTCGGGAGGCCTCTTGCATTCGCCTTCGCCCCGTTCTCATGACCACTGCGGCCACCGTCCTCGGACACTTTCCTCTCGTCCTCGTGACTGGCCCAGGTGCGGCGGCGAGAAACAGTATTGGCCTTGTTGTCGTCACCGGGATGGCCCTCGGAACGCTCTTCACCCTTTTGGTTATTCCGACAATTTACACCCTTATCGCTAAGTCTCACCGAGGCGTCGATATGCGCATCGAGTCATCGCAAGTGCTGTAAGGTTTTTAAACTCAAGCGGAATAGAATACGCTAGTAGATGCTCAAATGTCCCGAAGAGGCCAATCGTCGTCATCTTCGATACATTCAAAACACATCTCCTATGCGCCTATCACTTCACCTCTTACCTGTAGCCATTTTTCTACTCGGTTCCTCACTTTATGGCACCACCCTTGCCGAAGGCACCTGGACTAAAAGCAAATACAAGATCGCCGGGTCCTGGAAAATTGAAGAAACGGCCGATGGCACTTTTCTATCCTTCAGCGAAGACTTCAAAACGAAAAAGGCGCCAGACTTGAAAGTCGCCTTCAATCCAAAAGCTTTTGCGGACGTCTCGGCTAAGAATGCCCTCTTGGACGCCCTCATCATCTCGGAGCTCAAAACCTACAAAGGCGCAGTGTCGATTCAGCTGCCAGATGACCTTCGCTTGGACGCGTATCAATCGCTCATCATTCACTGCGAGCAATACTCCATTCTTTGGGGCGGAGCTGACTTATAACCCCCTCGTCTAGATGTAGCCTTTACGGCTGCATTGATATATGGATAATAAATAAATTCGGTGGCTTCACTGCCTGGCTTTATCCCCTCATCTTCGTGATGCCTTGGCTCAGCCGTGCTAGCTACAACCCCCAACTGCTATGATAAAATCCCTTCACATCGATCTACATAAGCTCTCGAACTTTGTTAGTTTATCCATTCCCATCCTAGCGATCCTAGCTTTTCTATGCGTCGTCTACATCTCATTCTATTTTCACTTTATCAGTGTTGCATTGTTCTTCGCCTTCCTAGTCGATTTGAGCTATCGCAAAGTGCAGAACAAGCACACCATGCTTAAGAACTTCGGCATCATGGGGCGGGCCCGTTACCTCATGGAAAGTATTGGTCCAGAACTACGACAGTAATTTTTCGCCAACGACACTGAGGAGCGGCCTTTCAACCGTCAGCAGCGCGCTGAAGTGTATCGTAAAGCCAAGGACATCGACTCGGCTGCATCTTTTGGTTCGCTCCATAACTTTGATGCCGAAGAGATCAAAGTGCGGCATTCGATGTTTCCTTCCTCAAAGGCCGATTTAAAACCCTTCCGCGTCACGGTGGGAGAAGAACGAGGCCTCAAATCAGCCTACACCATCATCCGGCCCATTATGATCAGCGCGATGAGCTACGGCGCGCTCGGCAGCAATGCTGTCCGCGCTCTTGCCCGTGAGGCACGCCTAGCCTCAATCCCAATGAACACAGGTGAAGGCGGGTTTCCCAAATATCACCTCATGGAAGGCTGTGATCTCATCTTCCAACTCGGCACGGAAAAATTTGGTGTGCGCAATGAAGATGGCACCCTGCACGAAGAAAAGCTCCGTGAGCTCACGGCGAAGCCCGAGATCAAGATGATCGAGATCAAGCTCTCACAAGGTGCAAAACCTGGAAAGGGAGGACTTCTCCCAAAAGAAAAGATATCCGATGAAATCGCCGAGCTCCGCGGAGTCAGTAAAGATAAAGACGTCGTCTCGCCACCGCATCACGCAGAATGTAAGGATCTTTCCACTACAGTCAGCTTTATCAAACATGTGCAGGAAGTGGGTGGTCTGCCCACCGGTATTAAACTGTGCGTTGGTTCTCTCAACGAATTCAAAGCACTCATCGGAGAGATGAAGCGACAGGACGTCTTTCCTGACTACATCTCGATTGACGGTTCTGAAGGCGGCACTGGCGCCGCTCCGAGGGCCTTCCTCGATCGCGTAGGAATGCCTCTTCTGCCCGCCCTCTGCGGCGTGCAACACATCCTTATAGAAGAAGGGGTGCGTAAACGGGTAAAGCTCTTTGCAGCGGGGAAACTCATTGATCCGAGTAGCCAAATTCTCGCCTTCGCACTCGGCGCTGATGTCATCTACTCCGCCCGCGGATTCATGCTTTCACTCGGCTGCATTCAAGCGATGCAATGCGGAAACAACACTTGCCCGGTTGGCATCACAACACATGACCCGTCACTCACTCGCGGTCTAGTCATCGGCGAAAAAGCCGTCCGCATAAAAAACTACGTCGAACACATTGAACATGATCTCGTTGAACTTCTCGCCGCAACCGGGAAACGATCACTACACGAGTTGACTCTGGATAATCTCTACGTCCCAAGTCAAAGCAGCCTCGCTGGAATGGTCCGTGAAGACCCGTTCTTCAAGCCTGAGATTTCCGCTGTTGTTTAATTCTGGATACATCTAAAACTAATCTCCTTACCCAGACACAAAATGAAAAATCACTTTCTTCTCAGTTGGATTATCCAAGTCATTACCGCGATCGTTCTAGGCTTTGCAGTCTACCCCAAATTCGCCGGAGCAGAGGAGTCCATTGCCCTCTTCACCCATATAGAAATGGAACCCTTTGGTCGCTATCTCATTGGAGCTCTTGAGCTCATAGCCATCATTCTGCTTCTTATCCCTTCCAGTGTGGCCTACGGCGCGCTCCTCACATGGGGGGTCATGGTCGGGGCAACGATGGGTCACATGACAACGATCGGCTACAGTGGTTCGAACCTTTCCCTCGGCCTGCTCGCCTTAGCTCTACTCATCTTAAGCTCGGTCATCCTCTATATCCGACGCCTTGAGCTACCACTCATCGGCTCGATGTTCGATCGCGCCAGCGAAGCCAAATGCGCCACACCGGAATCGTAGGGTGATATTCGTAGCTGGGAGGACAAAATAAAATCTACATCTGAAGTTTAGGAGATCAAATATTTAGGGTCTCAAATCCGCTCAAATCGCGGGCTTGAACGCAGATTGGTGCATCCCCACAAAATCAGCTTCCTTTCCCGCTTGCCCTGCCCCACACCCACACGCTTATTCCCTTCTTTCAATGCCTAAGCGCACGGACATTGAAACAATTCTCATCATTGGCTCCGGCCCGATCATCATCGGTCAAGCCTGTGAATTCGACTACAGCGGCACCCAAGCGTGCAAATCTCTCCGCGAAGAGGGATACCGCGTCGTCCTCGTCAACAGTAACCCGGCGACGATTATGACGGACCCTGAGTTTGCCGATGTGACCTACATCGAGCCGCTCACCGTCGACACTCTCCGCAAGATCATCGACCGCGAGCGCCCCGACGCTCTTCTCCCGACCCTCGGTGGCCAGACTGCGCTCAATCTCGCTTGCCGCCTCTACGAGGAAAAGATCCTTGAGGAATTCAATGTCGAGATGATCGGCGCGCGCTACGACGCGATTCAAAAAGGTGAAGACCGCGAGCTCTTCAAAGACGCCATGCTCAAAATCGGGCTCGATGTTGCCCACAGTGTGATCGTCAACAACATGGAAGACGCCCGCGAAGCGGTAAAAAAGGTCGGCCTCCCAATCATCTCCCGCCCAAGCTTCACGATGGGTGGCACCGGCGGTGGTGTTGCTTACAATCTCGAAGACTTCGAAGATCTCATTCAGCGCGGGCTCGATGCCAGCCCAATGCACGAGGTCATGATCGAAGAGTGTCTGCTCGGCTGGAAAGAGTACGAGATGGAAATCATGCGCGACCATAAGGACCAGTGCGTCGTTATCTGCTCGATCGAAAATTTCGACCCGATGGGGGTTCACACCGGCGACTCGATTACCGTCGCCCCGACAATGACTCTCACAGACAAGGAGTATCAGCTCATGCGCGATGCCTCCTTTGCCTGTATCCGCGAAGTCGGTGTCGAAACCGGCGGCTCAAACATTCAGTTCTCCGTCAATCCGGACACTGGCCGGATGATCATTATCGAGATGAACCCGCGCGTAAGCCGGTCGTCCGCTCTCGCTTCCAAAGCCACCGGCTTCCCGATCGCTAAACTCGCCGCGAAGCTAGCGGTCGGCTACTCCCTCGATGAGCTGCAGAACGACATCACCCGCGAAACCCCTGCCTGCTTCGAGCCGACAATCGATTATGTCGTGACGAAAATCCCTCGCTTCACTTTCGAGAAGTTCCCCAACGCCGACGACACCCTCACGAGCTCGATGAAGTCCGTCGGCGAAGCAATGGCGATTGGCCGCACCTTTAAAGAATCCTTCCAGAAAGCCCTCCGCTCGCTCGAAATCGGGGCTTGGGGACTCGGCTGTGGCGGCAAGCACGGCGGCCTTGAACTCCCGCCTCTCAACGAAATCAAAGCAGGTCTTTCCCGTCCGAACGCACTTCGGCCCTTTCACCTGCGCTATGCCTTTCTCGCGGGCCTGACGGTCGACGACATTTTCGACCTCTGCGCCATCGACCGCTGGTTCCTTGTTCAGCTCGAACAAATCGTAAACATCGAAAAGGAACTCCGCGAAGCAAGCAAAACGCCTAGTGCCGAACTTCTGAAACGCGCCAAGGAAGCTGGCTTCACTGATCCCCAAATCGCCGAAGCGACCACGCTTTCCTCCGCAGAAGCAAAAACTCAGCGCGAAGACGCGGGGATGAAAACGGTTTACCGGCTCGTCGACACCTGTGCGGCTGAATTTGAAGCGAAGACTCCGTATTACTATTCCTCCTACGGCGACGAAAACGAAACGATCCCGAGCGACAAAAAGAAGGTCATGATTCTCGGCGGAGGCCCAAACCGTATCGGCCAAGGCATCGAGTTTGACTACTGCTGCGTGCACGCGGCTTTCGCTCTCACCGCCGCAGGCTTTGAGTCGGTCATGGTCAACTCCAACCCTGAGACCGTATCGACCGACTACGACACTTCCGACCGCCTCTACTTCGAGCCACTTACCCTCGAAGACGTTTTAGAAGTTTATACGCAGGAAAAATGCTGGGGCGCGATCGTCCAGTTCGGTGGACAAACTCCGCTCAACCTCGCAAACGAACTCAAAGCGGCAGGCGTCAATATCATTGGCACTAGTCCTGAGATGATCGACGCAGCGGAAGACCGCGAGCAGTTCAAAGCCATCCTCGAAAAGCTCAACATCCGCCAGCCGATCAACGGGATCGCTCGGAATGAAGAAGAAGCCTTCAAGGAAGCGCGGCGTATTGGATTTCCAATTCTTCTTCGCCCAAGCTTCGTCCTCGGCGGACGGGGCATGTTCATCGTCTATTCTGAAGATGAAATGCGCAACGTCCTGCGCGAAGTCTTCGACGTCGCGCCTGGCAAACCCGTCCTTCTTGATCAGTTCCTCGAAGATGCGATCGAACTCGATGTTGATGCGATCAGCGACGGTGAGCTGACCGTCGTCGCAGGCATGCTCGAACACATTGAATTTGCAGGGGTGCACAGTGGCGATGCCGCCATGGTCATGCCTCCACACACCCTTGGTCGCCGCATGCTCGGCGAAGTCGAAGAAGCGACTAAGGACCTCGCCAAAGCGCTCAACGTTCGCGGCCTGATGAACATCCAGTTCGCGATCAAAGACGACGACCTCTACATCATCGAGGTCAACCCGCGCGCGAGCCGGACGGTACCATTTGTTTCCAAGGCTATTGGAGTTCCGATCGCAAAATACGCCGCCCTCATCATGGCCGGGCAAACGCTCCCTGAACTCGGCTTTACCGAATCCGTCACGCCGCCGTATTGGTCAGTTAAAGAAAGTGTTTTCCCCTTCGCTCGATTCCCGGGCGCTCCCATCACTCTTTCGCCTGAAATGCGCTCCACCGGTGAAGTCATGGGGATTGATGAAGACCTCGGCATCGCCTTTGCCAAAGCCCAACTCGCAGCCGGGCCACCCCTTCCAACAGAAGGCACCGTTTTCATCTCTGTTAAGGAAGCGGACAAGCCGATCGCCGTCGATGTGGCTCGCCGCTTCGTTGCCCTCGGGTTCGAAATCGTATCCACTTCTAGGACTGCTAAAGTGCTGAAAGCGAACGATGTCCCTGTCAGCCTCGTACACAAGATCAGCGAAGGCCGCCCGCATGTCCTCGACTTGCTGAAGAACCGTGAAATCGCCCTCGTGATCAATACGCCCAGTGGCATGGTCCCGCGTCAGGACGAGAATATGATCCGCACAACTGCGATTAAATACGGCGTCCCGATCATCTCCACCCTCACCGGAGCCCGCACCACCGTTGACGCCCTCCAAGCGATGACCCGCAAGGAGATCGACGTGAAGCCCATCCAGCACTACCACAAGCTGCTGAAGCAATCGTAGGGCTTGGTATTAAAAGAGGCGTATAGCCCTTACGGCTAATTCAATCTGCAACAAGAATGCGGTAGAAATATAGGTCACCTATACCGGTCCCTATTTGTTCGGAGCGGATTGCCTCTTCCCCGGATCCCTCGATCTCAATTCCTCGGATGCCCCAATTCAAAAGTGTAGTTGAGGACTGCAACATGTAACGCTTGTCCCGTTCAGTAGACCAACGTAATTCGACTTCAGTCTCAGAAATTATACTAGGATCAAGAAAAAGGAATGATGCTGAATCCTCTGGATCTGTCCCTGCGAGGTATTCTGATCTGTTGCTCATCCCATCGAGATCTGAGTCCGTCTTACCATCGGTAATTCCGAGTGCTCCAAACTCTCGCCGTTCCCAAAAATCAGGAAGCTCATTTGTATCTTCATCGAAGGGGCGCATTCGGAAATCAGCCACAAAGAGAAGGTGGTCCGAAGCAAGTGAATCGCCGGCATTCAAGGCATACTGAGCCAGTCGCTCTATGGACATGTCGGGGGTATAGACCAGGTAGGAATTCGCTAGCTCCAGAACACTATCCGAGTAGATCAAGTAATCGAGATGGCCCGGCCAAAAATCTGCTGCCCCTTCGTCAATCCAAGTGAAGCCACCACGACTCACTGTGCCGAGGAACAACACTGCTTAGCGCACTTCCGTCCCAATCTGGCACATAGTCCTCTCCAAAGTTCGACTCATTGACGATGTCGCCTTCAAGCAATGTACGCGGCTGTTGCGCACGTCCGACAAAGTTCATGTCGCCCGCAAATATAATGGGCGTGTTCTGCTCGATCGCTTGGCCTACCTCAGTCGTCACACCTGAGCGTAGAAATGCAATGATTTGATCCACCTCGACTTGCCGAGCATTGTCGTTGGCGCAGCAGGGCGGGTGAGCGTTTATAACTATGGTGTAGTAGCCCAATAGCTCCCGCGTATCGAGTTCGACGGCGAGATTCCCTGTCCCAGAATTAAGTGCATCCAGCGTCCAAAAGCGAGTAATCGGAAAACGGCTCACCGTGATCGTATCACCAAACTCTGTTGAAGGCTCCGACGCATACCACTGCGCACCCTCCTCCAGGGGCAGCCATCCTTCGATTAGACTCCGCGTTTCCTCCGCAGTGTGTCCGAAAATCTCTTGGAAATTAATAACATCGGGTCGCACTGCTTCTATCTGCCGCCGAAAGCTATCCGCATAGAGCAGGTTAAAGATGCGATCGAACAAAACGTTGTAGGTCACTATGCGTAGATCGCTTGTTCTATGTTTCTCGAAGTCGATGACGGTCTCTTCTGGCAGGGCGCCCTGCCCCAACACGTAACTGATACTCCCCGCATCCGGCAAACGATCACCACCTGCCCTCTCCTCCAGCCACACTTCCACATTCATTCCACTGAAGAGTTGGTTCACCCCATCCGGCACGGCGTCGAGCGCTACCCCGATTTCAAGGACAGTCGTTGAAACCGTCGGCATCTGTCGAAAACCGATCTGAGTGTAATCCAGTGAAGTAGCCGTGACGCTCCCTCCAAATCGGTAAACTCCAGTGCGACCACCGAGGTGCCATTCCAATTCTTGGCCATTCTCACCTCGGATAAAGAGCCGGAGCTCGTTGTTTTCACTGGCATCGATCTCCGCCGTGGTCTCAAACCTCAAATATAGGTAGTCATCATCATCCGATAACCAAAGTCTGCCCAAATCTACCTCCGAGACGGAATCGCCAAGGGCATCCGTTGCAGCCACCCCTACACTTGCCCAATCATCGAATTCGCCATCGATCACGATTGGCGCCCGAATGCCGAATGCCACTCCTGTCATTGTGAAGATCAGCCCCAGCCGAACACTCAACGAAAACTTGCTCATCATCTCTATTCAGCTTTCAGCTTTTTGCATCCGAGGCAAGGCGCACGCTCACATACGCGCACTCATCTGAACTCCAATACCGCTTCCGCCGCAAAACCATTGACGATCAAGCTTCCGTCAGCGAGCGTTCGCGGCTGTTTCCTTAGCACACCTATGAAAGACGAAGAAAAGAAGATTTTATCCCCTGCCGAAGCCGCCGCGCAAGCGACGCCAACTAACTTTGATCTCGAGAGCGATCTCCCGCCAGACGCGGATATCGAGGATCGTTTCAACGATTTCTGGAAGAAGAATGGCACTTTCGTCTTCGCCATCATCGCCCTCCTCGCCGTCATCGTTGTCGGCTCACAGAGCGTCGGTTATATTGAAGACCGCGGTGAACGGAAGCTGCGCGACCAATACGCCCAGATCTCTTCAAACGAAGCCCGCCTCGAATTCGCCGAGAAACACGACAATCACTCGCTGGGTGGACTCGCCTATCTCGAGCTCGCCGACCAAAGCTACCGTGCGGAGAGCTTTCTTGAAGCCTCGAACTACTACGATAACGCCGCCGAGGTGCTCGAAGAAAGCAACAGCATCCTCGCAAACCGCTCCAAACTTGGCAGCGGGATGGCTTACCTCCGCGCCGGTGACAGCCTCGGTCTAGAGCGCCTTGAAGCTCTCGCCAACAATCCTGATGCGATCGAAGCGATTCGAGCAGAAGCCGCCTTCCACCACGCTTATGCCGCATGGGAAGCAAGTAACCTCGACGATGCTCAACGCTCACTCGATTTGCTTGGGACATTTTCTACCGCACCTGAATGGCAGGCACTTGGAAATGATCTCCAGTCAATGATGCCAGCTGCAGAAGTTCCGGAATTTGGCGTCGCCTCGTAAGCAACAACGCTCGGCCTTCAAACGCTGATAGGTAAATCGATGACCTTCGCCGACAAACTCCGCAAGGCTTGGACCTCGAGCAACTCGATGCTCTGCGTTGGCCTCGACCCCGACTTAAAGCGCGTCCCCGAAGTACTGCGTAACCACGCTCAACCGCTTTTCGCTTTCAACAAAGCGATCATCGACGCCACCGCACCTTACGCCTGCGCCTACAAGCCACAGTTCGCTCACTACGCGGCCGAAGATCGCCTCGATGAACTCAAGGCGACCCTCGAGTATCTCCGCACCGCTTACCCGGAGAAGGTCACGATCCTCGACGCCAAGCGCGGAGATATTGGAAACACAGCCGTCCGTTACGCGAAAGAAGCGTTTCATGTCTACGGTGCAGATTCTTTAACCGTAAACCCCTACATGGGGGGTGATACGATTGCTCCCTTTTCAAGCGATGCGAGCAACGGCGTCTTTGTTCTTTGCCGCACTTCAAACCCTGGTTCAGGCGAGCTCCAAAGCCTCGAAGTCGCCGGCCGGCCGCTCTACGAAATCGTCGCTGAAAGAGCTGCTAAAGCTTGGAACGACAACCGGAACCTAGGTCTGGTCCTTGGAGCGACCTACCCAAAAGAACTCGCCCGTGTGCGTTCCGTGGCGCCTGATCTTCCATTTCTAGTCCCTGGTATTGGTGCTCAGGGAGGTGACCTTGAAGCCGTCCTAGAGCATGGGCGCGATGCCACCGGTTACGGCATGCTGATCAACAGCTCCCGCGGCATCATCTATGCAGGTGAAGGCGAAGGTTTCGCCGCTGCTTCCGCCGCTGCCGCGCGCGAACTGGCCGAAGCGACGGGGATCTAAGTAGGCTAGAAAGATTTCCTAAGCGCTCGATAAAAGGCAACGCCACGTGATTAGCACAAAGCCACCGCTTGCTTTCTCCAAAGGGCCATGCTACCAAGCCTTCTTTTAATTTAGAGGATAGTCGCTGGCGCACGTGGAAGACCAATTCTTGGCCAAGCCGTGCAGTCGCCACCTCTGTTGATTTTCTTACATATGGACGTTGCTGTCGTTACAGGTGCCTCCTCCGGCTTGGGGTTGGCGATTTCGAATAAATTACTCAGCCTTGGGTTTAAGGTCTATGGTCTTGGGGGAAGCTACGGTGAAGACGGCCTGAAAAACTCAGGCTTCATTCCGATCAACTGCGACCTAGCTGACCCCGCCATGGTCGAACATATGGCCGGCGAGATCCTAAAAAAGGAGACCGCGATCAGTGTCTTGGTGAACAACGCCAAGTTCTACCCAGCAGAGTCCTTCACGGATGGAGCGGGCGGTGAGTTTGCCAGCTGCCTGAACATCAACCTCCTCTGCCCACTCATACTCGCCCGAGCCTTTTTGCCCGGCTTGCAGAAGGTGCATGGTAAGGTCATCTCGATCAGCCCCGCTACCCCAGAAACCGCCCGCGGGGGACCCGCCGGAGCCGCAACCTCAGGTGGACTGCGATGGATGCAGGAAGTGCTTTTTCAGCAATACCGCGACGTCGGCGTTAGCTTCTCGACGATCTCACCCGAGCCTAACCGCTGGCGCCCGGCCGATAGTCCGAAACCAAGAGGCAAAAAAGCAAAAAGCACGATCGACCCTGCCGCTATTTCTGACGCCGTGGCCCAAATCGTTCTTAACACGAGCGGCAACCTCATCACCGAGGTGGTCATCCGCCCAGAGCGTCTGACTGAGAACGGCCTGCCCGCTATGCGCGAGTTGCCGTATCCAAAGCCTCAACCGATCCCTTATACCGTTCCTCGCGAACTCATCGAAGCGGAGGAAATCGTTGAAAGGGAAGAGGAAGATCAAGAATTGCAGCCTAAACGCCAGCCGCGCAAAAAGCGGGCCCGCAAGCAAGCGAGAGCCGACGACGATCAGTCATCCGAGGACGCCACAGGGAACGAATCAGAAAGCCCTGAAAATACCGAAACAGAGGGAGAAGAAAGTCCCCCTCGCAGGCGCCGCAGGCGCCGCGGACGCAGGCGTGGTCAAGGCAGTGACGACAATTCAGAAACCCGCCGCGATGAACCGCGTCGCGATGATAACCGTCGCGACAGTGATGCTAAGCGTGACGCCCCTGTTGAGCGTCGCCGAAGGGAAGAAAAGCCTGCGGCGGACAAAGCGCCTCGCTCCGATTCGTCCGCTGAAGCGCCCGAGCAGTCCAGCGGAGACGCGAAGCCTTCTCGCCGTCGTCGCCGTGGACGTAAGCCACGCCCGATGGATGGCGCAGCAAAACCAGGATTCTTTGATCGCTCAAACGAAGCGCAAAGCGAGCAACCGAAGCCAAAAGATCCCGTAAAATCAGAAAAGCGGCCCGCTCAAAGCGACCGCTCTCCAAGAGCTGAAGATAAGCCGAAGAAAGCGGCCAAAAAGAGCGCCAAAAAAGCAGCGAAGAAGGCCGCCACAAAGGCGACAAAGAAAACTTCCGCGCCAAAAAAGAAGACAGCGAAAAAGGCTGCCACGAAGAAAGCGGCTAAAAAGGCGCCGCGGAAAAAAGTGGCACGGAAAGCGGTAGAGAAAAGCGCTGAATAAGCACTCCTCGCTGATACCATGAACCTTCACGTCGTAGACTTCCCGCTCGCCGTCGTTCGTCTCGAACCGTCGGACCCTATCCCTGACTTCGCGCTCAAAAGCCCGTTCTTCTCGATTACGAAGACAGCCACTGAGCTCTCCCTCTTCCTCGCCGAAGACTGTGTTCCTGAGGGCATGGATGCTTCGACGGGCTGGCGGGCGTTTCATATCGAAGGGACGATCGACCTCGGGCTCACCGGTGTCATCTCTGCCCTCACCATGCCTCTGGCCACGAAGCAAATCAGCGTTTTCTCCATTTCAACCCACGACACTGACTACCTCATCGTCCCCGACGACCGCCTTGAGGATGCCATCGAACTGCTCCAAAGAGCTGGCTTTCAGTGGGTGTAGGAATCAATCGACCAGCCGTCGATGACCTCGCCTCGGTCGTCCGCTAGTTTCTTCGGAAGTATCCAGAAAGTGGTGACTGGGTAATGAGCGCGGCGGGCAGGCTTATTGGCGACAGATTGAAACTAGTAATCGCCTTCCCTCAACCCGCTTTCCCATTGACCCCGCGAGGGCCTCTTCTAATTTCCGCACACTCTTATGAACCGGGTGTATATTAAGACCTACGGGTGCCAGATGAATGAGCGCGACAGCGATGCGGTGGCTTCGCTCTTGCGCGATCGTGGCTACTCAATGGTCGGAGACGAGGATGAGGCCGATATTATCCTCCTCAACACCTGTGCCGTTCGCGACCAAGCAGAGCAAAAAGCGATCGGTAAAACCCACCGGCTCCTCCATTATAAGAAAAAGGGCCGCGAACTCGTCGTGGGCGTCATGGGCTGCATGGCTCAAAATCGCGGCGAAGCCCTCCTCGACGAGCTCCCCGACCTCGACCTCCTCGTCGGCACACAAAAGTTCCACCGTGTGCCCGAGATGCTCGACCAGTTTGTCGCCTCGCAAAATGGCCTCGGCCCGCGCCCCAGCACGATCGTCGATCTGGAAGAAGAAGCCGGCTCCGAGGAAACGATCAAAGACCACGCCAACGTCCGGCAAGTCTCCGCCTTTGTCAGTATCATGCAGGGCTGTAACATGCACTGTAGCTTTTGCATCGTCCCCAAAACCCGAGGCGGCGAGCGCTACCGCTCGATGGAAGCGATCTGCGCGGAGGTTGAAGGGCTCGTTGCTAAAGGGACAAAAGAAGTCACCCTCCTCGGGCAAATCGTAAACAGCTACGGGATGCGAGAGATCCCCTACCGCAACAGCAAGAGTCCCTTCGTCCAGCTCATCGATAAAGTCCACGAGATCGACGGACTCGAGCGCATCCGCTTCACCTCACCCCACCCGCGCGGTTTCCAGAAGGATCTCGTCGCAGCGTATGGAGAGCTCCCGAAGCTCATGCCCTATGTCCATCTCCCTCTTCAGAGTGGCAGCGACCGCATCCTCAAAGCGATGCGCCGCCCCTACACCGTGCGCCGCTTCCGCGAGATCGTTGAGCAGCTCCGTGCGGTGAATCCCGACATCTCATTCTCGACCGACATCATCGTCGGCTACCCCGGTGAAACCGAAGAGGACTTCGAGCAGACGCGCGCCTTCTTCGAAGAGCTGCGCTTCGAGATGGCCTACATTTTCCGCTACTCACCACGCTCAGGGACTAAATCAGCCGAGCTCGAAGACGACGTGCCGAGTGAAGTGAAAGCTGAGCGCAATCAAATCCTTCTCAAGATTCTCGAAAAACACTCCATCGCAGGGAACACCCTCAGTCATGGAAAGATCGAGCCCATCCTCGTCGAAGGCCCCGCCAAGCGCGGCGATGGCATCTTTGTGGGTCGCAATCCAAGAAACCGTAAAGTCATCTTCCCTGCCAATGAACGCCTTGTCGGCGAGATCGTCCCCGTCCGCATCGACGACAGCAACATCTCCGTCCTCAAAGGCGAACTGGTGCTTTCCGGGATGAATGAAGCGCTCGTGAAGAGCGTGAGTTAGCGGTGAATAAGTTATCTCACAGGGGCACGGAGGCACAGAGATGAATGAAAATGAAATCGGTACGATCATTGTTGAGGTCTCGATCCAATTGCATCGAGACCTAGGCCCAGGGTTGCTCGAATCTGTTTACGAGAAACTGCTAGAGAGGGGATTGGAAAAGCGAGGCCTTATCGTCCAGACTCAAGAGCCCATTCAAATCACTTACGACGGAGAAACGTTCGATGAAGGATTCCGTGCTGACATCATAGTCAACGGTAAGGTCATTATCGAATTGAAGTCCGTAGAGAAGCTGCACCCGGCCCACAAGAAACAGCTTCTTACTTACCTGAAGCTCACCGGCCTAAAACTTGGTTATCTCCTCAATTTCGGTGAAGAGCTAATGAAGCAAGGCATCACTCGAACGATCAACGGCTCCCTTTAAAGCCCTCCGTGCCTCTGTGAGAAAAAAATCCACTCCCACTCCCACTGAGAATTTTCCCTTGGCTTTGCACTGCTGAGCCGACCAACTGAAGGACTCTCTTCTGCCATGCCTAGCTTATTCACTTTTATCATCATTACTGGCCTCATTCTCCTCCTTCTAGGGGTCGGCTTTATTTTGGACAAACCCAGCTGGCGCAAAGGATTGACCGCCTTTCCGCGCGGCGAGAATGCCGCCTTCATCACGATGGGCATCGGTGGGCTTTGGTTCCTTTACAAAATGTATTATATTGGACCGCAGGACGCACTCTTTGGCCCGAAGACAAACCTCATCCTCGTGGCTGTTTTTGGTGCCGGCTGGCTCGGTAGTTTCTTCGCCTTGAAAGAGTTCCTCGCGGTACGTGGAGTCTGCGTTCTTACCCTGATGGCGGCTTACTTTGCGCTCGAAGCTGGGAGGACGATTTATGACCCAGCTGTCCTTTACTTCAAGGCGATCGTTTATATCTTTATCGTCCTTGCGATCTGGTTAGGCGTTTCACCCTTCCGGATGCGCGATTTCTTTAGTTGGACCTTTGGCGCAGCTCCGCGCCCGAAGACAATCGGGTCACTCCTAGCGCTTGCTGGGGTCAGTTTAACTCTCATCTCGATCACCCTCTAATGACTTTACCCCAAGGCCTACTCATCATCATCAGTGGTCCCGCAGGTGCCGGTAAAACGACGCTCTGCGACCGCCTGATGGAGGAATTCCCAACAATCGAACGCGTTGTTACCACGACGACCCGTGAACCCCGCGAGGATGAAGTCGCTGGAGTCGACTACCACTTTTTGGGTGTTCTCGAATTTGAGGCCAAGGCAACCTACGGCGATTTCTATGAGTGGGCGCGCGTTCACGCCCGCTACTACGGATCAGAACGCCGCGCTGTGCTAGAACCGCTCAAAGAGGGCAAAGATCTCCTCCTCAACATCGATGTGCAGGGAGCGGCCGCTTACCGAGAAGCCGCCAAAAGTGACACCTTTCTCGCGGATCGTCTCGCAACGATTTTCATCAAGCCACAGAGCCTTGAGCAGATGCACAAGCGCCTCCTACACCGTGCCGCCGAGACGCCTGAGGACATCGCCCGCCGGATGAAAAGTGCCGAAAAGGAAATCGCCGCCGCGGACAAGTTTGACCATGTCCTCACGACGAGCACCCGCGAAGCCGACTATCAGGAGTTCCGCGAAGCCTACTTGCGCGCACGCAGCGAACACACGTAAAAGATTGATGAGCAAAGCCTCTGCGACCGCTAAAGCGTTCCTCGCCAGTACGCGCAAGCTCAGTAAGGCAGTCGCAAAGCTGCCAGCAGGCGGCCCCGTCACTCACATTTACAATCCCCTCGAATACGCGTGGGCAGGCTACGAAGCCTACGTCACGAAGTTCCTCGGTGGTCCACGACGGGTTGTCCTTCTGGGCATGAATCCAGGCCCCTACGGTATGACGCAAACCGGTGTGCCGTTCGGTGCTATTCCCGCGGTTCGCGACTGGATGGGTATCGAGGTTGCGATCAAGCAGCCAGCGAAGGTTCACCCGAAGAGGCCCATCGAAGGTTTTGCCTGCAAGCGCAACGAAGTCAGCGGACGCCGGCTCTGGATCGATCTCTTTTCCGAGCAATTCCCCAACGCCAAAGAGTGCTTCAAAACTCACTTCGCGCTGAACTACTGCCCACTCGTTTACATGATCGAGAGCGGAGCAAACTTTACCCCAGATAAGCTCCCGGTCGCCGTCCGCCGTCCGCTCGAAGAAGCCTGCGACACCCACCTCCGAGAAGCCCTCGAAATTATCCAGCCTGAGTGGGCGATTGGCGTCGGAAACTACGCCGAGAAGTGTCTCCTCCGTATCACCGAAGGCATGGGGAAAGCACCGAAGGTCACTCGTATCATCCACCCCGCACCAGCGAGCCCCATCGCAAATCGTGAGTGGCCAGAAAACCCGCGCAAGGCACTCGCGGATGCAGGCATCTGGTAGCCAAACAGCCAAGTTCGTCCGCTCACCGAGCGATCACGCGTATCCATGCCAAAAGAACCGACCCCAGCCATTCGCCTGTGCGACGGAGATCTCGAGGCCTTCATCCAACCCGAGCAAGGGGGACGCGTCCTCGGGTTTCACGGCGACACTTTCTGGCCGAGTCCTCAGGAAAGGTTCGATTGGCCTCCGCCCGCCATACTCGACGAAGATCCCTACACTGTCATTCAGGCGACGGGGAAAAGTGCGACGATTCAGAGTGCTCGCGATGAGCCATTCGGCTTTCAGCTCGAGAAGCACTTTGAAGTGAAGGGCAATGCGATCCACTTCACTTTCCGCCTCACCAACATCTGGGATCGCCCCCAATATGTAGCCCCATGGCAAGTGACGCGCGCGCCGCGCGAAGGAAAGCGCCACCCAAGCGCCACCCCAACAATCGTCGGCACTGGCAAGTGACGCGCGCGGCGCGCGAAGGAAAGCTCTTCTGGGCAACTGGGGACCCCTTCAAAGACGACGATCGCCTCATCAAGCAACGCGAAGACCCAGGCTGCTACTACCTCCATCAAAATGACGAAAAGCCCTTCCCCGCCGCCATTGAGAGACACGGTCCACTGAGTTCCCTCTCGGTGCGCAAGGTCACAGCAACCTGCAAACTTTTCGCCGATGCTCACGGATGGCTCGCCCACCTTCAAGACAACTGCCTAATCATCCGCAGCTTCCCCGACATCTCCCCTTCTGAAGCCGCTCCTCGCCAAGGCGAAATCGAGCTCTACTTCAACCCCGAGCTCAATTACATCGAACTCGAGAACCAAGGTGCCTATCAAGCCCTCGGAGCAGGCGAGACCCTGACCTACGAAACGAACTGGCAATTCCATCGAATCGATATCATTTCTATTCCTGAAGTTATCGAACAATTATCAAGACTTACCCCTTAAGACCCACCGGCGCATGAAATCGTTCCTCGCACTCCTCGCACTCCTCGCAACTTTAACGAATGCCCTCTCAGCCGGCGCCGAGCTCAAGTCCGGCCCGATGATTGGTGCAGCAGGCATGTATGAAACCATCATCTGGCTGCAAACGAGCGAAGCTGCAGAAGCGCAGATTCGCTATTGGCCATCCTCAGCAAAGAAGAGGGCTGATGTTGTAGTGACGGATCTAATACAAACCTCTAAAGACGACGCCTTCGTAGCGAAAATCTCTGTTGGCCCCCTGATAGCTGGCGCGACATATGGGTACGAAGTCGTCATCAACGGCAAAAAGGTCACACCCACTTTCAGCGAGACCCACGCGAAAGCAGGAAAGCCCATCCCCCTCACATTCTCGGCACCCAAGCTCTGGCGCTACCGCGAGGGTGGGCACAAGCCCTTCGACTACACCCTAGGTTTTGGAAGCTGTGCTTACGTCAATGACCCCGAGAGCCAACAAGACCGACTCGACGGTATACCTTATGGCGGCGACTACCAAGTCTTCGAGTCCATCTATGAGAAAGCCCCCGATGCCTTCATCTGGCTGGGCGATACGCTTTATCTGAACGAAGGCGACTGGACGACAAGCCCGGGCATTTATAACCGTTGGACGCGCTCACGCGCCCTTCCAGAGCTCGCGCCACTGCTCGCAACAACACCGCATTACTTCACTTGGGATGATCATGAATTCGGACCCAATGACATCGGCAGCTCCTTCTGGAACAAAGCCGCGACAACCGAAGCCTTCGAACTTTTCACCGCCAATCCCTCCTATGGCCTACCCGAAACCCCCGGCATCTTCTCCTACTTCAATCACGGGGATGCCAACATCTACCTTCTCGACAACCGCACCTACCGCACTGAAGCCATGGTTGTGGGTGCGCCATACATCGAGAAGCAGATGCTCGGGAAAGCCCAGGTCGACTGGCTCGTCAACCTCATGGCATGGGCCGAAGGGCAACGCCACAGCTCTTACCCGGCGAGCTTCCACATCGTCTGTGTCGGAAATCAAGTCATCTCGCCTGCTCGCCGCGACAACCTCCCACGCTACGAGAAAGAATGGCAATACCTCTTCGACCGCCTGATGAACGAAGACCTCAACAACGTCATCTTCGTCACTGGCGATGTCCACTTTGGTGAAGTCAGCAAGCTAGAACTCACTGGCGGAGGCGATGCGGTGGCAGGCAAGCCTGGTATCGATGGAAAAGCCTACACGTATTACGATATCACTACATCATCGCTTACGGCCGGATCATTTCCCGGCTTCCCGGCAGAGGAAAATCCACAGCGTTACGATATTTTTGAAGGCGAAGCCGACCGCATCGGGCAACGCAACTTTATGCTCCTCCGCTTCACCGGTGAAAAACTCAGCCAGCGCCAAGTCGCGATCGAATTCTACGACACTGACGGGAACCTCCTGAATCAAAAAGAAGGCGCCCCCACAGGCACCGTCACCGACGCGTCGATCCTCAAACCACGCTAGCTGCTCCGACTGGGCTCGATCGCACCACGCGAGGTATAGCGAAAGCGAAAGAACATCGCGACAGCAACAGGGATCATGCTGATACAGATACCCGCCCAGATGCCGGGAGCTCCCCAACCAAGGCCTTCGGGAAAGTACGGGAGGAGGGCGTTGATCGGGCCGGGGAGGGCTTCACTTCCATCGAGACGAAAACCCATCCAAAAGCCGAGAGGAAGGCAGCCAAGCCAGTAGCCGACAAAGGCGAGGAGGGTCGGTATTCTGGTATCTCGGTAGCCACGCAGGACACCAATCGCCGTCACTTGAACACCATCCGCGATCGCAAGAGCAGCAGCGAAGAGCATGAGGATGGAGGCTAATGCGAGGACCTCAGGAGCCCGTGTACCAACACTGTCGTCGAGGTAAAGGCGCGGCAGCCAGTTCCGCCCTAAGGCATAGATTGCAGCCATTCCAGCCATGAAGACCGCGGCCAAGGCAATCGTAGTCCAACCAATCGTCCGTGCCTCTTCCAGGCGACCGGCGCCTCTCGCCTGCCCCACACGGATGACGGCCGCGAACATCACCCCTAGCGGAACCATGAAGGCGAGGCCCGCGTAGTTGAGCGCGATGGAGTGCGCCGCGATCGCAACAACGCCATTGGGCAACCAACCCATCATGAAACCAGCGCAGTTAAAGGCCGCGATCTCGAAGAAAATCTGCAGGCCAATGGGGATACCTAGAAAAGTAAGGTCTTTCGCCTGAACCCAGTCGAAGGCCATCCACTCCTGTCGGCTCCAGCGTAGCGACATCCCGCTCCGCATACGAATCCAAAGGGTTGAGGCGATCAGAACAATGATCCGAGAAAGCAGCGTTGCGATCCCCGCGCCCACTAGACCCAGCGCAGGCGCTCCGAGGTTTCCATAAATCAGTATCCAGTTTAGAACTACATTTAAAGCGATCGCGCCGAGATTGAACCAAAGCGGCTCCCATGGGCGTTCGCGCGATTCGCAATAAGCCTTCTGCACAATGAAAAGCATGAGCGGCACGGACGAGGCCGCGAGGAGGAGCAGATAGTCCCGCCCAAGAACGATCACTTCTTCGGGTTGTCCGAGGTGCCATAGGTCGGTCCAATAGACAATCGCTGCGAGACCACCGCCGAGAACTGCGCTGGCAAAACCCGCCACGAAGAATCCATTGCGCACGACATGCCGTGCTTTTTGGTCATCCCCCGCCCCATGCGCCTCACCGACCGAGACGCTGATCGCCGTCACAATACCCAAGCCAACAAACCAAAAGATGTTGAAGACGTTGGTCGCAAAGGTGCCCGCAGCGAGCTCTGCCACGCCGACTCGCCCGACCATCGCCATATCGACGACGTACATCAGCTGCGTAGCCAAGTTTCCGATCACCATCGGAAAGGCTAGCTTGAGGGTTTTGCGCATCTGTTCGAGGGCACCGGACATGTGCCATTCACCAGAGTCAGATGAGAATCTACAGGCAAGCTCAAGCCGCTCGAACATTATCAGTCAGTGCCGCTTGACCGGACGCATTCGGCGGAGTTGAGTCTATCCTCTATGCGCGTCCTCATCGCTTTCGATAAATTCAAAGATGCCCTTACCGCCTCTGAGGCCTGCGAAATTACGCGCAGAGCGGTGGAAGAGCGCCTCCCTTCAGCAGATATTGAGGTCGCTCCACTAACGGATGGAGGTGAAGGCTTTGTTGAAATCCTCACCCAGCTCAGTGGCGGAACGATCGAAGAGCTCTCCGTTGCAGGTCCACGCTTCGAACAAACCGATGTAATAATGGGCTGGGCCGAATTAGCAGAGCTCCCGGAAAGTGTCGTCGCACAACTCGACGTCCCTCAACAAGGACGCCTTGCGATCATTGAAATGGCTCAGGCGAGCGGACTCGAGCTCCTCAACCCTGAAGAGCGAGACCCATGGCAGACCTCTACCTTTGGCACCGGCGAGCTCATCGCCCACGCCACCGAGATGGGCGCTGCAGCCATCCTCCTTGGCATCGGCGGTAGTGCGACGAACGACCTCGGCCTCGGCGCTCTCGAAGCGCTCAGCCTCCAAGCCTATCAGGCAGACCTTCAACCCGTCCCGCAGATCACACCTGAAAAATGGTCACAGATCACCTCGCTCGGCGGACTGGTCAATGCGGAGCGACGCTTCCCTCCCATCCGTATCGCCTGTGATGTGGACAATCCTCTCCTCGGAGAACATGGCGCGACGCACACTTTCGGACCCCAAAAAGGCTTGAAGCCGGAAGACATCGATCGCTTTGAGCGTGGCATGCGCAAGCAAGCCCTGCGCCTCCTCGGTCTCTTTGCCCACGAACCCATAAGCTTCGAAGAGAAGCTCGCCGAGCCTGGCAGTGGAGCGGCGGGCGGCATCGGCTTCGGGCTGCGCACGAGTCTACCAGACGCTCGCTACGTCGCAGGTTTTCCGCTCGTAGAGGCGTGGCTGCAATTGGCCAAAAAAATCGACTCGGCCAACCTTGTCATCACCGGAGAAGGAGCCTTCGACGCCAGCTCTCTGCGTGGCAAAGGGCCGGGCACGGTTGTTTCGATGGCAGAAAAGGCGGGCCGCCGCGTCCAGCTTTTCGCGGGAGCGGTGGGCAGAGACGTTGCCGAAAAGTTGCCTTCCCGAGCGGGTGCTACGGCCATCAGCCCGCCCGAGCTCCCTCTCCCTCAGGCACTTAAAGAAGCGCCGGAGCGTCTAAAGCATTCAGTGGAAGCCTTCCTGGCCGATCTATAAGGGAAGCATTACCCTTACCCCTAATTTCCACGATGCACCACACCCCTTTGCCTCGAACTAATGACTGATGATGAAGAGTTCCTCCGCGCTCTTCGACGTGGTCGTATCGCGAGGGTAAAACGCATCCTCCGCTGGCTTCCGCGCAAGGCGACGATTCATCGCTATCCAATCGTGGGTCGCTTTGCCAATTCAGCACGGAAACACGGCTTCCTCTGGTCGTTCCGAACTGCAGAAGCGCTGCCGGCTCTCTACGCAGGATTCCTCCTCGCCTTCACTCCGATCTACGGGCTGCAGATTCCGATCGCATTCTTTCTCGCCCTCAAGCTCCGAGCAAACCTTCCCATTCTTGTCGGGCTGCAGATGCTCACAAATCCGCTCACCGCAGTTCCAATCTACTACGCGGGCTACCATATTGGTCGGATAACGCTTGAGCTCGTCGGCTTCTCGTTTCCGCACCTGAATTCGAGCGAATTCAAGCTCCTCTTTGACCATATAATGACCCTTAACTTCGGGCATTCCTTCTCCTTTCTCGCACGCATACTCACTGTAATAAGTGTTGGCGGATGGATGATTGGACTTCTGCTCGGAACCGTATCAGCGATGCTCTACCGTCTAGGAGCACAGGAACTCATTAAAACCTATGGTCGCCTTCAAGGGCTTCAACAGAAGCGTTTGGACGCCATTGCGAGAGGGGAATTCGAACTTCGAAAAACACGCATTCCTTTCCCTCGCCAAAAACGCCCTCGCACTACTGAGTAAAGAGCTAGTGCGAATACTCCGACTTCTCCTCGTCACTTTTTGGCTTACTCAGCTAGTCCACGGCATCACCCCGATCAAACTCGGGATCGATATCCTTGAGGAACGACGCTTCGACATATTGCAGGGCCAACGCGTTGGGCTTTTAACCCACCCAGCGGGTCTCAATCGTCTCGGAGTGAGCTCGATTAAAGTGCTGCGGCAGGCGCCGGAAGTGGATCTAGTCGCGCTCTTCGGGCCTGAACACGGCATCTATGGAGACGAGAAAGCCGACGTCCCCGTCGATGACAAGATCGACCCGCGGACCGGCCTACCCGTCTACTCCCTTTATGGAAAGTTTCGCCGGCCCACCGCCGCGATGCTCGACCGCATCGATGTGCTTGTAGTAGATTTGCAAGACATTGGGACGCGCAGCTACACCTACGTGAGCTGTATGCGCTACGCAATGGAAGCCTGTTTCAATGCCGGAAAAACGGTTGTTGTGCTGGACCGTCCAAACCCACTCGGCGGCTTCAAGGTCGATGGTCCGATCCTAGACAACAAGTGGCGGAGCTATGTTGGGGCCTTCCCTACTCCCTACGTGCACGGTCTTACGATTGGAGAACTCGCCCGTTTCGCTAAGGGGACGCCCGGTGTAATGGAAATTTCGGACGAAATCCGTGAAAGCGGACAACTCATCGTCGTCCCGATGCAAAGTTGGAACCGACAGATGCTCTGGACTCAGACAGGCCTGAAGTGGGTGCCCACCTCTCCCGCCATCCCTGATCTCTCAGCCGTCCTCGGCTACCCGATGGCGGGACTCGGAACACAGCTTGGGCGATTCTCTCATGGCTACGGAACCGCCTTCCCGTTTCGCCTTTTGCGCTACCCCGGTGTCCGGCCTGAAGTGCTCGCGAAAAAGTTGACCTCTAAAGCGATACCTGGACTCGCCTTCCGCGTCATCAATTTCGAACAGAGGGGGAAACAGATCGAGGGTGTCTACATCGTCGTAACGAACTGGTCCCTCCTCCGTCCCACCGAACTGAGCTTTCACCTCATGCAGCTAGCCTGCGAACTCAGCAACTCAAACCCATTCGCAGCCGCCCGTGAATCGCACCAAAACCTCTACAACAAGCACGTCGGTAGCAGTGCTTGGTGGACCGCTTTGAGTGAGCAGGGAGTCGATGTTCCGGTCGGGACCTTTGTCACCGAATGGGCCGTAGCGGCGAAGGCATGGCAGGCCTCAAGTCGCCCTTTTTGGCTCTACCGCTAGCAATAAGCGGCCGGACCGATGAGCTCCGGACATAAAAAAGCGCTCTGTCCCCATCGGAACAGCGCGCGAAATTCAATTAGGAGCTGAATATAGCGAGTGTGCTATTCGGTGCTTTCTGCCTTCTCAGCACTCTTTTTCGCAACCTTCGCCACACTCAGGTTTTGCGGCACACTCTCATTTCTCAGCGCACTC
>TARA_B110000037_G_scaffold19257_1_pt1 | contig 159891 bp, 153 predicted proteins | sample TARA_B110000037 | Tara Oceans TARA_B110000037 (sample SAMEA4397196) | marine metagenome | biome: Polar Biome; feature: [MIX] marine epipelagic wind mixed layer (ENVO:01000061); material: water (ENVO:00002006), including particulate matter (ENVO:01000060) such as... | depth... | reverse complement strand
TTAGATAGCGCAGAATCCCATCCTTTATCAGAACTAAGATCTAAATGGGTAAAAGTAAGGTTCTCAATAGAAACAGAATTTGAATTAAGGGTCTTAATAACCTCGTCTTCTTTTTTTGTACTTCTTACTGTACCGACTACGGTATATCCTTTTTCTAAAAGAATTTTGGCACAATGCAATCCAATATAACCAGATATACCTGTTAACAATACTTTTTTATTCATATGATTATTTATTATTACTTTTGATTCGATAGCAAAGATAATAAAATTACTATTGTTTTAATAGTAATAATTATATTTTAATAATTATGTCAATTTTTAATAAGTTTTTTAGGTGTACCTGTCCTGTAACTTCTGCATTAGATATTGTTGGAGACAAATGGACCCTTGTTGTTATAAAGTTGATGCTATTAGAACAAAAAAAAACATTTAAAGAGTTCTCCGAAAGCGATGAATCAATTGCACCAAGTATCTTATCTAATAGGTTAAAAACACTGGAAGAAATAGGTTTTATTGTCAAACAAAAATTACCTGATAACCAAAAAACTAATCACTATATTCTTACTGAAAAAGGACTTTCATTAACTCCGGTTATAATAGAGTTGGCCTTGTGGAGCCATCACAATATTAAACCTGTTGAGAATCAAGACATAGCAAATGTTAAGGATAAAAATGAATTGTATCTGGCAATCATTGAAAGATATAAATCAAAAATGGCCACACTATAATATATAGAGGATTAGACCCACCTGCTTTTACAAGATGAAATGAAGAGTTTAAGTTAATATTTACACCATTTTTTGCACTGCTAAAAACCTATTGGTCGAATTAGATCACAGAAATAGTTTATTTTTAAATAGTATTCTAGACCTTTAGTAATATAAACTTACGCGTTCAAAGATTTTAATTCTCTAAAAAAGTTAGAAATTAGAACCGTAAGGCCCACAATATGAGACAAGTCGATTTTTTTATCGCCTTGTCTTTTTTTATTACCTTCTAAAGCCTTGTCAATATTGAGAATCAGAGAAACAGCTCCATTGATTTTTCGGTTCGACAATTTTTTCCGTCAAAAATTAGTTTTTCAACGAAAGTCGAACCAAGAAGATTGTGTTTTCCGTTTAAGTCGTTGTTAGTGTATATGTTATCGAGGTTTTTCAAAACTCCGAGCCCTTTGTTTAGATGCTTTTGAAAGTCATCCTCCTTAAATGTTTTAGTGGAAAGTACACCCTCTAATTCCGTGATATTACTTCTCAATTTTGCTTTCATAGCGTTGTAGTCTTCAAGCTGAATATTTCTATCCAAAAACAGATCGTTTAGCTTTTCGGATTTGGTTCTAAGTGTTGTAAGTTCTGTTTTTGCTTTGCCTTCATCTAGCTTATTGTCCTTGATCTCGTTTTCGTAGACAATTTTCACTATCTCTTTATATAAATTTTGCACTTCTGTTTTTACCTTAAGTTTGTTCAGCAGGCCTTGAACTGCGTAATTCACAAGTTCAGCTCTATGTCTTGTTTTTCTGCATTTATTGCGATGGTATCGAAGTTGCCAACATTATTAGGAAGGGTCAAATAGCTGATTCGAGAAAAACAACGTTCAAAACATTTTGTTCTTTGGCATCATAACTCATAGATAATTACTAAATTTCACAATAAGAATTGATTAATGCGACAGAACCAGACTTTTGCATGATAAAGGCAGTGATATTATTCTGGGTGTCATTCAAAAAGATCCTAAGAATTTTGAGCAGATTGAAGATTTCGGAAAGACAAATGAATTCCAAGTAATTTCATTAAAGAGTAATTGGTCTGAAAAATTGGAGGTTAATTACTTAACTGAAGAGCAGATAAATGTGATTCTGAAGGCAATTAAGCGTATAAAAAATGTGAAGATTAACCACCAATTGTAGTCATTGATCTGTTTTGACTGAATATTTTTTTTCCTTCTTCACTATCAAAAGAGACAATTCCTGCGCGTTTTTCGTGCTTTTTAGTAAGGCTTTGTTGAATCAGTGGAGCTATGTTTTTTCCTTGACGAAGTGCCGTTAAAAGATCCGTTTCATTTGAAGAAAATAAACAGTTCTTAATGCGGCCATCTGCAGTTAATCGAATTCTATTACAAGTATCGCAAAAAGGATTTGTGAGCGTACTTATCATTCCAAAGTTTCCACTATAATTTTTAATCTTAAAATTCTTCGAGGTGCTATTGGGCATCTCCGGTTCTGTTTGTACTTTACCTTTTCCATAATGTTTTACTACTCGATCAAAGATGGTTTGATGAGATATCGTCTGTGACCAATCCCAATCGTTGCCATTAAAAGGCATAAATTCAATAAACCGAATGTTTATCTTATCGATTTTTGAAAGTTCAATGAAGTCTATAATTTCATCATCATTTACACCCTTCATCAATACCACGTTAAGCTTCACGTCAAACCCTTCCTTAACCGCCAAGTAAATATTGTCGATTATCGGTTTAAATGACTTGCGTCTCGATATTTCATTAAAACGCTCCTCGTTTAGCGAGTCTAAACTAATATTTAACTTTTTAATTTTTGCAGCTTTTAAATCATCAATGAAACGTTCGAGTATGACCGCGTTTGTGGTGAGTGTTAACTCAACGGGTAGGGCAGATAGTTCTTTAATTATTGAACGAAAATCTCTCTTAATAAGCGGTTCGCCTCCAGTGAGACGAATCTTTTTAACGCCCATTGAAACAAATTGATGGGTTATTAAAAGCAATTCTTCTTGTGTCATGAATTCAGCCTTGTCTCTTAATACAAGTCCTTCCTCAGGCATGCAATAAGTGCAACGCAAGTTACACCGCTCTATTAGTGAGATGCGCAAGTAATCATGGGTTCGTCCAAAAGAATCTTTCAGTTGTTGCTTCACTTTTTTTATATAAAAAAGCCTTCTTAGAGGGTCTAAGAGGGCTTAATAAATTTTTATAATATTTCTAGTCCAAGATCTTATCTATAATAATAGGTGTTGAAATTCCGCAAGTTGAGGGTCTTCTTGAATACCTGGCTTCAATCCGAATTTCCATTCCGTCAACTTCATATTCACGTGGTAATTCTAGTGGGTTGTATAATTTCGTGTTTATGGGAGCGTTACTCACCATAACTTCGATTACAAATCCACAACCTTCAGCGGATTTGTCACGTACGACACCGTTCATATTGAAAGATTCACCTTCAAGTTGATCTTCAATAACTTCGGGTGTTTCTGTTGTTGTAGTTGTGGTCTTAGAAGTTGCTTCTTTCTCAGTTCCACAACTTACACTCAAAAATAGCACACAGGCTATTATATATAATTTCTTCATTTATCTACCAATATAAATTTTTTGACTCAAATTTGTCGTTTCACCAGATAGTGTTACAATAAAGATGCCACTTGCTGCGCCTGGGATTTCAACAATTTGTTCAGTTGTTCCATTGTTAAGTGGAGTTTGTAGAATATGTCTTCCAGAAATATCAACAACATTAATCATAATTGATTCTTGTGCTAAGTCACTCCAAGTTAGTTTTAACTCAGAGGTGTTAGGTTGATATGCGTTGAATTGAGGAACAGCTTTATGATGTTCTTCGGTTCCAGCAATGTGCCAAGATGAGAACGAAAAGATCCTAGTCTTACGTGCACCACCCGCTCCTAAATACTCACCTGTGAACCAAAAAGTCATATCATCAGTTGGATCCATTGACATTTGAGAGTAATCTCCATAACGCCCTGCAGCAGTTTGAGCACCTTCACCTTCAACCGCCGTCAGTTCAGGGACAGTCATCACATTTAATGGGTCATCCCAAAATCTGCCCGTATATCGAAGACCTGGGTAATCATCTGATCCTGTATATGAATAAGCCATGGCTATATTTCCTTGTGCATCCATTGATAAGTTACCTAACCAACGACTTACATCTGTATCAGGAGAGTATGTGCTTTGTTGATGCATTTCCCAGTTACCATCATCATTATCTCTTAACTCATACCAACGTTGACCAACTTTATAGGCACCTAAACTGACGTTGTGGCAAAGAACAATTGTATTATAGTCACCAAAACGTCTGTATTGAGCACGATACATGAAAATCCCTGGTATTCCATCTAAACGCTGTAATGTTCCCTTTTGAGCTACATTCTCTGTCCAACCACCTGATAAATTAGCGTTAAACGAAGCTGTACTAATTTCTTGATGCTCAGTTATAGATGAGCTTCCTGGACTATCCCAATCAATTTCCGCTTTTAAAACCAAAATATGATCAGAAGAAACGCCGGGATAACCGTTATCTTGAACAGCAAAAAAGTAGCATGGTTCATCCATATCTGGCTCTTCTGGTCCTTCAGCATAAGCCGGAGCTACACTGTTAAATAATTGATAGATAGGTGGAAATGACATTTTAATAACTCCCGCTGTCGGATCACCGATTAGCATTTTTTGACGATCAAATGCGCAGCAATCTGCCGAAGAACTATTCGCCGACATATAGTATGCGTTTGACCAAACCGAAAACTTTGGGTAATCAGGGAATAATGTAAAATCATACTCGTAGGCAAAATAGGCGCCTAACGGATCAGAAGTTTCAGAGACTGCAATCAAAACTCCAACATCTCCTCCTCCTGGAGAACCATAAAATTGGCTAATGAACCAACGTTCAGCAAAGCGGTCGTACATTATAATTGGGTCACCTGAACCTGGTCTGTCCCAAAGTGTGTTTAAAGAATAGGGAGGCGTTTCAGGATCTCCTGTTTTGTCCCAAATCCGCCAAGTACTGTTAACAGCCTGCACGTAGTAATTTGGTCCAACGGCTCCAGACGGATCTGGAGGAAAAGCTCCATATTGTCCATCAAAATTCAACGCTAATCTAAATCCGCCTTCTTCATTAGTTCCTTGGGCATCTTGCATAGCACCATCAGGTTCCATTACCGAACTCACTTCGCTCAAATCGGCATGTCGCATTGGATTCATTGGCTTTGAACCAGCTTCCATTGAGAATGCATAATCGTCAACCGGCTCAAGATACTCCAGCATTTCTCTAAGTGGGGGAGTTTTTACAAAAGACTTGCACTGCTCGTGCGTTGTTGCTGAACTGTTTGCAGGACTTGTTTCTTCTTGTGCTATTACAGTAAATGTCGCCAAACATATAACTGCCGATATATGTGTTTTTTTCATGGTAATAATTCTATACTTGCAAGTTACAAAAAATAGGAGATTAAATTAGTCTTAGATGAGACAATTCTTACAAACCCAAACTCAAAGTTTAAAATTCGACCGTTGACATTAAATTTTATTGCAATCAATTATTATCTTCGCTCATAGAATTGAAACAATGCCAATATTTAAAAGAAATACATTTGGACAGTTAATTTTCGTAAAGAAAATGATTATTCGATTATTCGGAACAATCGTGTATGGTCGCTTTAATTGGGTGCATACTCCTAAAATTACAGGTGCCGAGCAATTTCAATATTTGCCAGATGAAAATGTGTTGATTGTTTCAAACCATCAAACTTATTTTGCGGATGTTTCATTTTTCTTTCACGTCATTCATGCCGCAATCTCTGGGCGACCGAATCGGATAAATTATCCCGGTTATCTCAGCTGTAAAAAGCACAATATATATTATGTTGCCGCAGAGGAAACTATGAAGTCAGGGTTTTTACCAAAACTGTTGGCACTATCTGGCGCAGTGACGGTGAATAGAACTTGGCGAGCAAATGGCGAAAACGTAAGACGAGCCGTTGATCGATCTGAAACTGAAAATATTGATAAAGCTTTAAATGACGGTTGGGTAATTACTTTTCCGCAGGGAACAACTAAACCGTTTTCTCCAGGAAGAAAAGGAACCGCAATTTTGATTAAAAAGCATCAACCTATTGTTGTACCTGTTGTCATTGATGGATTCCGTCGAGCTTTCGATAAAAAAGGCTTGAAGAATAAAAAGAAAAGCTCAGAGCTTAGAATGGCCGTGAAACCAGCATTGGATATCGACTATTCTAAAACCGTTGAAGAGATTATGGCGCAAGTTATGGAAGCCATTGAACAAACCCCTGATTTCGATTATATCGAAAAAATAAAAAAGCAACCCGTTGTGGAGTGACAATTTTCAATACGCTGCCCTGAGCATTTGTCGAAGGGTGCAAAGACAATGATCAATTTTGATTGAAGGTACTAACGTATTTAAAATATATCCATCAAATCATCAAATTATCAAACCACCAAATCAACAAACCCTTGCCCATTGCGCCTTGGTAGTTGTTAAAGTCCGGCCAAGTTTATAGGTTTCGTCTTCGCATACTTCACCGTGTAAATTAACTCATACTTATTCAAACCACTTGCTTTTATTTTGTCCTTCCAGGTCACAAATCCATTTATTTCATCCAGTTTTCCTTTGTCAATTGATTCTATTTCAATTTCTGGGTTTCTAGTGACGGGTACTTGATCTTCAACTATTAATTCAATTGTTGAACGGGACAGGTTTCTTACTTCAATTTGATAAGCGAAAGTCTTTATAATTTTATCGCCAACCACTTTCTCTTTGGTAGCATTTCATTAGAAAGCGGATTTTGTTTAACGGCTTCAGGTTAGGTGATGGTGTGTTTTGAATCTAAAATAACAACCGATCCAGTTGCTTTTATCTGCAAAGTATTGGCATCTATTTGTGGACTTACACCGCTAAATCTAATTTCAGTAATACCTTTTTTAACAGTATAATTACCTTGTCTATGGATTTGTGCGCCTTGTTGGTAGACAACCACGCTTTTAATTTTGGATTTAACTTTGAATTGTTCTGCAGTATAAGCTTGCATGCCGAATAAACAGGTAAAGAGTATAATTATTGACTTCATATGAATTGTTTAATTTTTGACCTTGTACAGTCGACTTTCACATAGGTTCAAAAAAAAACGTCCCGACAATTCTGCCGAGACGTTTTTAAAGATGTTTTTTAATGTAATACTATCTGTATCGACCTAAACCTCTTGGGCTTCCCATTCGATCCATAGCACATCTGAATCCGATTGTCGCAGATGATAATTCTTCATCTAAGAATCTTCTGTTCGAACCAACAATCCAGTAAGCTCTGTCTCTCCATGATCCTCCTTTATACACACGTGCATTGTCAGAGATTAATGTTGTAGGCCAACTTGTTCTGTCATTTGGTTTAATTCCACCACCATTTAAGTCAAATTCCTCATGATCATTTTGATACATCACTAATGATTGATCTCTAATTCCACCATTAATTTCTAATCTTCTTTGATCATCTCCAAATTGGTTTGAAGATTCGAAGTCACCATCTAACTCATCTCTATAATCAGAGTTTCTATAGTTTCTACGATCAATGTTTTCCTCAGCAACTACCGTTCTCCATTTTAATCGACCTGGTGTATTTACAATATATTCAGAAATACCCTGTCTTAAGATTGGAATGATTTCTAAAGGATACTCATTTCCAATTCCATCTGAGCGGATAAATCGCGAATCAACACCATCAAATAAACCATCAAAGATGTTTGTTTGAATCGTTTCAGACGCTTCCATATAGAATTCATCATCAGCCATTGTTATCGCTTGATCAATCACTCTGTTCAACTCATCTAATAAAATTAATTCCATTGAATCTTTTACTTTGTTTCTTGATAAGTATACCTGCTCAGGTGGGTTGTTATAGTAATCAATGTCATTTCTTGATTTAATATTTCCTGACATTCCGTTAAACATGATTGACGTTGAATCGGTATTATCTGGAATATGCTCTTGAGCAGAAATACGTTGGTATCTTTTACTCTCAAATTCGTGTAAGTATTCTTTAATTCCGTGCGGATCATAAATGATTTGAGTTGTTTTCTCATCAATTACACCGTCGTTACCTAATATTTTAGTTTTGAATACATTTCCTCTAAAAGGACGGAACTCATCAAAATCTTCATGTGATAAAGGTCTGTAAACATCCATTACCCACTCAGAAACGTTACCCGCCATGTGGTAAAGACCGTAGTCATTTGGCCAGTATGAATCAACAGGAGCAGTAATGTCAGCAGCATCATTCAATGCGCCAGCGGCTCCCATATAATCACCACGTCCTCTCACAAAGTTTGCGCGGATCTCTCCTTGAAACTCTTTGTCATCTTGACGAACCCAGTGTCCAGTCCAAGGATAAGTTCTTCTGTTTTCAACAACTCCTGGATCTTCAGGGTTTGTCATACTTCCAATTAAACCATAGTAAGCAAATTCCCACTCAGCTTCAGTTGGTAGACGGTATCGCGGTAAAAGAATTCCATCTTCCATACGAACAATACGTTGTCCTAAATCTTTTCGTTTTCCACTCCAGCCTTGCTTCGGATCTAAATCACGAAGATATTGCTCTTCTTGTGGGTGATATTGGTTTGCTAAATAAGCATCCGTTGTAAATGGCTCTCCAGATTGATCAGGATTTAAAGTAAGCACTCCTTCACGAATTAAGATAAACTCATTTACACGGTCAGTTCTCCATTTACAGAAATCATTTGCTTGTGCCCAACTAACACCAACTACTGGATAGTTTTGGTAAGATGGGTGACGCAGGTAATATTCTACATAAGGCTCGTTATAAGCCATTGGAGATCTCCAACAAAGTGTATCAGGCAAAGCATTTTTATGAATCATTGGATATTCTTCATAAGTACGCTTAATCCAATATAAGTATTCTAACCAGTTAAAGTTAGTTACCTCAAATTGGTCGATATAAAAAGAAGAAACCGTTACACGTCTTGGAATGTTGTTCCATTCGTAAGTCACATCTTGCTCAGATCTACCCATTGTAAAAGTTCCACCTTCAACCAAAATTAAACCTGGACCAGTTTCCTGATCAAAATAGGGTACCTTTTGGAATCCACCATTTGCAGGCTTGTTATACTCCCAACCTGTTGTATTTGATCTTTCACGCGCACAAGATATTGCAGCAGCGCAAGCCAACAGAACTATTAAAAGTTTATTCACCTTCATGTTATATGATTTAATTCGTGTATTCATTTTCTTAATCCTTTATGCTATAACAAAACTCAGAACAATGGTTACAATCTTTTTTTTAGAAAGATGGACATGATATTGTTCTAAAGCGTTTTGGTTTGTCTTTACAACTAAAATTAAAGCCTAAAGATAATTCGTGAGAACCCCCAGAAGCGTTCGTTAATGGCGAGATTGTGATATCATAGCTATATCCAAATCTAAATGCACCAGCATCAATTCCAATTGATAAAATAAATGCGTCTCTTACTCTGTACCATGCACCTGCTGTAAAGGCACCATATTTAATATAAGTACCAACATTTAACTGCATAAAGCCGTCTTGGTAGGTATATATAACATTTGGAGAGATAGAAGTAACATTTGCGTATTGTGATCCTTTTCCGAATTCAATGTTGGCTCCAACATGTCCAGTAAATCGCATTGGTAAATTACTTTGACCATCAGGGTTTAGGATTAAACTTTCTTCGGGTGTGTTTAAGTGTTTTGCCGCAAATCCAAAATAGAAGTTTTCAGAGTAACCTACAATCCCTGCAGATAGATCGAAAAATCCTTTGTTTCCCCAATCTCCTCCGTCACCCCAAAAATTACCACGTGGTAAATCTCCAGTTTGATAAATAAATCCTCTTCTTGGATCAATTTGATCTCCGAAGGTTAATTTACTCCAGTCTAAAAATTTCTGATTCCATCCTGCTTGCGCACCAAATAATAAAGTGAACTTACGCGAAACTTGTAGGTGATAAGAATACGCTAAATTAATCGTAGACCAGTTCAGCGTGTTCTTTCCTGCCATGTCATTGGTAACCATTAATGCTACACCACCCTGTAAAACATTCACAAATTGATCGTACGAAACACTATTGGTCACAAATGCGCCAGAAATAGACGGCCATTGGTTACGATAGTTTAAATTTAATCGCGGACAACCATGTGCCCCTGCCATTGCCGGATTTAAATAAATCGGATTGGCGTAAAATTGTGTAAATTCGGGATCCTGTGCAAACGACGTAGCGTTAACAAATATTAAAAGAAACCCAATAATAATTTTTTTCATGTTAAATATGGCATTTGATCCATAATCTAATTCAACTTAGCCTTACAATACGCGTTGAAATAAATAAAGTTACATATATCAAAATCTTTCGCAAGATTTGCAATAATAATTAATTTAGTTCGTTTTTAAAACAAATTTGGCATCACATTTTAGAAATATAATACTTACACCTTTGAAAATGAAAAATTCTATTCTCTTATTTGTGTTTCTCTGCGCGGGCACAGGCTGGTCTCAATCGTTTGATTTTACTTTTCAAACTGAATGGGTTTCTGGCGAGAATCGTTGCATTCCATGTGATTATAATGAGGTGAACGGAGAAGTAATTTCAACGATTACAAAACAAATCAAAGTTCGCGGGCATTATGAGTTCACATTTTCAATCGAAAATGTTAAATATGAAACGATTGAACTTCCAATATATTTCGATAAAAATGCATTGCCTTCTGAATCTGAAATGAGTGTGACTTTTGGAGAGTCTCGCCAAGAAAATTTTATCACGCTAGTTTATAATCCAATTGTTAATAGAAATGGAAAAATTGAGCTCTTAAAGGAGATCGAAGTTTCTATAAGTGGATCGCCAATTTTTGATCAACAAAATAGGGATGCCGAATTTGCATCCGTTTCTGTATTGGCATCTGGCGATTGGTATAAAGTTGGCGTATCTTCAGACGGCGTGCATAAAATAGATTACAGTGATTTAGCTGATATGGGGGTTGCTGTAGGTTCATTAAATCCAAATTCAATAAATGTTTATGGTAATCACCTTCCTGAGCTGTCACACTCCAATTGGGAGTATCGACCAGATGACTTGATTAAAAATGCCATTTCAATTCCTGGAGATGGGGACGGAAGTTTTGATAGTGACGATTATATTTTGTTTTATGCCAAGGGACCAGAAAAGTTAACAACCAATATTGCTGATTTTTATCCAAGAAAAAACAAAATTGATTCATTGAGTTATTACTTCATTCACATAGATAATTCTGATGCACCAAAACGGATAGGTACATTGAATAATTCAGCCAACCCGGTTTCAAACGAGGTTACGTCTTTTACTACGTTCGCCTTACACGAGAACAATGATGTCAATCTTTTAAAATCTGGGGATGGCTGGTACGGAGAACATTTTCAAGGATCGACATTAACAGCTAGTTATTCAATTAATGCTGAAAATAGAGATGTTTCACAACCCATAAATTTAGAAACAAATTACGTTTCTAATAGCAAGTCAGGAACTTCTGGTTTAATTGTTAGGGTAAATGGTATTGAAGTGGATGATATTGAGGCGGGGACTGCAGGCGGAAGTTATACAGTAGCAACGAACGAAGGCAATTCTGTAAGTTTCACATCTGGAACTGAAAACCTGGCTGTTGATTTGACATTTTACAGAACTTCGGCTGCTGCTGAAGCTTGGTTAGACTATATGGAATTCAACTATATTCAAAAATTGCGCATGGGAATCAACCAATTGTTGGTACGTGACTTGCGTGCAGTTGGTCCTGGAACTGTAAATCGTTATACATTGGCAAATGCCAATAGCAGTTCAATAGTTTGGGAGGTAACAGATCCTTCCAACGTAAATAAAGTAAACGGCACATTGAGTGGGGCTAATTATACCTATACAATGGACGCGGATTCGCTTAGAACATTTGCTGCATTTAACGTGAATCAATCTAAAAGCGTAATTATTTCAGGAAATTATCTTGGTAAAACATCCACCCAGAACTTACACGGTTTGCCGCAAGTAGACTACGTCATTGTTACGCACGAATATCTTCGGCCGCAAGCAGAGCGTTTGGCAAATTTGCACCGTAACAACGGACTTTCCGTTCACGTTATAGATATTCAACCTGTGTACAATGAATTTAGTGGTGGTGCATCTGATCCCGCTGCGGTAAGATGGTTTGCAAAAATGTTTTATGATAGAGCAGCCGTGGATCCAGATAATACGCTGAAATATCTCTGTTTATTTGGTGATGGAACGTATGACCCGCTTAACCGAATTCCAAATAATAATTACTTATTGCCAACTTATAATAGTCCCGAAGCTGGTCCAGTAGATTTTATATCCTCATTTACGGCGGATGATTTCTTTGGCCTATTAGATGATATTGAGGCTATGCAGCCCACAGATATGCTTGATATTGGTATTGGAAGAATTCCTGTGTCGGACCTTGTGGTTGCTGAACAGGTTGTTGATAAAATTGAGCATTACATGAACTATGGTTCTACCTTATATAGCAATACATCAGGAATCCAATGTGATTCGGATGGCTATGCTTCCACCTTTGGAGATTGGAGAAATAGAATTGTGCTTATGGCAGATGATGAGAACAACGGTCAATTTGTTTCTGATTGTGAATCGTTAAGCGACACGACTGAAAAGTATCATCCTGAGGTCAATATTGTGAAGATTTATTTAGACGCATACAAACAAACGGTGACTTCAGGCGGTCAAAGATATCCTGATGTTGAGGAAGCCATAAATCAAAATATGAACAAGGGCGCCTTAGTTTTTAATTATGTTGGGCACGGGGGAGAAACGGGGCTTTCTTTAGAACGCGTTGTTTCAATACCAATGATTCAAAATTGGTTAAATATTAATAAGATGCCCGTGTTTATTTCAGCTACCTGTGAATTTAGTCGTTTTGATGATCCTGGGCGAGTGTCTGCTGGAGAAACGACATTAACGACACCTTATGGTGGTGCAGTTGGCCTATTAACTACTACGCGCTTAGTATACATTACGGTCAATACAATTTTGGTTCAAAATTTATACACGGAATTATTTAGTGAGTTAGATGGTGAACCCCTTGGATTAGGTGAAATTATTCGACGCACAAAAAACCTCACCTTAGGAAGTAATAATATGCGAAATTTTGCATTGTTAGGTGATCCTGCGCTAAAATTAGGGAAACCCGGTCCGCGAGTTATTACAGATGAAATTAATGGGGTTAACGTATCAATGGTTACCGATACCCTAAAAGCTTTATCGAAAATCACAGTAACTGGTCACGTTGAAAATTCATCTGGCGCATTATTGACGAATTATAACGGTTTGGTCTATCCTACCGTTTTCGATAAACGAAAAACGCGTTATACTCTCGGACAAGATATTGCCTCTCCCGTCAAACCGTTTGATACACAAAACAATATTGTTTATAAAGGTAAGTCAACAGTTAATAATGGTCAATTCACTTTTTCTTTTGTTGTGCCTAAAGATATTGATTATTCATTCGGTAAAGGTAAAATCAGCTATTACGGAAATACTACAAATGCGCATTATTATGGTTTTGATACATTAATTGTTGTTGGCGGTGTAAATCCAGATGGAATTGCGGATGATATTGGTCCAGAAGTAGACTTGTATATGAATGACGAAAACTTTGTGAATGGCGGATTGACTGATTCTAATCCTTTGTTTTTAGCAAATATCAATGATGAAAACGGAATTAATACAACTGGGAATGGAATCGGACATAACATCACCTTAATTATTGATGGAAACACGGCGGCGCCAATTATTTTGAATAACTTTTACGAAGCTGATTTGGATACTTATCAAAGTGGTAAAGTTTCCTATCGATTGTCAGAATTGGAAGAAGGTCCGCATCAGTTGGTGTTCAAAGTTTGGGATGTTAACAATAATTCATCTGAGTCTATTCTCGATTTTATAGTCGTGGCTGAGGAAGAGATTGGCATTTCACATTTGTTGAATTATCCAAACCCTTTCACCACCAATACTGATTTTTATTTTGAGCATAATCAGGTGTGTAATTCACTGGATGTTAAAGTTGAAATTTTCACAGTTTCTGGTAAATTAGTAAAAACCATTATAGAAACATTGCATACGGCTGGTTTCCGCAGTGATGGAATTAACTGGAACGGAAGAGATGAGTATGGCGATAAATTAGGACGCGGCGTATATGTTTATCGTCTATCTATTGAAACTGAACAAGGTAACAAGGCAGAGAAAATAGAGAAATTGGTCATCTTATAAATTTCTGGAAGTTTTCTTATAATTTTGACAATAACGGGGGATTAGTTTCGTTTACGAGTTGAATACGGATTCCCATAATAACGAATTGCCAAATGTCAGCTAAAAAGCAACTACTTATTTTACTTCTTTTGCCATTTTTTTCTGGCTTGAGTTGGTCTCATAATTTTAACTTTCAGTTTGATTGTGATTGGGTTGAAGAAGATAATCGTTGTGTTCCATGCGCTTATGATGGATTTACAGGAGAGATTTTCTCTAACATAACAAATACGGACTTTTATTTTGAACATAATCAAGTCTGTAATTCCTTAGACGTTAAGGTGGAAATTTTTACTGTTTCTGGGAAATTAGTAAAAACAATTATTGAAACGGTTCATTCTAAAGGTTTTCGAAGTGAAGGGATAAATTGGAATGGTATAGATGATTACGGAGATAAATTAGGTCGAGGAGTATATGTTTATCGACTCTCTATAGAAACGGGGCAATGGAATAAAGCCGAGAAAATTGAGAAACTAGTTATTCTCTAAAAACGGAGGTTAAGAATTATTTGAAGATAATTTTTTGCACACGCACAATAAACTTTTGATTAATACGTATATTTGGATCAAGTTTAGAGTTAAGGCGAGTTATGTTTTGATAAATGGTGAGGCATTAAAAGCTCAAAGTGGTTTAGATAAAACACAGAATTGACTTTAAAAAACAGCTTAGATAAATGAAAAAAAGTATTGCTTATATCGCATCATTATTCATCACAGTTTCGGGGTTTTCTCAATCGGTGTCGAAAGATGAAACTGAATTTACAATTCAGTTAAACACTATTACAACTGCAGTTCCTTTCTTGATTATTGCTCCAGATTCTAGAGCAAGTGCAATGGGGGACGCTGGTGCGGCTACATCTCCAGGCCCAAATTCTTTTCATTGGAATACGTCAAAATTGGCTTTTTCCGAAGAGAAATCTGAGTTTGGAGTTTCATATTCACCTTGGCTGAAGCAATTGGTAGATGACATTCATTTATCTTATTTGAGTGGTTATACAAAATTCGGAAAAAACCATACAATTGGTGGTTCAATGCGTTATTTTTCGTTGGGTAACATCACCTTTACAGATGATCAAGGGAATTTAATTCGTGAATTCAGTCCCAATGAATTTGAATTATTAGGCGGGTATGCTTTTAAATTGTCTGACAGAAGTGCAATTGGCTTCAACGGTAAATTTGTTTATTCAAATTTAACTGGTGGAATCAACGCTGGAACAACAACTACCAAGCCGGGTCTGGCTGGTGCGGTTGATTTATCATATTCTTACTTTAATGAAGATCTTAGCTTAGGTGAGAATGATGCAACTTTATCTTTCGGAACAAGTATTTCAAATATCGGAAATAAAATGGCCTACACGGTTGAGGCTGATCGTGATTTCTTGCCAACAAACTTGCGTTTTGGTACGGCTTTGAAAGTTGATTTTGATGATTATAACTCATTAACAACTACCGTTGATTTTAATAAATTATTAGTACCAACCTTGCCTGTAAGAAACGGAGATGATGAAATATTATCTGGCTTGGAAAACAACGTTGGTGTTACAAAAGGAATTATTCAGTCTTTCTATGATGCCCCAGGCAATGTTGAAGTTGCCGAAGATGGATCTGCAATTTTAGAAAATGGCAGTAAGTTCAGAGAAGAATTGAACGAAATTAATATTGGCGGCGGATTAGAGTATTGGTATAGTGATGTTTTAGCAATTCGTGGAGGATACTTCTATGAGCACAGAGCTAAAGGGGATCGGAAATACTTTACGTTTGGTGCTGGAATTTACTACAGTGTGTTCGGTATTGATGTATCTTATTTAGCTGCGCTGAAAAGAACAAATCCATTAGCCAACACCATTCGCTTTTCACTTAAATTCAAATTCGGTAACAATAAAGTTTCGGGTGGCGGCGAGTAATCCACTTCCTAATTTTAGAATCGGTTCCGGAGTAGATATTCATCAACTTACTGAAGGACGTCAACTAATTATAGGTGGCGTATACATTCCTTCTTCATTCGGCGCGCTTGGCCATTCAGATGCAGACGTATTATTGCATGCCATTTGTGACGGATTATTAGGAGCAGCCAATCTAAGAGATATCGGATTTCATTTTCCTGACACAGATCCACGTTATAAAGATGCCGACAGCAAATTACTGTTAAAAGATACCTTCTTACTAATTCAAGAAAAAGGGTATGCGCTAGGCAATTTAGATTGCACAGTACTTCTTGAAAATCCAAAAGTGAATCCGCATATTCCAAAAATGCAGGAAATTATTGCCGAAATTCTTCAAGCAAAGGTTGATCAAATCTCAATTAAAGCAACCCGTGGAGAGAAAATGGGCTTCGTGGGCAAAGGGTTGGGAATTCAGGCGTTTGCAACCGTCTTGATTTACAAAGTTTAAATGGATTTTATTGCTGAGTATGGCAATAAATACGTCAATAATCAGTTTATAGATTAACCTATGAACTTATTATAAAATTCACTTTTTATAACCGTTTTTGATTTTTCTTATTAAAACACATTGAATAAAGTTAGTCCTATAAATAATACGCTGCGTTTTTAAATAAATTTTTCGATTTAATTTGAACCAGGGCTTTAAATTGCTAGTTGCCGCTCACGGTGACTTCGAATACCACCATTTCACTTTTCCCATTTTCGTCAATAACCGTTAAGGTATGTTTGCCGGTAGATGGCATATGTTTAAGTTGATGAATTCCTTTTGTTGTGCCAATAAAATTGTTGTCCAAATGCCAATACAGGTCTATTTTTTCGTCGACATGCGTTGCTTCAAAAAACACAGCCTCGTTCACCTCTTCAAAATTCAAAGGAATAAAAATCTGACTATTTGACTTTGGATAAATAATCGCCAAGTTCTTTCGTCCAACTGCATTATCGCATCCCTCTAAAAACGCTGGTGGTTTTATATAATTCGGATCATGGTTCTTGTAAAAATACTCCGCTACTGCAGGCAACATAAACCACGACTCCCTTTTAGAAACCGCCATGTTATAACACGAGGAGTTCACTTGATATGTACTAGAACTGTCTAAAAACAAGAACTGATGATAATGGCACGGCGGTGTGTTTAATGCTTGTTTTGGAATGTACTTCTCTTTCGTGTCATCACAAGCCTCGTTAGCTCTGTAGCCCGATTTTGTGCATATTTCTACCAATGCCATTTCATCATAAGGTTGATAGAACCAATCTGCTTGCGGTAATGCAGAAAATACGTCGAATAAAATTGGAGCTGCCGCCTCACGGCCTATCAAACCGGGCCTTCCTTCTCCATCCGCATTTCCTACCCACACACCTACTACATATTTGGAGTTTGTGCCAACCGTCCAGGCATCTCTAAATCCAAAGCTGGTGCCTGTTTTCCATGCAATTTGCTGCGAAGTTTCAAAGAGTTCCCAATTAATGTCATCTTCTGGTCGTTGCACTTCACGCATGGCTTGAAAAGTAAACCAACTAGTTGCAGCGTTGAATATCGGAGCTTCTTCTTCAAATTCTGTTTCTTCTAATAGATAACTGGCGCGTTTATTTACGCCTGCTCCAACTTCGGGGTAACGATTCAAACTGCGCGCCATCAATCCATATGCTGATACTAAATCCCAAAGGTTCGTCTCAGCACCGCCGAGTATTAATGAAAGCCCGTAATGTTGAGGCGTGTTTTTAATCGTTGTAAAGCCCAACTTTTGTAAAGAATAGTGAAATTTTTCTACGCCGAATTTTGTAAGCAGTCGCACCATAGGTACATTTAGTGAACGAGACAAGGCATCATCAATTTCTACAATTCCGTCATACTTTAAATTATAGTTTTTTGGCGAATAGCCTGACATAACTGTAGGTATATCTTGCACCACCATTTCCGGTGTTACACTGCCGTTTTCTAGCATGGAGGCGTATAAGAAAGGCTTTAAAATGCTCCCCGTGCTTCGCGGGGCGGTGATAATATCTACATCATTACTATGTTCCGCAGCAAGGTTGGGTACGTTTCCGGTATAGGCGACAATTTTTCCGCTTTCCACTTCCATAACAAGCACGGCGGCATTGTTTATTTCGTTTTCGCGGAGTTTTTCATGGTGAAATTGTACAATGTTATTCGTCCGTTCTTGAATCGCTATATCAATGGATGATTGTACAAGTTGGCCTTTTAATCCATCTTTTATGGCACGTGTTAATAAATGGGGTGCTATTCTGGGAATTGGATGTGGTTTTTCTGGAAGTTCTTCAAGTTTTGATAACACCCATGTCATTGAATCTATTTCTTCTACTTCATAAAGGCGATCCAATAAACGGTTACGTTTCGCCATTAAGAGGTCCCTGTTTTTTCCAGGGTGCATGAGTGAAGGGGCGTTCGGTAAAACTGCCAAGGTTGCAGTTTCTGCCCATGAAAGTTGGTCTGCTGGCCTTCCGAAATAACGCCAAGCGGCTGCGTCTAATCCTACCACGTTTCCTCCCATAGGAGCGTTTGATGCGTACAGGGCTAAAGTTTCACTTTTATCATAACGCCATTCAGCACGTGTGGCCCAAAATATCTCAATTACTTTTTGCCATATCGTCCGTGATTTTCCTTTCCTGCTCATGCGCATCAGTTGCATTGTAATTGTGCTTCCGCCGCTTACTTTTTCTCCTGATGTAATGTTTTGATAGAGGGCTCGCGTCAATCCTTTTATACTCACTCCCCAATGCGATTGAAAACCGCGATCTTCAAATTGTATAATTGCTTTTTGAAACTTTTCGGGGACTTCTGAATTATAAGGGAATCGCCATTGACCATCATCCGCAATTGAAGCGCCTAATAGACTCCCCTCTTTGTCTAAGAGTACCGTGCTTGTTGGGTCTTCAAAAAGAACCTTTGGCAAACAAAAAAACCAGATTAAAAAGAGTGTAATGAATAATGTAGATAGGATATATTTATTCGCTTTCATAAAGCGGCAAATCCGTTTTCCTATTTTTTTTATCCGTTTCAAATCTTATCTTTATAAAAGTTTGATGTGCTTTCATGTCTGAACATAAAAGCGCCCATTAATTCATTCATAATTTATGAATGGAATAGCTAAACTAGTTAAATTTAATTCAATAATAAAGCAACATTTATTATCCGCTTTGCCTTAGCATTTATGCGACAGATTACTTGTAGAATCAGATTATCAATCCTCATCATTTGCAGCATTGTGTTGCAAGGCAGTCTTGGTTTTAGTCAGGCATATAATTTTGATTATTTGTCCATTCAAAAAGGATTACCGCAATCACAGGCTTTTAGTCTTATGTTTGATTCTGATCAATATGTGTGGATTGGGACGCAAGGCGGCGGTCTATGCCGTTATGATGGTGAGAATTATACGTATTATACTAAGAGTGATTCTTTAATTTCTAATCGCATTTTTAAAACCACACAATCTGATGGAAGTATTTGGATCGGTCAAAAAGGGGGCGTAACGCGACTTGACGATAAAGGGACGTTTCAAAAAAACTATCGATTGGAAAGAAATTCAATTTATGTTCAGGATATTATCTTCTATAAAGGAATGCATCTTTTTGCCACGAATAATGGAGTTTATCAACTGCAGAATGAGGTGTTGGAAATTATAAGGGATAACCCGTCAATAAACGGTGCTAATGTTTTTAGTTTTTTTCTGACCAATGATAATGAACTTTGGCTCTGCACCAATTCTGGTTTATTAAGTTTTGAGGATGTTTTTGGGAAACTATCTACCGCAAAAGGATTAAGTGCAGCTCATGTTGAATGTGCTGTTGAATTTAAAGATGAATGGGTTTTGGGGACGTATGAAGGAGGGCTTAATTTTTATAATAGAACGAGTATTTATCAAAAGGAAGTTTTTTCTGAACTGGATGATAAAATAATTCTCAGTATCTTCGTCTCTGGCGAAAACGAATTATGGATTGGCACCATGAATAATGGGGTCTACGTTTATAATTCAAAAGATGGCGTACTTAAGAATTTTAGAACAACAAACGGTTTATCTGGTAATCATATTAAGACCATTGTGGCAGATTATTGGGATAATATATGGATTGGAACCAGTGGCGGGGGAGTCTCGGTTTTTCAGAATAGTCCGTTTATTAAGTATAATAGTGCATCTGGTTTAAATGGCGATTATGTGTTTTCAGTATTGAATGATTCGCGAGAGAACTTGTGGTTGGGGACAGAAGGTATGGGAGTTATGCGAATTAATGATACCTCTAAAGTGTTGTTTGATGAAGAGGCAGGATTTTATTCCGAAAAAGTAAAAAGTATTTTTGAAGATTCTAAAGGATATGTTTGGTTTGGAACCGAGGGCAAAGGAGTAGGAGTATATAATCCTTATGATGGCAAAGACACGATTTATTCATTTTACAACACCAACGGTCTAAAAGGGAATTGGGTAAAGTGTTTTACGGAAGATCCATCAACGGGACAGGTTTATCTGGGGACAAGTGATGGCGGTATATATTATGTGAGGCGAGGGCAAGGACCAAATCCTGTGCATTCTTTTAAATTAATTACGATTGAAAATTTGCAAGTTCCAAATCACATCACAGCCTTGCATTATAAAAACGACCAACTATGGTTTGCAAACGACAATGGTAAATTCGGCTTTGTAGAAGATAAAAATTTAACCGTTTTTTATGAAGCAGGAAAAAGTTTCAGAAATATTGTCTCACATAACAAAAACATCTGGATTGGATCAAAGGACAACGGAATTTTGCGTTTGGAAGTCGATAAAGATTCTATTCTATCTAAGGATTGGTTGAATTCAAGGCCAGGAACTGGAATCCAATCAAACAATATTTATCAGCTCATTTATCATAATAATCAATTGTGGATTGGAACAGAAAAAGGCTTAGACCGGCTTGATTTAGATTCGAATAATCGCCTTGCAAGCTATGAGCATTTTGGTTATGAAGAAGGTTTTGAAGGAGTTGAAACAAATATCAATGCGGGCAATGTTGATCGGGACGGTAATTTATGGTTCGGTACTGTTGATGGGTTGTATGTTTATAAAGGGCGTGACCCAAATCAATCGCAACGAAAACCGCCGGTACTAAAATTAAACGATTTTCAAATTGTTTTCGAATCGATTGAAAACACGAAATACGCCGATTGTTTTCAGGATGGAGAAATAATTTCGGACTTAATGTTGCCTTATGATCAAAATCACATCAGTTTTCAATTTAAAGCCATTCATTATTCTTTTGCGAATAATATAAGGTACAGGTGGAAATTGGAAGGCGTTGATCCTGATTGGACGCCAAGTACTAAAATTAACGTAGCTACTTATCCCAATTTATTGCCAGGTGATTATGTCTTTAACGTGCAAACTGCAATTGACGAACTTTGGGAGCAGGACCCTATTCAAATCAAATTCTCCATTGATCAGCCTTATTGGGAAAAATTTTGGTTCAAGTTTGCTTATTATGCCTTAGCCGTATTGATACTCATTATTATCGTCCTTGTTATTTTGGTGAGACAAAGGCGCAAGAGTAAGGCACTTAATGAAAAATTAAAATTGGAAAAGAATCTCTTGGAATTAGAACAAAAAGCCTTGCGATTACAAATGAATCCGCATTTCATTTTTAACGTGCTAAACTCTATTCATAATCTGATCATACTAAACGATTCCGACAAGGCCCGTTATGCCTTGTCTAAATTCTCAAAACTCATGCGCCAAGTTTTGGAAAATTCGCGGGAGAAATTTATTTCAATTGATGACGAAGTCGAAACATTACAGAATTACGTGCAATTAGAGCGGTTAACTGCAAACGCAAATATTGACTTGAATTTTGATTTTGCGGATGATATGGATACCGCCGAGGAAGTATTGCCACCATTAATGATTCAACCGTTTGTTGAAAATGCAATCGTTCACGGTTTAAAAGGCGCCGATCGTAAAGGTGAAATTTTGGTGTCCTTTATATGGATTGGCGAAAACATTTTGGAGTGCGCCATAAGCGACAATGGCATTGGTCGTAAAAAAGCAAATGAGATAAAAGCCCAACAAGCCACGTATCATAAATCCACTGCGCTCAAAGTTGCACAAGAAAGATTGGCAAATCTTAATCAAGAAACATCCTTCATTCCTTTTGAGATTTTGGATCTTAAAGATGGAAAAGGCCAACCTGAAGGAACAAAGGTGATTATCAGAATTTTGGTCTAAATTGACAGTAGATCATCCAGTTGTCGAATAATCAAAGAGTACAATCCACAACCCCGCCCCATTAAATGATTTCACACATTAAAAGCATCACTAAACCTGTCCCTTTGAGTGATTTTTACGAAGTAAAAATAGTATTGAGAAGCTATTCAACTATTTCCAACTTTGCAAACTTCAGCAACAACTGTTTATTCCCCGCCTTTGGAAAAAATACAGTCGCCTTTGTTGGGGGTGTCCCCTCCAATCCAACAACCTTTCCTTTTCCAAAGCGCTCATGAATAACATTATAACCAACTTTCAAATCCAACTCTAGAGCGGTTGTACCTTTTGCGGGCTTTTTAGGTTTAGCTTCATTAACGGGAGTCAATCTTCTGCGGTCTGAAAATAAAGGCTTTTTACTGCCTAATTTACGCTCCATGTTAAATTGGTTCATTGATCTGCCGCCTCCCATGTTATTCATGCGGGGTTGATTCATCATTTCTAAATGATCCGGATCAATTTCTTCTATGAATCGACTTGGTTCGCTTGTCACAATGTTACCCCATCTAAATCTGCTAGAAGCGTAAGAAAGGGTGGCTTGTTTTTCTGCACGCGTCAGCGCCACATAAAATAAGCGGCGTTCTTCTTCTAATTCTGATCTTGAATTCAAAGCTAATTGTGATGGAAATAGATTCTCTTCTAACCCTACTACATATACGTATGGAAATTCTAGCCCTTTTGATGCGTGTATTGTCATAAGGGTGATTTTGTCCTTATCTTCTTCTTTTTCTTGATCGACATCTGTTAATAAGGCGACATCAACCATGAAATCACTTAAAAATGCCGTTTCACCCTCGCTCACCGTTTCAGTAAATTCTTTGATACCAGATAGCAAGGCCTGAATGTTTTCATGTCGAGAAACCCCTTCTGGTGATTTATCGTCGTATAAGTCCCTTAAAATTCCAGAGCTTTTCGCAATTGATTCGGCTAAAGAATAACCGTCAATTTTTTCAAGTTGAACTGCATAACTGTTGATAGAGGTTACGAAGCTGTTTATTTTTGTCATTGATCCAGTTGGGATCCCTGCTGGATATTTTTGCGGTTGCGAAATTACCTCCCATAAGCTAACACCATGTTGCGAGGCCGTAATGATAATTTTTTCAATCGTAGTTTTTCCAATTCCCCTTTTCGGGTAATTAATTACCCGCTTCAAAGCTTCTTCATCAAATGGATTTGCTGTTAATCTAAAATAAGCCAACAAGTCTTTAATTTCTTTGCGCTGGTAGAAGGATAAACCTCCATATATCTTATAAGGTAAATTCAGTTTTCGCAAAGATTCCTCAAACGAACGCGATTGTGCATTGGTTCGGTACAGAATAGCAAAGTCTGAATTTGCAGCACCTTCATGATTCTTGGTTTCAAAAATCATATTGCTTATTGCTTTTCCTTCTTCATTGTCCGTGAATGAGCGGAGTACTTTAATTTTGCTTCCTTCGATATTAGCAGTCCAAACTGTTTTTTGAATTTGACCTTTGTTTTTTGCAATTACACTATTGGCTGCGTTTACAATAGTTTGAGTACTTCGGTAATTTTGCTCCAACTTAAAAACCTTATGGTCCTTATAATCGTTTTTGAAATTCAGAATATTTTCAATATTCGCGCCACGGAAAGAGTAGATACTTTGTGCATCATCTCCCACAACGCATATATTGGTATAAGCAGCGGCCAATTTTTTAACGATTAAATATTGAGAGTAATTTGTATCCTGATACTCATCTACCAATACGTATTTAAATTTATGCTGATAGTAATGCAAAACAGCTGGATGATCTCTTAAAAGAACGTTTGTCTTATATAACAGGTCATCAAAATCCATTGCGCCTGCCATAAAGCATCTTTTTTCGTAGGCTTTATAAACTTCAAACAATCTTGGTTTGCCGCTCATTCTATCTTCTGAAGTAACATCCGAATTAGCTTCATAGGCTGCCGCAGATATTAAATTGTTCTTAGCGGATGAGATTCTACTCAGCACTAAATTTGGTTTATAGTTCTTGTCATCTAATCGCAATTCCCTTACAATGGCTTTTATTAAACTGCGCGAATCTTGCGTATCGTAAATCGTAAAGTTTGATGGATATCCTAATTTGTCGGCATGGTGTCTTAGAATTCGGGCAAATACGGAGTGGAATGTTCCCATAGATAAATTCTTTGCCTCAGACCCTCCAATGATTTCCGCGATCCGGTTTTTCATTTCACGCGCAGCCTTATTCGTAAATGTCAAAGCCAATATGTTAAATGGATCAACCCCATTTTTTATCATGTGCGCAATTCGATAGGTTAAAACTCTTGTTTTACCAGATCCTGCTCCCGCAATAACCATGGTTGCACCCTCAGTGCTTAAAACAGCAGCTTTTTGCTCAGGGTTTAATGATTCTAAATAATCCATAGAACAAAAATAGAGATTATATAATCACCGTCTAATGTCTCAATTAGATATTTTTTGTTTTAAAAAAACTTACTGTAAATCAGCCCGTTAAATAAGCACTTTTATTGCTGAAAATAGATTTTCAACATCATTTCGTAAAAAATGTCAAAAATAGTTTAACAAAAGTTGTTTAATAAAAAAAACTTAATACCTTTGCACTCCGAATTTTGACGAATTTGGACGCATTATATTGTGAAATAAATAGATAATAATAACAACAAAGGTACTATGCCAACTATACAACAATTAATTAGAAAAGGTAGAGTAGCTCAGGTAAAGACAAGCAAGTCAGCAGCACTTGATTCTTGCCCGCAGCGAAGAGGAGTTTGTGTAAGAGTTTACACAACCACACCTAAGAAACCAAACTCTGCTATGAGAAAAGTAGCAAGGGTAAGACTTACAAACGGTAAAGAGGTGAATGCCTATATCGGAGGAGAAGGACATAACTTACAAGAGCACTCTATTGTGTTGGTAAGAGGTGGTAGAGTTAAAGATTTACCAGGAGTTCGTTACCACATAGTTCGTGGTGCATTAGATACTGCTGGTGTTGAAGGAAGACTACAAAGAAGATCAAAATACGGTGCTAAACGTCCTAAGAAATAAGTTGAATCATGAGAAGAAGACAAGCAAAAAAACATGTTATACTGCCTGATCCTAAGTTCAAGGATATCTTGGTAACTAAGTTCGTTAACAACTTAATGATTCATGGGAAGAAATCAGTTTCTTTCAAGATTTTTTATGATGCTATGGATATCATAGCTTCAAAAAATGAAGAAGAAAACCCAGTTGACGTTTGGAAAAGAGCATTGACAAATATTACGCCTAATGTAGAAGTTAGATCGAGAAGAGTAGGTGGAGCAACGTTCCAAATTCCAACTCCTGTTCGTGATAACAGAAAACAATCTTTAGCTATGAAATGGTTGATTGGTTTTTCTAGAAAGAGAAACGAGAAGACTATGGCTCAAAAATTAGCTTTTGAAGTGATGGCAGCAGCGAAAGAAGAAGGCGCAGCTTATAAGAAGAAAGAAGATATGCATAGAATGGCAGAAGCGAATAAAGCATTCTCTCATTTTAACAGATTTTAATCATGGCTAAGAAAAGAGATTTAACGTATACAAGAAACATTGGGATTATGGCCCATGTTGATGCTGGTAAAACAACAACAACTGAGCGTATCCTTTTTTATACTGGGGTAAGTCATAAAATTGGTGAAGTACATGATGGTGCTGCAACAATGGACTGGATGGAACAAGAGCAAGAAAGAGGTATTACTATTACTTCTGCTGCAACTACTTGTTTCTGGAAATACCCAACTGTTCAAGGTGAAGCTATTGATGCCACTAAAGATTATAGAATAAACATTATTGACACACCTGGTCACGTTGATTTTACTGTCGAAGTAGAGCGTTCATTGCGTGTATTGGATGGGGCTGTTGCATTAATTTGTGCTGCTTCTGGTGTTGAGCCACAATCTGAAACGGTTTGGCGACAGGCAGATAAGTATGGTGTTCCAAGAATTTGTTTTGTAAACAAAATGGACCGTGCTGGTGCAGACTTCATGAAGTGTGTAACTGAAGTACGTGAGCGTTTAGGAGGTAATCCTCTACCATTGCAAATTCCTATCGGAGCTGAAGATGATTTTAAAGGTGTGGTTGATTTGATCACAATGAAAGGAATCGTTTGGCATGAAGAAGAATACGGAGCAAAATGGGATGAAATTGAAATCCCTGAAGATTTACTTGAAGAAGCACAAGAGTGGAGAGATAAATTGATTGAAGCAGTAGCTGAGTCTGATGAAGATTTAATGGAGAAATTCTTTGAAGATTCTGATTCAATTACAAAAGAAGAAATGTTTGCGGCTATCCGTAAATCTACAATCAATATGTCTATTCAGCCAATCATGTGTGGATCTGCCTTTAAAAACAAAGGAGTTCAAACAATGTTGGATGCAGTAATGGCATTCTTGCCTTCTCCAATGGATAAAGAAGGTGTTGAAGGAATTAATCCAAAAACTGATGAGCCTGCTTTCAGAAAACCAAGTATTGATGAACCAACTGCAGCTTTAGCATTTAAAATTGCAACTGATCCATTTGTAGGAAGACTTTGTTTCTTCAGAATGTATTCTGGTAAAATTGATGCTGGTTCTTATATTCACAACACAAGAACAGATAAGAAAGAACGTATTTCACGTATCTTCCAAATGCACTCTAATAAACAACAAGCTATCGATATGATCGAAGCTGGAGATATTGGAGCAGGTGTTGGATTTAAAGATATCCGTACAGGTGATACATTGTGTGATCCTGCTCATCCAATTGTATTGGAATCTATGGATTTCCCTGATCCGGTTATCGGTATTGCTATTGAGCCTAAAACTCAAGCTGATGTTGATAAATTAGGAATGGGATTAAACAAGTTATCTGAAGAAGATCCAACTTTCCAAATTTCAACAAATGAAGATTCAGGTCAAACTGTAATCTCAGGAATGGGAGAGCTTCACCTAGAGGTTTTGGTTGATCGTTTGAAAAGAGAGTTTGGGGTTGAGGTAAACGAAGGTGCTCCTCAAGTAGCATACAAAGAGAAAATTAACGCAACTGTTGAACACAGAGAAGTTTATAAGAAACAATCTGGTGGTCGTGGTAAATTTGCTGACATTAGTATCATTATCTCTCCTCAAGATGACGCAGATAAAGTGGGTCTTGAATTTGTAAACAAAATTAAAGGTGGTAACATTCCTAGAGAATTTATCCCTTCAGTTGAAAAAGGATTCAAAGATTCAATGAAGAACGGTGTTTTAGCTGGTTTCCCTATTGATACTCTTAAAGTTGAATTGTTAGATGGTTCTTACCATGATGTAGATTCAGATGCATTGTCTTTCGAGATTTGTGCGAAGATGGCTTATAGAAATGGATTGAAAAATGCATCTCCTGAGCTATTAGAGCCAATCATGAAGATTGAGGTAGTAACACCTGAAGAAAACATGGGAGATATCGTTGGAGATTTAAATAAGCGTAGAGGTCAGATCAACGGAATGGACGATCGCTCTGGAGCAAAAATCGTAAAAGCTGATATTCCACTTTCAGAAATGTTTGGATATGTAACTACACTAAGAACATTGTCTTCGGGTAGAGCAACATCTACAATGGAGTTTTCGCATTACGCAACTACTCCGAAGAACATTGCTGAAGCAGTGATTAAGAAAGTTAAAGGTAAAGTTGAAGCATAATAAAGACCCAGAAAAATGAGCCAAAAAATTAGAATAAAATTAAAGTCTTACGATCACAACTTAGTAGACAAGTCTGCTGAAAAGATTGTAAAAGCGGTTAAAGCGACTGGCGCTGTAGTAAGCGGACCAATTCCTTTACCTACGCACAAAAGAATTTACACGGTGTTAAAATCACCACACGTAAATAAAAAGGCAAGAGAACAATTTCAATTGTCAGCTTATAAAAGATTGATAGACATTTATAGCTCTTCATCTAAAACAGTTGATGCACTAATGAAATTAGAATTGCCAAGTGGAGTTAACGTTGAAATTAAAGTTTAACAAGTAATAAATTAAGTATGCCAGGGATTATTGGAAAGAAAATCGGAATGACTAGCATCTACAGTGCCGAGGGCAAGGCAACGCCATGCACAGTGTTAGAGGCTGGTCCTTGTGTAGTAACACAAGTGAAAACCGAAGAAAAAGACGGCTATAGTGCTGTTCAGTTAGCGTTTGGAGACAAACGTGAAAAGAACACATCAGCCGGTCTTCAAGGACATTTCAAAAAAGCTAAAACTACACCAAAGTCAAAAATGGTTGAGTTTGATGGCTTTAGCGATTTGAGCTTAGGAGATGTTGTCAATGTTGATATTTTTGAGGAAAATACTTTTGTAGATGTAGTTGGTACATCAAAAGGTAAAGGATTTCAAGGGGTTGTAAAACGTCACGGATTTGGTGGTGTTGGTCAAGCAACTCACGGCCAACATAACAGATTAAGAGCGCCAGGATCAATTGGTGCAGCTTCTTATCCTGCGAGAGTATTCAAAGGAATGAGAATGGGAGGCCAAATGGGTAACGTTCGCGTAACTCAACCAAACCTTCAAATATTAAAAGTTTTAACTGATAAGAATTTAATTATAGTAAAAGGATCCGTTCCTGGTGCTAAAGGTTCTTACGTAATAATTAAGAAATAAGATGGATATTAAAGTTGTAGACATTAAAGGTAAGGAAACTGCCGCGAAGGTTACGCTGACTGATTCTATCTATGGTATCGAACCTAATGATCATGCGATCTACTTGGATGTAAAGCAATATTTAGCTGCGCAAAGACAAGGAACGCACAAATCAAAAGAAAGAGCCGATATCGCTGGAAGTACGCGTAAGATTAAAAAGCAAAAAGGAACAGGTACTGCACGTGCAGGAAGCATTAAATCACCAGTCTTTAGAGGCGGTGGTCGTGTATTTGGACCTAGACCAAGAAACTACGATTTCAAATTAAATGTGAAATTGAAGCGTTTGGCTAGAAAGTCTGCCTTGACTTATAAAGCAAAAGAGAACAACATTATCGTTGTAAACAACATGGACTTGAGTGACGTGAAAACTAAGAATTTCATGAACATCATGTCAGACATGAGTATTGCATATGAGAAAGTATTGTTTGTATTGCCTGAAAACAATAAAAACGTATACCTATCAGCTCGTAATATTCAAGGTGCAAATGTTGTTACCGCGGATAGCTTAAACACATACGAAATATTAAATGCTAATAAAGTAGTTATTGTTGAAGGTGCTGTTGCAAAAATTGAAACCATACTAAATTAATAGCAGAAGAGATGAACAGTATGATAAAAAAGCCTTTGCTAACAGAGAAAGCAACGTTGGATAGTGAACTAAACAACAGATACTCTTTCGTAGTTGACAGAAGAGCTAACAAATTGGAAATTAAAGACGCTATTGAGAAGATTTATGGTGTCACAGTAGAAAACGTTCGTACCATGACTTATGGTGGAGGTAAACCTAAAAGAAAATATACTTCAAGAGGTGTTGCTGAACAAACTAAGCCGATCTGGAAAAAGGCGGTAGTTTCAGTAGCTGCAGGAGAAAGTATTGACTTGTACAAAGACATTTAAGAAAATGGGAGTTAGAAAATTAAAGCCGATTACACCAGGGCAAAGACATAAGATTGCGAATGATTTCGCAGAAATCACAAAGTCTTCGCCAGAGAAATCATTATTGGCAACGAAAAGCAGATCCGGCGGTAGAAATAACACCGGAAAGATGACCATGAGATATTTAGGTGGTGGTCACAAAAAGAAATATAGAATTGTAGATTTTAAAAGAGAAAAATTTGGCATCTCTGCTACGGTAAAGGCTGTTGAATATGATCCAAATAGATCTGCTCGAATCGCATTATTGTTTTATGCTGATGGAGAAAAACGTTACATCATTCATCCAGAAGGATTGGCTGTAGGAGCGATTATCAGTTCAGGAAAAGATATAGAGCCAGAAATTGGTAATACTTTATACTTGAGTGATATTCCATTGGGTACAATCATTCACAACATTGAATTAAAGCCAGGTAGAGGTGCAGCAATCGCAAGAAGTGCTGGTTCTTATGCTCAGCTTCAAGCACGTGAAGGAAAATACGCAACGGTTAAATTACCTTCAGGAGAAACTAGAATGATCCTTACAACTTGCTTAGCAACGATCGGAACTGTCTCTAATGCAGAGCACATGTTAACAAGGTCTGGTAAAGCTGGACGTTCAAGATGGAAAGGAAGAAGACCTAGAGTAAGAGGTGTTGTAATGAACCCTGTGGATCACCCAATGGGCGGTGGTGAAGGTAAATCATCTGGAGGACACCCTAGATCAAGAAACGGTATGCCGGCTAAAGGATACAAGACTAGATCTAAGAAAAAGTACTCTTCGAAGTATATAATTGAAAAGCGTAAGAAATAATTAAGGTATGAGTAGATCATTAAAAAAACCACCTTTTGTTCATTACAAGTTAATGCAAAGAGTAGAGGAAGCACAAGAGTCACAAAAGAAAGCTGTGATTAAAACTTGGTCAAGACCTTCAACAATCACGCCTGACTTTGTTGGATTAACTATCGCGGTTCACAACGGGAACAAATTTATTCCGGTTTATGTAACTGAAAATATGGTTGGTCATAAATTAGGTGAATTTGCTCCGACTAGAACCTTTAGAGGTCACGCGGACAAAAAGAAGAAAAAATAATAGTCTAACATAGGATACAATGGGAGCTAGAAAAAGATTAAAAGCAGAACAACTTAAAGAAGCAAAATCAAAAATTGCTATCGCAAAGTTGAATGACTGTCCAATTACTGCGCGCAAAATGCGTTTAGTGGCTGACCTCGTAAGAGGAGTTGAAGTGAATAAAGCGTTGAATATTTTATCACACAATTCAAAAGAAGCAGCAGGTCGTTTAGAAAAATTGTTACGTTCAGCTATCGCGAACTGGGAACAAAAGAACGAAGACAAAAACTTGGAAGATGAAACGTTAATCGTTTCAGAAGTAAGAGTTGATGTTGCTGGAATGTTGAAAAGAATTCAACCTGCACCTCAAGGTCGCGCACACAGAATTAGAAAAAGATCAAATCACACTACTATCGTTGTTGATAGTGTAAAAACAAATTAAGAATGGGACAAAAGACTAATCCAATAGGAAATAGATTGGGATTCATCCAAGGATGGGAATCAAACTGGTTTGGTGGAAATGACTATTCTGCTAAAATTGTTGAAGATCATAAAATTAGAGAATACTTAAATGCGCGTCTTGCAAAAGCGAGCATCTCTAAAATTATTATCGAACGTACAATTAAACTTGTTACAGTAACTATCAACACGGCTCGTCCGGGAGTAATTATCGGAAAAGGTGGTCAAGAAGTTGACAAACTAAAAGAAGAGTTGAAGAAGATTACAGGTAAAGAGGTTCAAATTAACATCTTTGAAATAAAAAGACCTGAATTGGATGCGAAATTGGTTGCTGACAGTATTGCAAGACAAATTGAAGGAAGAATCTCTTTCCGTCGTGCAATTAAGATGTCAATTCAGTCAACTATGAGAATGGGTGCTGAAGGAATCAAAGTTAAAATCAGTGGTCGTTTAAACGGTGCTGAGATGGCAAGAAATGAAATGTACAAAGATGGAAGAACCCCATTACATACTTTCAGAGCAGATATTGACTATGCGTTAGCTGAGGCTCACACAACTTACGGTCGTATCGGAATCAAAGTATGGATTTGTAAAGGTGAAGTTTATGGTAAAAGAGATCTTTCTCCAAATGTTGGACTACAACAGAAAAAAGGCGGAAATAGAAGTCCTAAGTTTCAGAACAGAAGAAAATAATTAGTTAAAGCATTATAAAATGTTACAACCGAAAAGAACAAAATTTAGAAAAGCTCAAAAAGGAAGAAACACTGGCCTTGCTCAAAGAGGAAGCCAGATTGCATTCGGATCTTTTGGATTAAAGTCGCTTGAGCCAGGATGGCTTACATCTAGACAAATCGAAGCTTCACGTATTGCCGTTACACGATATATGAAGAGAGAAGGTAAAGTTTGGATTCGCGTTTTCCCGGACAAACCAATTACTGCTAAGCCGGCAGAGGTAAGAATGGGTAAGGGTAAAGGTGCACCTAGCCACTGGGTAGCAGTGGTTCGACCAGGTAGAATCTTGTTTGAAGCAGAAGGAGTTGATTTAGAGACAGCGCGTGAAGCAATGCGTCTAGCTGCTCAAAAACTTCCGTTAAAATGCAAGTTCGTAGTCAGAAAAGATTACGTATAATCATTCATCTTGGTCATAAACAAATAATATAATTAGATGAAAGCTACGGAAATAAGAGAACTGTCTTTGGAAGATCTTAAAGAGAAATTCGCAGATGCAACGGAACAACATGAAAAATTGTTAATTTCGCACGCCGTTTCGCAATTGGAAAATCCAATTCAAATTAGAGAAGGGCGTAAAACAATCGCTCGTTTAAAAACTGAACTAAAAAGCAGAGAGCTTAGCGCCTAATGCTTTTTATTTAATAAAGACTTTCTATAATGGAAGAAAAAAGAAATTTAAGAAAAGAACGTATTGGTGTGGTAACCAGCAGTAAAATGGAGAAATCTGTTGTTGTTTCTGTTGAGCGTAAAGTAAAACACGAGAAATATGGTAAGTTCGTAAAAAAAACTACTAAATTTGTCGCCCACGACGAAAAAAATGAGTGTAACGAAGGTGATACTATTCGTATCATGGAGACACGACCACTTAGTAAAAATAAGTGTTGGAGATTAGTAGAAATTATCGAAAGAGCTAAATAAGACACAATGATTCAGGCAGAAAGTAGATTATCAGTAGCTGACAACAGTGGAGCAAAAGAAGTTTTGTGTATCCGAGTTTTAGGGGGTACCAAACGTAGATACGCTTCAGTTGGTGATAAAATTGTTGTAACTGTTAAAAGCGCAATCCCGGCGGGTGGCGTAAAAAAAGGACAAGTTGCTAAAGCAGTTATCGTTAGAGTAAAGAAAGAAATCAGACGTGCGGACGGTTCGTATGTACGATTTGATGACAATGCAGTGGTGTTGTTAAACGAAGCTGGTGAGATGAGAGGTACACGTATTTTTGGACCTGTCGCTCGTGAGTTAAGAGATAAGCAGTACATGAAAGTTGTGTCATTAGCACCTGAGGTACTTTAAAAATTAAGAAAATGCAAAAGAAACTACACGTCAAAAAGGATGACATTGTAAAAGTCCTTAGCGGCACGTCTAAAGGGGTAGAGGGTAAGATCCTTCTAGTCGATAGAAAGAAAAATCGTGTGATTGTTGAGGGTGCTAACATGGTGAAAAAACATGTTAAGCCAAGTGCAGCTAATCCGCAAGGTGGTATTGAAGAAGCAGAAGCTGGAATTCATATTTCCAACGTAATGCTTGTCGTTAATGGTGTTGCTTCCCGAGTTGGAAGAAAAACCGACGAAAATGGTAAATTAGTAAGATTTTTAAAAAAGAACGGGGAGGTAGTTAAATAATGAGCTATACACCAAGACTAAGAGTACAGTACGCTAACGAGATTTCCAAAAGTTTGCAAGAACAGTTTGGTTTTAAATCGGTAATGAGAGTGCCTAAAATCGAAAAGATTGTATTAAGCCAAGGAGTTGGTGATGCAATTTCAGACAAAAAATTGATCGAATCAGCAATGAGTGATATGTCATTGATCGCTGGTCAAAAAGCAATATCTAGAAACTCAAAAAAGGACATCTCAAATTTCAAATTGAGAAAAGGGATGCCTGTAGGAGTGAAGGTAACGTTGAGAGGTGATAAAATGTATGAATTTTTAGACCGTCTTATCAATATTGCTTTACCAAGAACTAGAGATTTTAGAGGAGTGAAAGCAAGTGGTTTTGACGGTACCGGTAATTTCAACATGGGTATCAAAGAACACATCATTTTCCCTGAAATTGATATTGATAAAGTGAACAAAATATTTGGTATGGATATCACTTTCGTAACAAGCACATCTTCTGATGAGGAAGGTAAAGCGTTATTGAAAGAGTTTGGTTTTCCATTCGTAAAAAACTAAGAGAAGATGGCTAAAGAATCAATGAAAGCGAAGCAGCGCAAGAAAATTAAAATGGCTGCAAAGTATGCTGACAAAAGAGCTGAACTTAGAACAGCTGCAAATCAAGGTGATTGGGATGCTATGATGGCATTACAAAAATTACCTAAGAACTCAATGAAAATTAGAGTTCATAACAGATGTGGTTTAACTGGACGTCCAAGAGGTTATATGAGACAATTTGGAATTTCTAGGGTGACGTTCAGAGAAATGGCATTGTCTGGTAAAATACCAGGAATCAGAAAAGCAAGCTGGTAAAAAAGAATTTTTAAATAGAAACTAAGATTGTACATGTAGTGCGTTCTCAAGTCTTAATAAATAAATAATGTATACAGATCCAATAGCAGATTTTTTAACGAGAGTTAGAAATGCGCAAGCAGCACGACACAAGGTTGTCGAAATTCCTTCTTCAGGAATTAAAAAAGAAATCACTAAGATTTTAGAAGATAAAGGCTATATCCTTAGTCACAAATTCGAAGAAAATGGTAAACAAGGTATCATCAAAATCGCTTTGAAATACGTAAACAATTCTCCAGCTATCAAAAAAATCGAAAGAATCAGTTCTCCAGGTTTAAGAAAATATGCTGGTGCTAATGAATTGCCACGTGTATTAAATGGTTTAGGAATCGCAATTCTTTCTACTTCTAAAGGAGTTATCTCTGACAAAGAAGCTAGAAAAGAAAAAATTGGCGGTGAAGTACTTTGTTACGTTTATTAAAAAAAGTAAAGAAATTTAAGTTATGTCTAGAATTGGAAATGCACCGGTTACTGTTACAGACGGAGTTGAAATCAAAATTGAAGCAAACTCAGTTACTGTAAAAGGACCAAAGGGGGAATTGACACAAGATATAGACCCGAGTGTTACAATTAAACAAGATGGAAATACGCTAACTTTTGAGCGTTCGTCTGATCATAAAGATACAAGAGCTAAACACGGTTTATACCGTGCACTTGTAGCGAACATGATTGATGGTGTTTCAAAAGGTTGGTCTAAGAAATTAGAATTCCATGGTGTGGGTTATAGAGCGGTGGCTAATGGTCAAAAACTAGAAATGGTTATTGGTTATTCTCACCCAGTAGTTATCGAATTATCTACCGAAATTAAATTGACTGCCGATACCCAAAAAGGTAAAGCACCAATTGTAACATTAGAGTCTCACGACAAGCAATTGTTAGGTCAGGCGGCAGCAAAGATTAGATCTTTAAGAAAGCCAGAACCGTATAAAGGAAAAGGAATTAGATACTCTGATGAGTTTATTAGAAGAAAAGCTGGTAAATCAGCTGCGAAATAATTGATATTATGGCTTTAGATAAAGTTGCGAAAAGAGCAAAAATTAAAAGAAGAATTCGAAAAAATGTTTTCGGAACTTCAGAACAACCTAGATTGAGCGTGTTTAGATCAAACAAGCAAATCTATGCACAGGTAATTGATGATATCCAAGGGATCACTTTGGCTTCAGCATCTTCATATAAGAACACTGCTACAGATGGAAAATCAAAATCCGAAGTAGCAGCGATCATTGGAAAAGATCTTGCTGAAAAAGCAGTGAAAGCAGGCGTATCTGCAGTTGTATTTGACAGAAATGGTTACCAATATCACGGAAGAGTAAAGTCACTTGCTGACGGTGCTAGAGAAGGTGGACTAAAATTTTAAGAAAGATGAAAGCAAAGATAGTTAGATCAACTGATCTAGAATTAAAAGATAAGTTAGTTGCGTTAAACCGTGTAACAAAAGTTACTAAAGGTGGACGTACTTTTACTTTCTCAGCTGTGGTTGTAGTAGGTAACGAAGAAGGTGTTGTTGGTCACGGGCTTGGAAAAGCGAAAGAAGTTGTGGAAGCAATTTCTAAAGGTGTGGATGATGCAAAGAAAAACTTGATTCGTGTGCCAATTATTAATGGTACAGTTCCTCATGTTCAAAAAGGAAAGTATTCAGGCGCTCGTGTTTTCTTAAGACCAGCTTCTCATGGTACAGGTGTTATTGCAGGTGGTGCAATGCGTGCGGTTCTTGAAAGTGCAGGTATTACAGATATTTTGGCAAAATCACAAGGTTCTTCGAACCCTCACAATGTTGTAAAAGCAACAATTGACGCATTAGTTCATATGAGAGATGCTGTTCAAGTTGCTCACGACCGAGGAGTTTCATTGGATAAAGTTTTTAACGGTTAATAAATTGCATTATGGCTACTATTAAAATTAAGCAAGTAAAAAGTGCGATTAATCGTCCAAAAGATCAAAAGGCAACGATTGAAGCATTAGGGTTTAGAAAATTAAACCAAATCATTGAGAAAGAAGCTACTCCGCAAGTTATTGGGATGGTAAGAAAAGTTTCTCACATGTTAGAAATAATTGAGTAAGAATTATATAATCATTAGCAAAATGAATTTAAATAATATTACACCGGCAGACGGATCAACGAAAAGCGTTAAGCGAATCGGTAGAGGTCAAGGTTCTGGTTACGGTGGTACTGCAACAAGAGGACACAAAGGTCAAAAGTCACGTTCTGGATATAGCCGTAAGGTTGGATTCGAAGGGGGACAAATGCCACTTCAAAGACGTGTACCTAAATTTGGTTTTACCAACATGAATCGTGTTGAGTATAAAGGAATCAACTTAGATACATTGCAAACGCTTGTTGACAAATTGAAAATCTCTGAGGTTAATTTAGAAGTGATTCGTGAAAACGGATTAGCATCTAAAAACGATTTGGTAAAAGTTTTAGGAAGAGGAGAATTAAAAGCATCACTTAAGGTATCAGCAAATGGCTTTTCTGCATCAGCAAAAGCTGCAATTGAAGCTGCTGGCGGTAGTGTAGAAACTGTTTAATCCTAACAAACACCTCTAATGAAAAAATTTATAGAAACAATAAAAAACATTTGGAAGGTTGAAGAACTTCGAAATAGAATAGGAATAGCTCTTGGGTTAATCCTAATCTATCGAATAGGTTCGTTCATCGTACTTCCAGGGGTGGATCAAAAAGCCTTAGCAGTTGCAAGTAGTGCGGATGGTGAAGCAGGCCTAGTTGGTTTACTAGACTTATTTGCTGGTGGAGCATTCTCGCAAGCATCTATTATGGCCTTAGGAATTATGCCTTATATCTCTGCATCAATTATTATGCAGTTATTAGGCATGGCAGTTCCTGTTGTACAGAAAATGCAGAAAGAAGGAGAAAGCGGTAGAAGAAAGATTAACGGGTATACTCGTTTTTTGACTATTGCAATTTGTGCATTCCAAGCGCCGTCTTACATTTCCATGTATGTCATTAGTAGAGGTGGTGCTGTTGATCCAGATAGTGTTATGTGGTGGGTAACGTGTATTACTTTATTAATTGCAGGTACTATGTTTGCCATGTGGTTGGGTGAAAGGATTACAGACAAAGGAATTGGTAATGGTATTTCGCTATTAATTACAGTTGGAATCTTAGCTCGATTCCCTAGTTCAGTATTTTCTGAGTTTACTCAAAGAATGGAAGGATCAGGATCAATCTTCATGTTTATCGTGGAAATGCTGGTCTTCTTTGCAATAATCATGATAACCGTGCTCATTGTGCAGGGCGTGCGTCGTGTTCCAATTAACTATGCTAAAAAAGTAGTTGGACAAGGCGGACAAGGATTGGAACAATCATCAAGAAGTTATATTCCTTTGAAGGTAAATGCTTCTGGTGTAATGCCAATTATCTTTGCGCAAGCGATCATGACCGTTCCGGCTATGTTAGGTGAAAATTCCTTCATTGGAGTATTGGCCGACTTTAAAGGATTTTGGTACAACTTTGTATTTGCTTTAATGATTATCATCTTTACGTATTTCTATACGGCAATCACGATTAATCCAAAGCAAATTGCAGATGACTTGAAAAGAAACGGTGGTTTCGTTCCAGGTGTTAAACCAGGATCTGAAACAGCAGACTTCTTAGATAATATTCTTTCAAGAATTACTTTGCCAGGTTCATTAATGTTAGCAGCAATTGCAATTATTCCTGCCTTTGCCATGTTATTCGGTGTGGGTGATGGATTTGCAATGTTTATGGGTGGAACGTCTATGTTAATTATGGTAGGTGTTGTATTAGATACTTTGCAGCAAATCGAAACGTACTTGTTAAATAGACATTACGACGGATTGATGGAAGGTGGATCCATACGTGGAAGAAGAGGAGAGAAACCAATTGGAAACGTGATATAAGTTATTATGGCTAAACAAGCTTCAATAGAACAAGACGGAACAATAATAGAAGCATTGTCAAATGCAATGTTTAGAGTTGAGTTAGAAAATGGACATACCATTACCGCTCACATTTCAGGTAAAATGAGAATGCACTACATTAAAATTCTACCTGGAGATAAAGTAAAGTTAGAAATGTCTCCTTATGATTTATCAAAGGGACGCATTACATACAGATATAAATAAGTAAAGAAATGAAAGTAAGAGCATCTGTAAAGAAACGATCAGCAGATTGTAAGATCGTTAAGAGACACGGGAAAGTTTATGTAATAAACAAAAAGAACCCGAAATTTAAACAAAGACAAGGATAAAATGAGTTTGAGTTTGGAGTAATGAGTGTGACTAAATCACCTCAGTCCTCTTGCTCGAATCTCTAAACTGTAAAGAATTATGGCTAGAATCGCTGGAATAGATATACCTAAGAACAAAAGAGGTGTAATCAGTTTAACCTATATCTACGGAATAGGTAATAGTACTGCTGCTAAAGTTTTAGAAGACTGTGGCGTGGACGCAAACATTAAAGTTCAAGACTGGACAGATGAGCAAGCTGGTACAATACGTGCTGCCGTTGCTGAAATGAAAGTTGAAGGAGCACTTCGTTCAGAAGTACAATTGAACATTAAACGTTTGATGGACATTGGTTGTAACAGAGGAATCAGACATAGAGCTGGTCTTCCGTTAAGAGGTCAACGTACTAAAAACAACTCAAGAACTCGTAAAGGGCGAAGAAAAACTGTTGCAAACAAAAAGAAAGCAACTAAATAATTGATCAGACCGTAAGTCTGGATTGACGTTTAACTCAGGAAAAAGAGAAAAATTGAGAGGATTAAGATTCTCAAAACGCGAATTGTTCGCAAACTCAACATCCTAGATAACTAAGTGAAGATCCATTAAAGACAACAAGGTCAAATAAAAATTACTATGGCAAAAGCAGGTAAAGTAAAAAAGAAAAGTGTTAAAGTTGAAGCAGTAGGCCAAGCGCATATCCAAGCTTCATTCAATAACATCATCATCTCATTGACAAACAACGCAGGACAAGTTATTTCTTGGTCTTCTGCAGGTAAAATGGGATTTAGAGGTTCTAAAAAGAATACTCCTTATGCAGCGCAAGTTGCAGCTGAAGATTGTGCAAGAGAAGCACATGATCTCGGTTTAAGAAAAGTAAAAGTATACGTAAAAGGACCAGGTTCTGGAAGAGAATCTGCGATTAGAGCAGTACATAATTGTGGTGTTGAAGTAACTGAAATCATTGATGTTACACCTATGCCGCACAACGGTTGTAGACCACCAAAAAGAAGAAGAGTTTAATTAACAATAAGACCATTGGTACAAGGCAACCTTTAAAGTAAAGGCACAATCCTATAACCACAGATCGAAAACAAACAGAAATGGCAAGATACACAGGACCAACATCAAAAATTGCAAGAAGGTTTAGAGACCCAATTTTTGGAGCTGATAAAGCGTTGGAAAGAAAAAATTACGGACCAGGACAGCACGGACCGAACAAAAGAAGAGGTAAACAATCTGAATATTCAGTTCAGCTGATGGAGAAGCAAAAAGCAAAATATACTTATGGTATTTTGGAAAAGCAATTCTCTAACCTATTCAAAAAAGCATCACGTATGAAAGGTATTACAGGTGAAAACTTGTTAATCCTTTGTGAGTCTAGATTAGATAACACAGTTTATCGTTTAGGAGTTTCTAATACAAGAAGAGGCGCTAGACAATTAGTTGGACACAGACACATTACAGTTAATGGTGAAATCGTAAATATCCCATCTTATACTTTAAAAGAAGGTGATGTTGTAGCGGTAAGAGAAAAATCTAAATCTTTAGAAGCAATTAGTTCTGCTATCGCAGCAAGCGCAAATAGCTTTGATTGGTTAGATTGGAATCCATCAGCAATGGAAGGTCGTTTCGTGAACAAACCAACTAGAGAAATGATTCCTGAAAACATCAAGGAACAATTGATCGTTGAGCTTTACTCGAAATAATCATTGAATTAGGGTACGACTCTGATTAAAGAATTTAAATAAATAAACATATTGGATTGTGGCCAAAGGGTGGACTTACCGAGTCTTCAAGTAAGTAAACCGCGCAACCTCAATTCAATTAAAAAAGAAGATAAAACATGGCTATTCTAGATTTTCAGAAACCGGATAAAGTAATAATGATTGAATCGGATGACTTTCATGGTCAATTCGAGTTCAGACCTTTAGAACCAGGATATGGTGTAACTATTGGTAATGCTTTAAGAAGAATTTTACTTTCTTCATTAGAAGGTTTCGCAATTGCATCTGTAAAGATCGAAGGTGTTGATCACGAATTCTCTACAATCAAAGGTGTGGTAGATGACGTAACTGAGATTATTTTGAACTTGAAACAAGTACGTTTCAAACAACAAATCGAAGGAACTGATTCTGAAAAAGTAATTGTATCAGTTTCTGGTCAAGATACTTTAACTGCTGGTGATATTGGGAAATTCACAACGGCATTCCAAGTGTTAAATCCAAATATGGTGATTTGCAAAATGGAGCCAAGTGTGAAATTAAACATGGAAATTGAGATCGTTAAAGGAAGAGGTTATTTACCTGCTGATGAAAACAAAAGTGCTAACGCATCTTTTGGAACAATCTCAATAGATTCAATCTTTACACCGATCAAAAATGTAAAATACACAGTTGAAAATTACCGTGTTGAGCAAAAAACAGATTACGAAAAATTAGTTTTCGATATTCAATCTGATGGATCAATTACTCCGAAAGATGCTTTACAAGAAGCTGCAAAGATTTTAATTCACCACTTCATGTTGTTCTCGGATGAGAGAATTACATTGGATACTGAAATCAAATCTGAAACTGAAGAGTTTGATGAGACTTCATTGCACATGCGTCAATTGCTTAAATCTAAATTGGTTGATTTAGACCTTTCAGTAAGAGCATTGAACTGCTTAAAAGCAGCAGACGTTGAAACATTAGGTGATTTAGTTTCTTATAACAAAAATGACTTATTGAAATTCAGAAACTTCGGAAAGAAATCATTAACTGAGTTAGAAGACTTAGTTGAAGCTAAAGGTTTAGCTTTCGGAATGAATGTTTCTAAATACAAATTAGACAAAGAGTAAAAACGCCCTGCGAGAACCTCAGGGTTCACGTTTGGTAAGAAAGATAATAAGGATCCTGATCAGCTTTATGCAGATTGGGATTCTTAATTAACAAAAAAATAGTATCTTTGTCCCCCGCTTAAATGTGGGAACAAAGTAAAAAATTCCTAAAATCCTTGTGAGGGAAGTAAAAATAAAGATTAAGGTTAGTATTAAAAACGTCTGGGTTCTAAAGAAGGTCCAGATGAAGATGAAAGAAATGGATTAAGACAAAAATAAAGTCTAACATCTAAAAGGGATATGCGAAAGGCGAAGATCGATCTTTAATCTAAAATCTAAAAAAAATGAGACACGGTAAAAAATTCAACCACTTAGGTAGAAAAACGGCACACAGAAAAGCAATGCTTTCTAACATGTCAGCTTCATTAATCGAGCACAAAAGAATCAACACTACACTTGCAAAAGCAAAAGCTTTAAGAAGCGTTGTTGAGCCTTTAATCACAAAAGCAAAAACTGATTCTACGCACAATAGAAGATTAGCGTTTAAAGTTCTTGGAAACAAATATGCTGTAACTGAATTGTTCAGAGAAGTTGCTCCTAAAGTTGGTGATCGTCCGGGTGGATATACTAGAATTATCAGAACAGGAAAACGTTTAGGTGATAATGCCGAAATGTGTTTGATAGAATTAGTTGACTTCAACGAAATCTACGGAACTGAAACAACTAAGAAAACAACAAGAAGATCTAGAAGAGGTTCTGGAAAATCTTCTGATGCAAAAGCAGTAGTTGAAGCGAAAAAAGAAGAAGAGTAAATCGTACTTACCGAGCTTCAGTACTCGAGTAGTCGAACAAAATATATTAAGGGAATCCGTTAGGGTTCCCTTTTTTTATGCTCGATATTCTAGGACAGAATTACATTAATTTCTACCTTTCTAAAAATCTAAACTTATGAAAAATATATTTTTAACTTCGGTAACGGTCGTATTATTAGTGTCCTGCGGTAAGGATTATCATTGTGACTGCACTGCAACTGACCCAACTCACAATGATCGGTTTCTCTTAGAAAACTATAAAGAAGAAGATGCTGTAGCCAAATGTGCTGAATTTAATGAGAGTGGTGTTGTAGACGGTTGGGCGTGTGAACTAGAGTAATCAGAATTGTTTTTAGCCGATCCCATAGTCTTGTCCTTAATAACACTTTGTAATAATCGGAACTTTCACTGAAACCTTGGCCTATGGAGAAGGATTCAGTGAAGCTTATCACACTCAATACTCAACACTCTACACCAAACACTCAAAACTCACACTCAAAACTCACACTCAAAACTCACACTCAAAACTCAATCCTGCCATCACCAGCTCCATTTATTCGTAAACGTATTCAAATAATCAATCCCAATTTTGAACCGAAGTTGTGGATTAGTCACATCATTGAATCGCCCAACATAATAAAAACCATATTTAAAATACTGGTTGAAAATGCGAATTTTCTTTTCAACACCAATAAAAAACTCTGAATGTGAATAATCAAATTCATCCAACAAGAGAATGCTCGTTCCCGCAATAGATTCGAAGCCCAATTTTCGAATGAGTGGAATTTTATTTAGAAAGAGCCCGTTAAAATGATGCAAATAAAAGCCTTGCAAATAACTGCCGCTCGTATTGTAATTGGTGTCTAAACTCTGGTGTGTGTTTAACGGATTGGAAAAAAAGACCTGATCGGATTCTTTGATAAATTGATGTTCGATTACACGCAAGTTGTTCTTCGCTATAAATGACCCGGCAGCTACTTTCCATCTCGAGTCGCCATAGTTTCCAAAGTTGATTTCATCTGAAACTTTAAATTCGAGTGAATTAAAACTAATCTCGCTTCCAAATAGTTTAGGAATACCTTGCTTAAAAGTCATTTCAATTTCGGGATATTCGCTTCCAATAATAAGTTTCTCATTGTTTTTAATGATATACTTTTGCTTAAAACGGTATTGCAATTTAAATTCAACCAATGAAATAAGATAAGGTTCAAATGGCGGTGGATCAGGGAAGAGAATAAGATCAGCAGTGTCCAACGATTGAAAATAACCTATAATTGGTCCTAAGTCAACATCACCTAAGGGCTGCATATTAGAATAAGAGAATTTAACACGTCCGTATAATCCATTCACCAATTCTCGTCTATGAGCAAGGCTTACAAAGGTTTTTTTAACCATATTACCACCGCCAAAAAAGTAATTGGCCAAGGTGGTTTGGTTGGTCACACGCTGGTAAATATCTCCAACTTGTAATTCTATACTACCAAATTTTAAGGGCAAAAAGGTATAGTCTACTGCAATTTGTGGCTTCAAATCATTATTTCTAAAACCATAATTTAAAGAAGGTACGATTTTTATTTTGTGCGCATTTTTGAATTGTTTCGAATAGCTTCCGCCTAAATTATACCGAAAGCCGCCAATACCGAACAGTTCTATGCTACTCAATATGGGAGAGATGAATATTTCTTGTTTTTTGTATCTGTTGCGCAATCCTACTCCGTTCAAAGTGATATCCCAAAACTTGATTTTATTGAATTCCGAATCGACGCTATCCAAATAGTGTTCGCTTAATAGAATGGAATCAATACGGTTTTGTTCTTGAATAAAGTCGAGTTCACTTTGTTTGAGTTGAATGGGGCGATTTTCGTTCCAATATGCCGAGTCCTTCATAAACGCATCATCCGAATAACTCGAGATCTCGTTTTTAAAATCTTTGGGTTTTATGGCTTGATTGAATTTATAGTTGGAATGATTCACACGCGTATTTGCGCGTATATAATCTTCTGATTCTTTAATGGTATAAGTGAATTCTCGACGCACGGGCAGCCAATTACTGTCTATTTTCTCATAATCTTGAATGACATTAAAATCTCTGAAAAATGGCATAGCTCCTGGATTCACAGAAAGATTAAAGGACTTAACCACCCAAAGATCACTAATGATATAAAGTTGTCCACTCAATAAAGGCGCACTTTTAAATCGTGGTGTGACTTCAATTTCATATATTTTTTGATCGTTCTCGTAAAGAACATTCGTCAATTTAAATTTATAATTGGTGAAGGCTTGCACACCAAGTGGGGAAGTAATTGGATGCTCTGAAATTTTTGGAAGATTAATCATGTTTTGATAGAGATTAAAATCTCCATCCTCCACCTTTTCATAAAATATGTACGGATCCACTTCAACTGATTGTATCGGGGTTATAACATCCTCTTGAAAATAGTCAATTGGGGAGGAGGACCTTGTTGGTTCTTTGTCGGAATAATCATGATGCGCAATAATTTTTTCATGATAAGTTCCTGGGGCAATAAAGGTGGTAATGGATAAAGATTCAATTAAACTCATCTTTGAAGGCCCCTCGGCGGTGGAATCTGGTTTGCGTTGCTCTCGATCTAATCCCGTTTTTAAATACGTATGGCACACGTAATTGTCCAACTGAAAAGCCATGTTCTTTTTATTTTTCTGTACTTTTTTAATGATCGAATTCGCAACTTTAATCTTTTTGGTTACCACTTCAACAGAACCTAATTCGATCCCGTCTTCAACCATTGAAAGATTCAATTCAGTTACATTATTTATGATGGCCACTACAACAATTGTGTCCATCATCCCAGTCATCTTAATCTTTAATGAATACGGTTTTTGTGATTTAAGTTCTAAAAAATAGTTACCATTATAATCTGTGATAACCCCATAGGTGGTGCTGTCAACATATATTTTTACACCAGGTAATGGGTTTTGGTCTTGATCGGTAACTATTCCTTTAACCACGAATTGGGCGTTTAAGGTAATGGAGCTAAAAAGAATTACTAAGGCAATCAAATACTTCATTCAGATCGGTTATCGGGTTTTGGTGCTCTTTTGAGCGCAATTTTTAGCCTATTCTCCTGTGTTCAGCCCTTTCTTGTTATTAAAACGTTCCTAAATTAATTTAATTATAATGAACGCCTCGGTTTTTTCTAACCATATTCATTTATGAGTAATGACATTGTCATAAAGATTACAGTTTTTTTTGTATAATCTTGTCCGACTATTTAGGGGGCGGAAACATTTGGTCATGCTCAAAATCTATCGGCTAAAAAAGATTCTATTCTAAGTAGAATAACTCTTTCGGGTGATTTTAGATTTAGAATTGAACAAGATTGGAATTCACTAAAATCCAATGGAACCTATAGAGATGATCGAACGAGGTTAAGATATCGATTGAGATTTGGCTTTGCCTATCAAATTAATTCATGGAGTAAATTTGGTGCAAATATCCGAACAGGATTATTAAATAAGCAGCAAGATCCACAGTTGACATTAGGGAATGGTTTTGCTGACAACGGACTTGTACCAATTGGTATTTATAAGATCTATTTTAAAGCCGAGAAAAATGGATATGCCTTAACACTTGGTAAGGATGATTTTCCTTTTGAAAAAAACAATGAATTATTTTGGAGTGACCACGTCTGCCCAGAAGGAATATTTGTAAAGAAAAAATTTATTTTCGAATCAGACTTTATTTCTAGTCTTGGATTAAGCGCCGGACATTTTGTGCTAAGAGCAGACGGACGATCCTTAGATATGGATTCCTATTTGCAAGGTGTCCAATTAACGAGCTCATTTTTTAACAAACGCTTAAATATAAATCCAGCGTTTTATTATTTGAATAACATTAGTGACATTCCGGATGGATTCCAAACCTATCAAATGAACTATGCGATTTTGAATTTAAGTGTGAACGGAACCTTATTAAAAAATAAAAAGCTAAAATTCACCTTTGACTATTATAACAACTTAAGTGATTACTCCCAAGATGTGAATATTCCCGGTATCATGAAAAATGAACGGGAAGGTTATTCAGCATCTTTATCTTACGGACAATTAAAGCAACGTAAAGATTGGCTGATCATGTTCACTTATGCCAATTTGCAGTCTTTCGCTGCTGTTGATTATTTCGCTCAAAACGACTGGGCGCGTTGGGATTATTCGGGTTATGGCTCTCCAGATGGTAGATTAACCAATTTTCAAGGTATTCGCTTCACAGCTGGTTACACCATTCGTAAAAACTTTATTTTAAAATTAAATTATTATAAAGTTGAGCAATTAGTTGCTACAGGTTCGTCAAGAGAAACAGGTGATCGAATTCGATTGGATTTAGACATTAAATTTTAATAATCAAATCAAAAACTCCTGCCAATTCAATCAAATTTTGTTAACGTTTATAACAAATTATAAACATTGTTAGTTTGATGCTTTTATTAATCTTAAATTTGCTTTCCGATAAACATACAAGCATTAAACGCTTGTAGAAAAACACATAAAAATGGAGCATCAACCTGCAGTATTATTATTAGAAGATGGAACAGTTTTTAATGGACGCGCAATCGGTAAAATCGGAACAACATCTGGTGAAATCGCGTTTAATACTGGCATGACAGGGTATCAAGAAGTATTCACTGACCCTTCTTATTGTAAACAAATCTTAATTATGACAACAGCGCATATAGGAAACTATGGTGTGCATGAAGATGAAGTTGAATCTGATTCAGTCAAAATAGCTGGTTTAGTTACAAAAAAGTTTTCGTCCATGTATTCGCGTGACTCTGGATCAGATTCTTTGCAGAATTTTATGGAAGACGACGGAGTTGTGGGCATTTCAGATGTTGATACACGCGCTTTAGTTCGTCACATCAGAGATAAAGGAGCTATGAATGCTATTATTTCTTCTGACCAATTAGACATTAATGCACTAGCAGAAAAGTTGAAACAAGTTCCATCAATGGAAGGACTTGAACTTTCTTCTAAAGTAAGCACAAGAGAGTCGTATGTAGTTGGTGAAGATAGTGCAGCTAAGAAAGTTGCGCTGCTCGATTTAGGTGTGAAAAGAAATATTGTAAACTGCTTGGTAGAAAGAGGTTGTCAAGTAAAGGTTTTTCCAGTAGATTCCAATTTAGCTGAGTTAAAAAAATTCAATCCAGATGGCATTATGTTATCAAACGGACCTGGAGACCCTTCAGCAATGAATAATGTAGTATCTAATGTGAAAGAAATGGTGGAAAGTAATATTCCAATTTTCGGAATCTGCCTTGGACATCAAGTATTGGCATTAAGTCAAGGCTTATCGACAGAGAAAATGCATAACGGTCACCGAGGAATCAATCATCCCATTAAAAACCTAATTACAGGTAAAGGCGAAGTCACTTCTCAAAATCACGGTTTTGTAGTTTCAAAAGATTCAATTGACAAATCAAACAACGTAGAATTGACACATATTCATTTAAATGATGATTCCGTAGCTGGAATTCGATTAAAAGATAGAAAAGTCTTTTCAGTACAATACCATCCTGAAGCTTCTGCCGGACCGCATGATTCGAGATACTTATTTGATCAGTTTATAGAAAACATGAATTAGTAATTAACAATGCGCCGCCCTGAGCCTGTCGAAGGGTGCTATTATCAATTATGTTTATTTCAGACATAAGACATACGACATAAGACAAAACCAACACAAAGTAAAACACCTAACACCTAACACTAAACACGACACTATCAACTAAGTACTATTGACTAATAACTAAGTACTAATGACTAAAAAACAAACATGAGTTATATAGCTAAAATCAGTGCCAGACAAATTTTAGATTCTAGAGGAAACCCAACAGTAGAAGTAGATGTATTTACTTCAAATGGAGTGTTGGGTCGTGCAGCTGTACCTTCAGGAGCTTCTACAGGAATTCATGAGGCGGTTGAATTAAGAGATGGAGACGAAGGATACTATTTAGGAAAAGGAGTTCAAAAGGCGGTAAACAATGTGAATACAGTATTGAACGAAGCGTTAGAAGGGCAATATATAATGGACCAAGCTGCCATTGATAACTATATGCGCTCATTAGATGGCACAGCAAATAAAAGCAAATTAGGAGCAAATGCTATTTTAGGAGTTTCTTTGGCAATTGCCAAAGCTGCTGCTCAAGAAACGGGTATGCCTTTGTATCGTTATGTTGGTGGAGTAGGAGCGAATACACTTCCTGTTCCAATGATGAATATTTTGAACGGCGGTTCTCATGCTGACAACAAAATTGACATTCAAGAATTTATGGTGATGCCATTTGGTGCAAATACCTTCAGTGAAGGTTTACAAATTGGCACCGAAATCTTTCATACACTTAAAGGTGTTTTAAAAGCTAAAGGTCATAGCACCAATGTAGGAGATGAAGGCGGATTTGCACCTAATTTGGGTTCAAATGAAGAAGCGATTGAAGTGGTGTTAGAAGCAATTTCAAAAGCAGGTTATACCCCTGGAGAAGATGTGCATATTGCATTAGACGCAGCTTCATCCGAATTTTATAAAGAAGGAAAATACGTATTTGATTCCACTGGAGATATGCGTTCATCTAGCGAGATGGTTGATTTCTGGAAAGATTGGACAGCAAAATATCCAATTGTTTCAATTGAAGATGGATTAGCTGAGGATGATTGGGATGGATGGAAATTATTGACAGATGCGATCGGTGATAAAGTTCAAATTGTTGGGGATGATTTATTCGTTACAAATACAGAGCGATTAGCCAAAGGAATTCAAAATGGAATTGCCAATTCAATTTTAATTAAAGTAAACCAAATTGGAACCCTATCTGAAACAATTGATGCGGTAAATATGGCAACGCGAAACAGTTATACATCTGTCATGAGTCACCGTAGTGGTGAAACTTCTGATAGCACAATTGCTGACTTGGCGGTAGCGCTAAACACGGGCCAAATCAAAACTGGTTCGGCTTCACGCTCTGATAGAGTCGCAAAGTATAACCAATTATTGCGCATTGAAGAGGAATTGGGAGCAATGGCTTATTATCCTGGTAAAAATTTCAAGTTTTTATAAAATAAGTTGAAACAATATTTTGAATCCCGCTTTGATATTTTCAAGGCGGGATTTCTTTTGTAAAGTATATTTTTACCGCTGGAATAATCGAACTCAGGTTTACAAGTCGACCACTTATGAAATATTGCGACCACTTATGAAGTTCATGTATGGGTCGTATTTTTTATTTGTATACTTAAGAACTTGATAAACAGAACATTTGAATAATTCCATTGAAACTTTCTGATATCGGCTCTTTTTCAGAGGTTTAGTTTTTTAACGAAGAATTAGGACTTCTATTAAACGAGAATTGACCTTAAATGATAAAAAAATAAATAATGATTTTACAAACCCGGTTATATATTTTTTCGTTCTATTTGTAATACCGACTGAACCGAAAAATGCACAAAATACTTTTTTATTCCTTATTAATTCTTGCTTCACAACCTTGGGCTTATGATTTAAAACCCCAATACCGTAACTATGGAGTGAATGATGGGCTAACGAGTTCACAGGTTTACGAAATTATTCAAGACGCTAAGGGGTATGTTTGGTTTGGAACGGATCGGGGATTGGTTAGGTATAATGGCTACGAATTCAAAACTTTTACCGTTCAAGACGGGTTGACAAATAACGTCATTTTTCATTTAGATGAAGGCCCTGATGGCACCATATATGCCTATGGAATGGATGGACAAATCTCTTGTTTAAGCGAGAATAGATTCCGCGCGTTTAAATACAATGATAATCTTAAAGTTTATCAATCCAATCAATCCAATCAATCCAATCTGCTGTCATTTGATTTTTCAGAGTATGGTTTTTCATATAGTGCTATCGATAATCACGAATACTCAATGCCGCATGTGATGCTTACCAAACATAATCAATTAAAAAAGGAAACGGAATGGGATTTCCAAATAATTGATAATGAAACGGGTACTTTCATATTTGGAAAAAGTAAAGATTCTTTGCAGGGCCTGAGCGTTAATGGAAAAATGGTTCAATTCTAAGAACCTAGATTGAGAGTGCAATTTGCAAATGCTGTTAACCACGAAGGAGTTATCTATTTTGCTTTAGAGAACACGCTATATCGATATGATCATAAAAAGCAGGATAAACTTGAAAAGGTAGAACGTTATGATAATAAGATATTGGATTTAAAAGTTGATGGGAGTGGAAATTTATATTTGGACTTTTTTGTTGATGGTCTTTTAAAACTTAATGTGGAAAATCTTTCCTTGAAAGAGTATATCATCAAAGATGCAAGCATTAGTAGCATGTTGATTGATAAAAATAATGGTATTTGGGCAGCAGGATTGTACAAAGGATTATTTTACATTGAAGACCAGGAAAAATATAAGGTTGAGCTCTCAAACGATCAACAATTGAATCAATTGGAAACATTGGATGGAAATATCTATGGATTGACAGATCAAAGGAAGTTTTTTAAGTTTCAGTTTGCCGACGACTCTATTATCGATCTTGATGTGTCGTATCCTCTGGATATAATGTCGAAACCAAACTCTGTCATTGTTTTTAGTGATGGTAATAGGTATTCAAAAAAATTGGCAGATTATGAGCGTCTACTTACTGAGAGCTTTTATCGCATTCACTATTCTATTATCGTAAATTTAAAATGGTTCAGCCATCTGAAAAAAATTGGAAACTTTGTCGTATTAAAGAATGGCAGCGAACTGCCCATTTCTCGTCGTAAAAAGTCAGACTTTAAAAAAGTGATGTTGCTGAGATAGAATGACATGAACTAGTTTCGTCGGTATAATAATTTGTTGAACTGATCTTTTTTATACCCCTTTTAAGGTATTTTATTCATTCATTTCCATCTTGTCACCCACGGCTCACACTTCCTATTCCAAATTATTTATATTTGTTCTAAATAAGGGAATATGGAACTCCGTTTATGCGATTTGAAAGTGGAAAAAAAGGGTATAGTAAGATATATCCAAGAAAATCCAGTTTCTAGTAAATTGGCCGAGTTCGGTATATTACCCGGAACTACATTTTCAATTTTAAATAAGGCACCCTTTCATGGTCCTATTTTTATTTTAATAGAAAACAATCGCATTGCGCTCAGAAGAAAAGAGGCCGCCTTCATTATTGTTGAATGAGTTCGAATACCCCCTTTAAAATAGCATTGGTTGGTAATCCCAACTTGGGTAAAACAACCTTGTTTAACCGGTTATGCGGATTGAATCAACGCACGGGAAACTATCCGGGGGTTACAATCGACAAAAAGAAAGGTTTTCTTAAATCAGGCGATAAAAATGTTGAGGTAATTGACCTGCCTGGTATCAATAGTCTTTTTCCCAGTTCTAAGGATGAAGAGTTAGTCGTAGATTATCTACTTAATACAGAAAATGCCGAGTATCCTAATAAAATTGTACTCATAGTTTCTGCGCTTAATCTAAAACGGAATCTTTATTTGTTCGAACAAATTCGCGATATAAATATTCCTATTGTATTGGCCATTAACATGGCTGATTTGGCAGAAAAGCGCGGTGTTTTTATTGCAGAAAAAGCGCTCGAAAAAGAACTGGGTGTTCCAGTTGTAAAGATCTCAGCCAAAAAAGGAACGGGCGTTGATGCGCTTATTGGGCGGTGTATGGAAACTTCTTTTATTGAAGAAAGAGCGCCTTCTTATATTGAAGAAGAGGAACTTGCGGTTTTAGAGAAATATTCGGCTAAAGAAGGCTTGGCAAATAATTACATTGGTTTTTTGAAACTCACAACTGCCGCCAAAAGTGAAGCAACTCAAGAGTTTATCACGGAAAACAATCTGAACGTTCGCAAATGGAAAACGAATGCGTCAATTTTAAGATATAAACGCATCAATTCTTACCTGGATAAGGTGTTGACAGTGGATAAATCAAAAGCATCTGATTTCACCACTAAATTGGATCGTGTTTTATTGCATCCTGTTTTTGGATATGTTATTTTTATAGGTGTTTTATTGGTTATTTTTCAAGCTATATTTTGGCTGGCGGATTTCCCAATGGGATGGATTGAAACGGCGTTTGAGTGGTTACAAAGTGCCGCGAGTGCAGGATTTCCAGAAGGTTATTTCTCACGTTTAATTACAGAAGGACTTATTCCTGGAATTGGTGGGGTGGTTATTTTTGTGCCTCAAATCACGATTTTATTTTTCCTCTTTTCATTATTAGAAGAGAGTGGATATATGTCTCGAATTGTTTACCTCACCGATCGATTAATGCAAGGATTTGGTATGAGCGGAAAAAGTATTGTACCTATGATTTCTGGGCTAGCATGCGCTGTTCCGGCGATTATGGCGGCGCGAACAATTGAAAATAGTCGTGAGCGTTTGATTACGATTTTAGTAACGCCTTTACTCACTTGTGCGGCTAGAATTCCTGTATACGTTGTTGTAATTGCGCTTATTATTCCTGATGATGCCACCGTCTTTGGAATTTTTAACGCACAAGGTATTGCCTTGATGGGACTATACTTATTGGGCGTAGTCATGACTTTTATTGTCGCATTTGTTTTAAAATATTTATTGAAACCGTCTTATAAAAGTTACCTTTTAATGGAGGTGCCGGAATATTTATTACCTGGAATGAAAAACGTTCTAATTCGTGTATGGACTAACGTAAAATCTTTCATTTGGAATGCGGGTAAAATTATTTTTGCAACTGCGGTTATTCTATTCGTTTTAGTGACGAATGGCGGTGACGATTTTAAAAATACTGAGCAATACATCACGGCGCAATATCCAACATTGGCAGCGGATGAGAAGAATGATTTAATCGCGTCCTACCAAACTGAGAATTCGTATTTGGGTATGTTGGGGAAAACGATTGAACCTGCAATTGAACCCCTTGGTTATGATTGGAAAATCGGAATTGCCCTTATTTCTTCTTTGGCAGCTCGAGAGGTTTTTGTAGGTACTATTTCTGTGATTTATGCTGTGGGTTCTGAAGAGGAAATGAATGTGCGAGATCGGCTTAAAGCAGAAGTAAATCCACACACGGGAATGCCTGCTTTCGGACTGGCCACGAGCATTTCTCTTTTATTGTTTTACGCATTTTCTTTGCAGTGCATGAGTACGGTTGCCGTAACTTATAAAGAAACTAAATCGGTGAAGTGGACTGCAATTCAATTTGGCTATATGACTGTTTTGGCGTATTTTTCAGCTTTAATTGCTTATCAATTACTAAAATGACCTCCGACTTACAAGACATATTAGTTTACTCATTTTTTGCAGCAGCAATTGGATATTTTGCTTTCCGTTTCTACCGAAAGAACCTAAAAAAGAAACCAGTTGGTGGGGCATTGGATAAATCATGCAGCTCGGGTAATTGCGGTTGCGACTAAGGTTTATTAATTTCAATCATGTTCAAACATTTTGTTCTTAGTCTAGTACTTATTGTGTTTTCTTGTGCGCCTGAGGTGGATGAGGCTAATTCGAATACTGTCTTTTTTGAGGAAGATGTTTCAACTGTTTTTCTCGATTTAGTAGAAGTAATTCCTGAAGAGTATAGCAACTCATTAATAGAAAGAACTTATTATGAGTCTGGAAGGATCAAAAGCATGATAAATTATGGAGTCGATTCTTATGATTACTCATATATCGATTATCATGAAAATAGAGAAATTGCGCGAACAGGAAAACAGGGGGATGGTTGTGCCATAGGGACGACTTATGAATGGGTCTAATTTCTATTAAGGTAAAGCCCACGGTAAAGTCAATGTTAAAGGGCATAACATCGCCATTATCGCCAAGTACGCCATGACCGAATGTACGACCAATAGAACGAATTTCAATCGGGTCGTTATTCACTGGTTTTAACGGAAAATCCTCAGGAGTGGCGTAACAATAAATGTTATAAGCTTCAATTGTATTATCATGCCCATCCACATCTAGCAGGTCGGCGCTGCAACCCAAAACTGGCTTATCATAAAAAATGAAAATGGACGGCAACACTTCACCTAATAATATTCCAGAAATAAAATGGAACCCTACGCGTTCACGATTGGTTATTTCAGGGTTCAATGCGAAATTTTCAGCATTGATTTGATTAATGCTCATGGTTTCAATTGTCTTTCCTTCACAATCTAAATGCGATTCCGCTCCGTAAAACCCTCCAGGTCCAGAATTATGCACCACCCTTTTCAAAATTAAAGGAATCGTGTCTTGAATGCTGTGTCCCATGTAAAACGGAATGGTATAATCTTCTTCAACTAGCGTGATTACGCCAACAGGATCCTCGGGATTAAGGTTCGGTAAATTCTCAAAATCAACCACCTGTGAAAACCCAATTACAGGGAGAAAACAAAGAATAAATTTAATGCATGGGGTCATTTTTATAGGTTTAGTCAGACAATTCAAGGAGCCCTCAATCATTAACCATTTGCTCTACTTCGTTTGCCAATCCACCAATTAACGTTGGGTAATTGTTCTTAGTATCCTCGGCGGTAGCTTTATTTACGACCACTTTTTTAATGTCTTTATTGCTGAGGTCGTTAATGTTTACTCCGTTTTGAATTTTGTCTAAATTTTGCAAGATTAAATTCACGCTCGAATTATTGTCAATATAGTAACGTATATTATCTGTTTTTGTAACAATCGCATCTCCTGTACTCAATAAATTGAAAGTATCGTTTGATTCTTGACTCACAACAATCAAATGTCTGTAATAGGTCACTTCGAGCTTGTCATCAGGAGCGCCCGAATTATAAATCACCTTTACTTTTTCATCGTCTTCTAACAGCCCTTCTGATATTTCAAATTCATCAATATCCTTGAAAGTGAAATTGCTACATGAACTCATAAAGAAAATGGCTGTAGGGATGACCCAATAGTTTTTTCGCATCCTTTAGATTTTAATCAATACCCACAGAATAGAAATCCCTAAAGCGACACTAATGAGTATGTTGAGCACCCCAACCAAGAAAAGTCCATCACTAAATAGTCTAACGGTATCTAAACTAAAGGTAGAAAAGGTGGAGAATCCACCACAAAACCCAATAATTACAAAGTACTTTATCCAGTCATTTTCTAAGAGTCGGTCTTTAAAAATATAAAGCGTAACGCCGAGTATGATACAGGCCAATGTGTTTGCAATCAATGTCCCCAATGGGAATTTGCCATCTGCATAATAATGCAATGCCATTTTGCCTACCCCGAATCGTGCAATGCTACCTAATCCGCCTCCCACAAAAATTAATGCTATTAGTGCTGCGCTGCTCATGTCAGGTTTTTAAATTTATCGTTTTTAAAGGAGCAAGTTTTAGGCTTGTCCAATAAACGATTCCACCAATTATGGCACCAAGTATCGCTCCGCAAACCAAATCGGCTGGGTAATGAACGCCTAAATAAATCCGAGTATAAGATACAATGGCAACCCATAAAAAGAGTAAGGACCATTTTTTATTGAATCGTCTTAAGTATAGAAAGGAAAACAGAGCCATTGACATGGCATTTGTGGCATGAGAACTCACAAAACTAAAGGTACCCCCTCGGTATTCTTCTCCGTTTGGTTTTATTACCGTATGCACTAAGTCTCCAATTTCTGTATTATGTGTGGGTCTATACCGTTGAAAAACTTCTTTAAAAAACTCTACCGAAATACGGTCTGAAAGTAAGACGCATAAGCCAAGTCCGCCAATAATAATTAAAGTCAAGCGTATTTTTCCCTTTTTGTAAGCGTAGTAAAGCACAAAACCAAAAACGGGAATCATGAGCACAATTGAACTTAACCACCACATGACCGGATCTAACCAATCAACGTGTAAACCGTTGAGGTATAAAAATAAATCGCGATCAAATTGCTCTAATTGCTCAATCATGAAACGAAAGTAGTGAAAAACTTTGGCTTAACTCTTATGTAACCCAACGCCTAATTTCACTATATCCAAGAATACACAATAGATGGAATGGTGGACTATGGTATTGCGGGAGGTTTAAGCGCCGTGCATTATATGGATTACTTAGAGGAGACTGTAAATGTTGAACTAGAAGAATCAATTCTTCCTAAGGTCATAGAGGTCGATCCATGTTATTTTGAAGCCACGGCATTCCCAAATCCAGCTGCTTCTGATGCAACTTTGGCATTAGAAATTCATCAAACTGGAAAGTTTGAAATATTATTATATGACATGTCAGGTAGAATGGTGCAGTCCATTTATTCTGGCGAATTAGTTGAAGGCCGTCAAAATTTCCAAGTTGAACTTTCCCAAGAAAATTTAGGAATGTATCTTGTAAAGGTTTTATCTGAGGGGTAAAATGAAACCCTCAAAATTCAAAAATTAAACGAATCAATTTAAAGTTCAAAATGAGGATATCCACTTAGTCGATAAAAGTCGTTGATTCAGCTAAGTATTGGGTTATAGACCAATTAATTGCAATTTATTCTTTAATTTAGAGGTATTGTAACAAAGCAATTCTATAATGCGAAGTTTAATACTTTTATTGGCAATTATCGGTTTTCAAAACGTTTGGTCGCAAGACTTAGCTGTTTCTGAAGAGATATTAAGTGAATTAACCACTGTTCAATTTGAGGCTGATACCAATCTGTATAGTTTCCGAGTTGCTTATCCCGCCAATTATGATTCCGAAAAAGAATACAAGTGTTTTCTTGGTTTATCTGGAGGAGGACAATCAATGAAGATTGTCAATTATTGCTATGCGGCATGGTTCAGAAGTGGATATTTTAAGGATTATATCACCGTTTTACCAGTTGTTGATCCTGCTGACGATACCACTAATTTTATGGATTACGGCTTGGAAAGAATTGAGGAAATATTAGATGTTGTGAATGAAAATTTTCGAGTAAAACCAGCATGGTTAATTGCAGGAACATCCAATGGAGGAGTGGCCGCTTTTAATTTTATTACCGCTTTCCCTGATCGTTTTGAAGGTCTTATTGTGGCGCCAGGTAAGCTATCAGAAGATGTCGAAATAACAGAGGCTTGGAGCCATTTAAAAGTGGTTGTAGCTTATGGTGATCAAGATTCGAAGAGTTGGATTAAGGCATCAAAAACAGTTGCAAAGCGTCTTAAAAAAGTAGTGAGTTCTGTTATGCTCATTCCACTTAAAGGTCAAGGGCATATCTTACCTGTGACCTTTAATGTCGATAAAATGTATGACCCGTATTTTTTAGGCAAAAAGTATATTTGATAGCTCCTAAAGTTTCATTTTTCAATCTTTTTCTTGCAATTATCAACTATTGTGTTTAATATTTCGTCATCAATAGTTGATATACCAATTAAATGAAAAAAATAGAAGAAGTTATATTATTCCAAATTGAACAAGCGAGCAAGGCGTCTAAACATTATTCGCAACGTGAGTTTGATCGGTTAGGTATTTCTATAACTGTAGAACAGTGGATTTTATTAAAAATAATCTCTGAATCTATTGATTTAACTCAAAAGGACTTGGCATTTAAGTCCTCCCGTGATCCTGCCTCTATCACTAGAACATTAGATTTATTGCAAAAAAAGGAATTTGTTTCTCGAGAGAAAGTTCCGAACAATAGAAGGAGTTATTATATCTGTTTGACTAAAAAAGGGGAATCATTCATCAAAAAGCACATGGAGGTAGTTACCGCCCAACGTGAAAAAAGTGTTGAGGGATTAGACCAAAAAGAATTGGAATTGTTAAGCGATATGCTGAAACGAGTCCGTTTAAATATGGAATAAAAAAATTTGCACTTATAATTGATACATCAATAGTTGTTGTGTCAAAAAATAAAGTTTATGAAAGCAACTCTTATTTTATTAAGTCTTTTAACAACTGCGCTTCAGAGTCATTGCCAAAACGACGTTTCAAAAAATTGTATGACTGTTTCTTGGAAATATAAAAACGAACGGATTCATTTTGAAATGGCTGCACCAACAAAGGGCTGGGTCACCATAGGTTTTAATGCCACGCAGACAATGGCAGGCGCCTATTTTATAATGGGCAGAGTGCGAAACCAAAAGGCGGAGGTAGTAGAGCATTATACTATTAGCTCGGGGAATTATAAATCGATTACAAAACTAGGAGGAACTGCGGAGGTTGAAGATCTAACTGGTTCAGAAACGGATGAGCAGACGACACTCCAATTTTCTATGCCTAATACTGCCAAAAGTAAATATTCCCGCAACATTGCCAAGGGCACTGAATATATAATGACGCTCGCATTCAGTCGTGATGATGATTTTCAACACCATTCTATGATGCGTACAAGTATAAATGTTAAACTATAAATAAATCAAATATGAAAAAGTCAATTTTAGTACTGTTAATAGCAATGTTAGGTGTTGGAACATCTGCCCAAGAAAACGAAGAAAAAGGAATTAAAGCGCTCATCACGAATTTTGCAAAAGCCGCGGACAATAATAACGTCACTGAACTGGAAACATATTTACACGAAAATTACAGAATTGTAATGAATCGCTTATTTGGAAGTGAAGCTGTAAGCGTAATTTCAAAAGCCGATTATTTGGCAAAAATTGAAAGCAAAGAATGGGGTGGTGATAAACGCAAAGTTGAAGTACATAGTGCAACTATTAATGGAAACACAGCTTCTGCTAATGCAACATTAAAAGGCGAAAAAGCGACTTTTATTTCTTCATCCGTCTAATCTGGCTAAAACTCACGCCCAATTTCTTTTCTAAAATTCGGACTTGTTTCATTTCTTTAGACGTCACCAAGGCGATTGAAACTCCTTGTTTACCGGCACGCCCTGTTCTGCCACTTCGGTGTGTGTAATATTCGTCTGAACTGGCCATTTCGTAATGAACTACATAGGCTAAATCTGGAATATCAATTCCTCTGGCAACAATATCAGTGGCAACTAGCACTTGCAGGTTATTTTTAGTGAAATCACGCATGGCTTTATCACGCTCCTTCTGCAATAGGTCTCCGTGAACAGTATCCGCAGAAACATTTTTAGCTTTGAGTTGTTTTACCAATGTTTTTGCCGTGTTTTTTGTTTTACAAAATACAATACCTTGGTTTTTTTGCTGTGTTTTAAGAAATTGAATTAAAATCGGCAATTTCTCTGGTACTTCACAAATCAAAAATTGATGATCCACATTTTTATTGACCCCACCTTTACCTTTAATAGCAATTCGTGCTGCTTGAGGTGCAAGGTGTGTATTTATAATTTGATTCAAGGTGTGGGGCATAGTAGCGGAAAAAAGCCATTTATTTTCAACCCCCCGACAAAGACTAAGAATTTCATCCAATTCTTTTTTGAATCCCATGCTCAGCATTTCGTCTGCTTCGTCAAGAATAACGGTGTGCACCTGTGATAATTTTATGGCTTTGCGTTTAACCAAATCAAGCAATCTGCCTGGCGTGGCGACAATGATGTGAGTTGGGCGCTTTAATGCGCGTAACTGTTCGTCTAATCTAGCTCCTCCATAAACAGATTCCGTAAATACTTTTTCGGTGTATTTAGTGAATTTGAAAAGTTGTTTAGCAATTTGCTGGCCCAATTCACGAGTAGGGCATAAAATAAGCCCCTGAACTACCTTATTTTTTGTGTCAATTTTTTGCAATAACGGTAGGCCATAAGCGGCGGTTTTCCCAGTTCCTGTTTGTGCATTCGCAACCAACTCTACATGATTATTTAATAAAAGCGGAATCGCTTGTTCCTGAATTTCTGTAGGTGTAACAATCGAGAGTTCGGTCAATCCTTTGACTAAATCTTTGCGGATTCCGAGTTGAGTGAAATTGTTTGCCATGTTGCCTAATTTTTCGCAAAGTTACGGTAAATAAATCCATGTACATCAAATCGCAGTTAATGTTCAGTGAATTAGATTGTTCGGACAAAGAACTCACTTTTTCTTTAGCAGTTTTAGGAGGCGGATCTACATGGATTAATGCAGATGGAGCAGTCGTAGGAGACATGGCAGAGCCATTTCCTTTATACTTTTCAGGTGATGGTTGGGAATGTGAATATGATGGGGAATCGGATCTAATAATTACGGGTGATTTTGATTTAGTCAATATTTATGGTTCTACAAATATATTAGCTGAGGTTTGTTTAGAATGCACTTCAGATGAAGACGAAGATTGCCTTGATTTTTAATTACACTAGCCCTTACGTAGTTTCTGTGGGTTGGGATGATGAAACTTATCCGCCAGGGTCGGTATTTATGGAGAACGGTTATCTGTACATAGTAAAACCAGACGGAGAAACAAATTATTTATCTATAGATGGAGACGGCTTTGCTTTTGTTCGAGATGTTGATATTGATCTAAACGAGGCAGATTGTGAAGTGAAGGTGCTAACTTTGTGAATACGTCAACTAAAAGTGAACTAGTTTATAGGACATGAGATATTTGCTTAGTTTTGAAAATATTCAGCCAATATTTTGTTTCGCTTTCAATTCCCATTTCAATGAAAAGTTGATTCTCTAAGCCAATTTTTTCCTCAATACTTAATGGATTCCATGGCTTTTATACGAAATTTGGCAATTCAGTTTTATTAATGAACTCTTCAAATATTATTCTGTCTAAACCAGCAAGATCGATTATTAACGGTTCGTCAGGAAATTCAATACTGTCTTCAATTGTAATTCCGCCCGCTGGGTAAAGAAAGTACTGATTATCAAGTTGGACATTTAAACGCAGAGATTTCAATTTACTGTAATCGGGTTTTTGAGTTTTCCAGAATTCCCTGATAACGTTTTGTGCAATTTGAAAGTACTTTTCGTTAGGTCTAAACTCACCAAATAAACATCCCATACTGTCATCTCCAACTTCCAAATTGGCCATTCCGATTAGTTCCTTATTTGAGTAAATTCTTGAGTTCATTTGAGTCTAACCCTAATGGTTTATAACATCCGGATAAAAGACTGTCTTTTATTCTTCTTTAGTTATTATGCAATAATCGATAAAACCAAACCCTTAAAACTCAAGCACAGTAGCAATTCCAACTGCCACTTTTGACGCATTATTTAAAAGCTCTGCTTCCAATATTGAGTTTAATGGAATGGCTGGGGTATCGATTGATCCAATAATTTCGATAGGAGCGTCAAGTTGTTTAAAGCAGTTCTTTTGAATTTTGGCAGCAATGCTCAATGTGAATGTGGCTTCAATAGATTCTTCCGTTACCAATAAACATTTACTGTGTTTATTTACAGCTGCAAAAACAGCTTCTTCATCCCAAGGACTCAGTGTTCTAAGATCAATAATTTCAACCTGTCCGGGATAGTTTTCAGCAGCTTCAGTCGACCAATAAACACCTCGTCCATAAGTCACGATTACTAAAGATTCTCCTGCCTCGATTTTAGCGTCTTCGGCTGTTTGCACTACGCGTGCTTTTCCAAATGGAACCACATAGTCTTCACTTGGCTCAACTGTTATTGCACCTTCTGTTCCTTTAATCGTACTCCAATACAAACCTTTGTGCTCTAACATTACTATAGGATTTGGATCATAAAAGGCCGCTTTCATTAGTCCTTTTAAATCTGCTCCGGTTGACGGATAGGCAACTTTGATTCCACGAATGTTTGTAACGATCGATTCTACGCTTGATGAATGGTAAGGCCCGCCACTTCCGTATGCACCAATAGGCACACGAATGATGGCACTTACAGGCCATTTTCCGTTGGATAAATAATACGAACGACTCACTTCTGTGAAAAGTTGGTTGAGTCCTGGCCATATATAATCCGCAAACTGAACTTCAACAATAGGTTTTAGTCCAACGGCGGACATTCCTACGGTACTTCCAATAATAAATGCTTCTTGAATTGGCGTGTTAAAAACACGATCGTCGCCAAACTGTTGTGCTAATGTGGCAGCTTCTCTAAATACACCACCTAATCTTCCACCAACGTCTTGTCCGTATAATAATGCCTCTGGATGTTTCGTCATTATTTCCCGAATTCCAAATAAGGCACTATCAACCATTACGGTTGGTTTTTTACCTGCAGGTTCACGCTCTCCAGACTCTTCTGTAATGGGAGTAGGGGCAAAATAAAAGTCGGTAATACTTGATGGATCTGGATCTTCAGCATTAAATGCTTTGTCAAAGTCCGCATCAACTTTAGTTTTCACCTCGGCTTCAATTGTCAATAAATCTCGCTCCGAAATTCCAGCTCTTAAAGCCAAGTCTTTTAATTGCGGATACGGATCGCGCAAAGCTGCTTCTTCTAAATCATCACGGTACCATTCCTTGCGAACACCTGATGTATGGTGATTCAACAATGGAACTTTTGCGTGCACTAAAAATGGGCGTCTTTCTTTTCTAATTTTAGAAAATACTTTTTTTATAGTTTGAAAAGATTCTTCAAAATTCGTTCCATCTATTGTAACTACTTCTAGTCCTTTAAATCCTTGCGCATAATAACTAATGTCCTGCGCGCGAATTTCGTCTGCACTAGCAGAGATATCCCACTCATTGTCTTGCACTAAGTAGAGGATCGGGTATTGTTTTAAAGCCGCCATTTGGAAGGCTTCTGAGACTTCTCCCTCTGTGCAGGAAGCATCTCCCAATGAGCAAACAACAACGGGGTCGTCTCCTCCAAAATCATCTGCTAATCCTAAAATTTCTTTGTATTGAATTCCCATTGCAACTCCAGTTGTGGGAATGGCTTGCATTCCTGTTGCTGAAGATTGATGAGGGATTTTTGGCATGTTGTCACGGTTTAAACTGGGGTGACTATAATACGTTCTTCCACCTGAAAATGGATCATCTTTTTTAGCAAAAACTTGTAGCATCAACTCCCATGGTTCCATTCCAATTCCTAATAGAATTGAATCATCTCTATAATATGGTGAAACCCAATCTTGTGGTTTGAGCTGCATTCCTACAGCCAACTGAATGGCTTCATGGCCGCGCGAAGTTGCGTGAACATACTTGGCAGTATCCTTTGCATTTTCCTCGTACTTTTCAGCCATTGTTTTGGCTGTGCACATTAATTCAAATGCTTGTCGAATGTCTTTTTTACTCGTTTTTATCGTCTTTTTCCCTGTGTCCCCGTTCACTTTAGTGGAGGCACTCTTTTTTCCCGAAGCCGTCTCTGACATAAATTAAGTCTAATTTAAATTGGACGCAATTTACAAAATTTAGAGCAGAATCTTTACCAGAATATTACCCAAAATGGTAATCCATGCGAATGGCACTGGTTAGCAGTATGCTGCTTGGCTTAAGCAGTTCCATTATTCAGATAAGATTCTAAGAATTTTAAGGTGGAAGATTGACCAGAGTCATAGAGTTTCACCTTTTCTTCATCTGTCAATGAAAAGTTGGTTGCCGAAATTCCAAAATCATTAATATTCACCGATCGCGCTTTTTCTGAATCGTCTTTCTTGTAGTCAATTTTTTGAGAATCTAGCAACTTGTTAAACACAGTTTAGACACAATCAATAATGTGATCATAGTCGAGGTCTGAAGCCGTCTTTTTTTGATTGATTTTCTCAAAATGAAGCCCAATGGTTTGAGGGTTGACGCCGGCTATATCAAAACGTGTTGAAAGCCTCTGATTTATTTATGTCTTCAACAGCCATACCCGTTTTTTTTCTATGGCAAAAAATTAGTAACAACAATAGTACTGAAAGAAATTTCCCAAAAGGTCATTTCAATGATGGCGGAACCAAAGGCCAGTTTATAAACTTTGAAGATATTATTGGCGCTTATGTATTAGAAAACGGACCATTTGAATCACTAGATATCATTAGCCCCATGCGCGAATATGGAACGGATGCGGCGGCTGAACTTGAAGAAGGACTGCGTAACATTGGTATTAAGGAATTCGTTAAAGATGAGTTAGGTGAATTTGCTGCGGGACATACATTTGAGGCCTTTTTAACATTTCTAAAAGCAATTCAATCATGGCAAGCAGCTAACTGACCTTTGGCAAAAGCCATGACCGTAAATATTCCTAGAATGGTGACGAATTATGGCATTTTAGATTTTAATTCGGAGCAAAAGCAATATAATTCGACGATTGATTGGATTGAGGCAAATCCGAATGATTTTACCGTTCCATTGGATGAATTTGTTCGCCAGCATGAGTCGGCGTAAAGTTCTCAAACAAAGGCCAGAATTAAATCTTGATCAAATCCCTGTTTGAAGTTCCTATTAAACCGAGTTTTAGGCAGGGGTTTTTACTTTTAGACAATTTTCCAAGGTTTTGGATCGAAGTTTGGTTAATACAGCTTAAACGGGAATAGTACCATTTACGTATTAATCGGCTAAAAAAGCAGATTTTATTCCTATTTTTACGATTCAATTTTAATGATTTAGGACCACAATATAACCGCCGAACGCAGTTGATTAGCAATCCTTTAAAAAAGACATATGAAAAAATTACTTTTAATCCTATTTATAGGAGTTACAGCTAACGTTGTGAAGGCCCAACAAGAATTAACCCTTGAAGATGCCGTTATGCAACAATACGGGAAATATTACCCCACCAGCACAACGCGCATACAATGGATTCCTGGCACGCAAAATTATGCTTTTCTTTCAGCAGATTATCAAACGCTTTTAAAAGGGAACATAAAAAAGGATAAGACAAGCAAGATTATTACTACAGCTGAATTAGGCACAATGACTGGGGCTGAAGCGCGCTTTGTTAATGTAGTAGAGTGGGTGGATGAAAATGCTTTTTACACAGCGATCGGCGAACAATATTTCTTAATTAATTTAGAGGATAAAACGAGCAAAGTAATGGCGGCGCATCCAAGTTCATCTGAAGTTGTAGATTTTACATCTGCATCAGGAAATTTAGCATATACGCAGGAAAATAAATTATTCATTTCTAGTTTGTCATTTCCAATTGCAAGTACAGAAAACGAGGTGGTTTCAGGACAAGCAATTGCGCGAAGTGAATTTGGGATTACTAAAGGAACTTTTTGGTCGAATAACGGGCTAGTTTTAGCCTATTATCAAAAAGATGAAAAGCCTGTAGCCAATTATCCATTATTGAACATTGATACGCCAACAGGATCATTAAAATCAATTAAATATCCAATGGCTGGACAAAAAAGTGAAAAACCAGCCGTGGTAATTTATAACGTAGGGGCAAATGAATCTGTTACGGTAAAACCTTCTGGAAAATCAGATGATTATTTAACCAATTTCGGATGGGGACCAAAAGATGAGCACTTCTATATTGCGGAGGTAAATCGTGGTCAAAATCATATGAAATTAAATAAATACAACGCAAAAACAGGTGCTTTAGAAAAAACATTATTCGAAGAGAAAAGTGATAAATGGGTAGAACCAGAAACGCCGGTATATTTTGTAAACGACAACCAGTTTGTTTGGATGAGTGAGCGTGATGGATTCATGAACTTATACCTTTATGATGACCAAGGAAGCCTCGTTCGACAATTAACGAAAAACAAATGGGTGGCGCAAGACATTGTAGGACATGATGCTGAGTATGTGTATTTCCATGGAACAGGAGAAAGTTCAATGGAAAAACATGCGTATAAAGTAAACATTAAGAGTGGCAAACAAGAGCAATTGACAAAAGGAGCTGGAACGCATAATGTTTCATTTACTTCAGATTTTAAGTTGATGTACGATCAAATGTCATCTCATGACATTCCAAACAAAGAAACCATTTACGATTTAGGAAAAGGGAAAGTTTTAAGAGAGGTTTTAACTGCCGAGAATCCTTACAAAGATTTGAAAATGGGAAAAGCCGAATATGGGACAATTAAGGCGGGTGACAGAGTAACGGATGTCAATTACCGATTGATTAAGCCAAGTAATTTTGACGCCAGTAAAAAATATCCAGTTTTAGTTTATGTATATGGCGGACCGCATGCACAATTGATTACCAATTCGTGGTTAGGTGGTGCAAGTTTATGGATGTACTGGATGGCAGAGCAAGGCTATTTAGTATATACGGTTGATAATCGCGGATCAGCAAATCGTGGATTTGAGTTCGAAAGCGTGATTCACCGCCAATTAGGTACGGCAGAAATGGCGGATCAAATGGAAGGTGTGAAACACTTAAAATCGTTACCATATGTAGACGGAAACCGATTAGCGGTGCACGGCTGGAGCTTTGGTGGATTTATGACCACTTCTTTAATGTTGCGTCAGGCTGGAACATTTAACGCAGGTGTTGCTGGTGGACCGGTAACTGATTGGAGTTATTATGAGATCATGTACGGTGAGCGTTATATGGACATGCCAGAAGAAAATGAAGCAGGCTACAAAGACAATAACCTAAAGAACCATGTCGCTAAATTAAAAGGTAATTTATTATTAATCCATGGAACAATGGATGATGTGGTGGTTATGCAGCACAATTTAAGTTTGGTACAAGCTTTTGTTGAGGCAGGTGTTCAAATGGACTTCTTTCCTTACCCAATGCACAAGCATAATGTAAGGGGGAAAGACCGCGTGCATTTAATGCAAAAGGTGTTGAATTACGTCATTGATAATAACCAATAGAGAAAATAAAATTTAAAACGGCAATGCCCTTTGATTTGCGAGCTTAGTCTTGAGTCAAAGGGCATTATTTTTTCACAATTGATCGAAAAGAAGGCTGTTTTGAGCGTCTGTCTGGTCGCTTTATTATTCACGTTTCTATTAAAATGTAAAAAATCAATTATTTTTGATTGTGTTTAAATTATTACCGATCTTATTTTGTCTATTTTTGTGCGTTTTAACGGGCAATGCGCGGGCAACATTTTTAGATTCGCTCCTAAATACTTTATCAGAAATTCCGGCTAAAGTTACCTCAGAAAATTTAGATCAAAATAGGATTTTATTGTATTTGCTTTTGCCTTTTAGTCAATTGTAATTCAACGACAGAATCTGAGAATGGGGATGAGTTTAAAGTGTATTACTTTGATTTTGATCAAGCGGTTCATTATTCGGCGCATATTTCTGAGGCTTCTCTTTCACAAATGTTATCAGGTGAAAATGCCGACCCTAAAACAAAAAGATTTGCTGACATTATGGAAGGAAACGTTCCAAGGAGTATTGCCGACACTTCGTTTTTGCAAGAATTGGCGGCGTATGGTTTTGAACAGCAACTTGTGCCTGAATCAAAGCACTATGAGTTGAATGATCTATTTCGAGAAAAAAGCGCAGATCCAAGCGAGACAAAATGGATGTGCATGCCAGTTTACAATGATATTTTGGTTTTTAAAAAAGAGAATCGAATCGTTGGAATTGCAAAAATTTGTTTTGGATGTAATGAAATTCACATTGTTGGTTCGGATGCTAAAACAGATCGTTTTGGTTCCTGTTTGGGTTATAGTAGGTTATCTGATCTCTTAAGAAGAGAATAAAAAAAACGTCCTTTCTGCCAAGCAAAAAGGACGTTTCCATAGGGGCTTGGTTATTAATTTCCTGTAATTTCAAATTCTGTTCGACGGTTATTTTGTCTTCCAGATGCAGTTGCGTTGGTATCAATTGGTTTGTCAGACCCATACCCTTTTGCAGTCAATCTATTTGCTGCAATTCCTTTACTCTTTAAATAAGCCACTACAGCTGCAGCGCGATCTTGAGATAGTTTAATATTATTTTGAGCAGACCCTGTATTATCTGTATGACCAGAAAGCTCAATTTTTAAACTTGGCACATCTTTCAATAATTGCACTAGTCTGTCTAGCTCTGTGTTCGATTCAGATCGAATATTTGACTTTCCGGTGTCAAAGAATACGTTTCTCAAAGCAATCTTGCTTCCAATTTTAATGTTTTTCAACTCAATTTTTTTGTTCACAAGGTTATAAGCACTTCCTTGAGGAATATCGAAATTTTCCGAGTGAAATAAATATCCGTCGGCTTTTACGGCAATTCCGTAGTTCCCTCCTGATTCAAGAGAAATTAAGAATTTACCAGTGGCGCTATTTGTCGTAAACGACTCTACAATTTCACCTTTGTTATTATCAGTAATTTCGATAATAGCTTCCACGGCTTTTTTAGTAATGGCATCCAATGTTTTTCCTTTAAAAACAGTTAATTCTGCCATGCTTGTTACTTTAACTTCTCCCACTAACTCAGGATCCTGAATTGGTTTTGCTACAGATGCCAATAAATAATCTTCTGTGGCAAATGATGGTGATTTTTCATCTCCCCAAAACGTTGCTTTGTAAATATCGAATCCACCTTTACCGCCCGCTCTGTTAGATGCTATATATGCAAATTTTCCATTTGCAGTTGCTGCGAAAAAGTAGTCATCATATGGGGTGTTAATTGGCGCGCCCATATTTACAGGTTTAGTCCATCCGCCACCTTTTATTTTTTTCGCATAGAAAATGTCATAACCACCCATTGAAACGAATCCTTCTGAAGCGAAGTACATAATCTTTCCATTTGGATGCATATAAATTGGTCCGTCATTAAATTGAGAACTCACATCTAAGATTTGTGTTGGAAGTCCATAAGAACGATCTCTTTTCACTTTTACACCAGACACCATGATGTCGTATCCATTCTTTCCGCCTAGTTTATCCTTAGCGAAATAGATGGCACGATCGTTAAAGTTGTATGAAGCGAAGCGCTCATTTGACTTGAAATTGATATCGCGTGAAAAACTAATAGGATCCGACCAAGTGTCACCTCTTAACTCTGATTCGTAAATGTCTGAATTGCCTTGTGCATTTTCCTTACTCATCAGCATTTTTGTACCATTGTAAGATAAGTTGTTGGAAACGTCATTTCCTTCCGTATTTATTTTGCCCTTTAATTTAGCTGGTTTTTGCCAAACACCGTCAGTTAGACTAGCTGAGTAGATATCGTCATCATACACACCAACTTCATTGGGCATGTGACCATTTGGTCGGTTAGAAGTTAAGATAATCTCTTCACCGTCCATTGATACTGAAGGCGCATATTCGTCAAATTCTGATGAAAGTTCTGGAACATGATCAACCCAAGCTCGAATTGGTGTACCAACTAACTTTAATCCCGATTTACATTCGCTTTTGCGTTGTTTTACAAATTTCCCAAAATCATCCGCTTTGCGATATTCCGTTTCAAACGTTGTATAAAATGTAAGAGCTTTATTAAAATCACCCTCAAGCTGATGAACTAATCCCATATAGTAATTAATGAACGGATCAACCAATGCATTTCTTTTATAGGCTTCTTTAAAATAGGGAAGTGCTTTAACTTTATGTGTCGAATGAATGTGGCAAACACCAATTTTAAAATTGAGTTCGGCGCTATTTGGGTTAAAAGCATAGGCTTTTTCAAAATGTTCTAATGCTTTCATGTAAAAAAGCTCAGGACTTTTAACTACAAATACTTCCGCATTCCCTAAAAGCCATTGCTCTGTTCCAATCTCCATTTGTTCCTTGGCCTTTTTAAAGCCTTCTTTATCGTCCTTAAAGTTTGCTGCTTTAAACTCCACATCTTGACCAAAAGAAAAAACGCTAAAGGATAGGAATAATACTATTAAATAATTTTTCATATCTTTTATTTTATCTATGTTTTTGATCTTAATTCGAACAATTTCCTGAATGATACTGCTTTGCTAGTTCCGAGCCTAGTTGTCTCGCTTTAGACCAATCTTCACAAGCCCCATCAAGATCTCTCAACATTTCTTTTGCATTTCCTCTATTCACGTATGCATCTGCCAATTCAGGATTTAATTGAAGGGCTTTGTCAGCATCTTGTTTTGCTTTCTCGTAATCACCTTTTTTGAAATAAGCTCCAGATCTATTGCTATAGGCTGGTGCATAGGAAGGATTAATTTCAAGTGCTTTCGTGAAATCGTTCACAGCGTCATCTATTCGCTCCATTCGCACATGTGTTACTCCACGGTTATTATAAGCCAAGAAAAATTCAGTATCAACACTTAGCGCACGATTGAATGCCGCTAGTGCCTCCACATACATTTTAAGTTTTGTTTTTGTTGTTCCTATGTTGTTGAGTACAAAAGCCAAATTTGGATTTTTTCGAGCCGCTTCTTCATAGTCTTTCACGGCCTCTCCATATTTTTCAAGCATTCTATAACAAGAACCTCTGTCATTGTATGCATACGCATCATCTGGTTTAAGCATGATGACTTTTGAAAATTGCGTAACAGCTGCGAAATAATCTTTTTGCATGAATTTTAATGTCCCATAATTATAATAGGCCTTATCGTATTTCGGCTTTAGCTCAATTACTTTTTCATAATCCGTTTCGGCATTCAAATAGTCGCCTAGGCCTTGGTAAGCTATAGCGCGTTGAAAAAAGGCTTTTGCATAATTCACTTTAATCGTCAACAACTCATCTAAGGCTTTAATCGCTCCTTCATAATCCTCCATGCTATTTTGAGCCACTGCTTTGTTATAATAGGCTGGCGTAAACTTGGGATCGTTAGAAATTGAACTCGTAAACTTGCCCACCGCGGCTTTAAAATTATTTTGCTTGAAGAGTTCGACCCCCTCGTTATAAGCCAGCTGTGAAGCTTCTATTGCAGCATTTGATTCATTTAAATGTGTAATGGAGTCACGGTAGAATTTCTCTTCAGGAGTTAGTTCTTCAATTTGTGAAAACCCGCTACATCCTATTACCGCAAGTAGTAAGGTAAATGTAAATTTTTTCATAGTCTAAATTTGTACAACAACTTGTTTGTCATGCTCGTCAAAAGAAATAATCATGCCATCACGATTTTAGCCTTCAAAAAATATGGACGAGCAATTCTTTGGTCGTTTTTAAATTGGATCATTAAAATAACTAAATTCACGAGAGTGGGCGTGGTTTCTATGCCGCATAGTTATTAACAAATGTTGAAAACTTTGATGGCAAATTATTTAGAAAAGCCCTTGTTAAGGTAAAAAACACCTTATTCGTCAGGGTGAATAACACTATTGTTTAAGTCTTAAATGGCTTAAAATGTGCGATGTAAGGCGTTTTATGACAACGATCGAATTGTTTCCATTATATCAAAGGCCAATTGATTTGCTTTTTCTTCAGATTCACTTTCAGAATAAATTCGAATAATTGGTTCAGTATTACTTTTTCTTAAATGCGCCCATTCTGAACCAAAATAGATCTTCACGCCATCCGTAGTATCAATTTCTTGATTCGCATATTCATTTTGCACGGCGGATAAAATGGCATCTACATCCATTTCTGGAGAAAGTTGGATTTTATTTTTTGAAATGAAATAGTTTGGATATGTAGCGCGCAATTCAGATGTTGTCATGTTCGCTTTAGCTAATTGGGTTAAAAATAGTCCAACTCCGACTAAAGCATCTCTGCCATAATGCAACTCTGGGTAAATAACTCCTCCGTTTCCTTCACCTCCAATAACGGCCTGGGTTTCTTTCATTTTATTGACCACATTTACTTCTCCAACTGCTGACGCTTCATAGTTGCTGCCCGCATATCGATTGGTAACCTCACGTAATGAAATTGTTGATGATAAATTGGAAACTGTATTTCCTGGTGTATGTTGCAAAACATAGTCAGAAACAGCAACTAAAGTATATTCCTCCCCAAACATAGCTCCATCTTCACATACGAATGCTAGTCGATCTACATCTGGATCAACAACAATTCCTAAGTCAGCGCCAGTTTCTTTAATTTTATCGGCAATCGCCGTTAAGTTTTCTGGCAGTGGTTCGGGGTTATGAGGGAAGTCGCCTGTAGGTTCGCAATAGAGTTTATAGATAGTTTGAACGCCAAGTGCCTCGAGCAAGGCAGGTATAAAAATTCCACCGGTAGAGTTTACAGCGTCCACAGCAATTTTAAAATTGGCGGCCTTTATTGCAGCAGCATCCACAAGCGGTAAGTTTAGCACAGCTTTTATGTGTTTACCTAAATAGGTGTTATCAAAGCGGACTGTTCCAAGGTCATCTACCTCCGCAAAATTAAAGGCTTCCTCCTCCGCAATTTTCAAAATGGTCTTCCCTTCAACATCTGAAATAAATTCGCCTTTTTCATTTAATAATTTTAAGGCATTCCATTGTTTTGGGTTGTGACTTGCGGTGATTATGATTCCGCCTTGCGCATTTTCCATGGGCACGGCAACTTCAACAGTCGGAGTAGTCGATAATCCTAAATCAATGACATTAATGCCTAAACCTTGTAAGGTGCTGGTAACTAAATCTGAAATCATCTGTCCTGAAATACGAGCGTCTCGTCCAATAACAATTATTGGTTTTTTATTCGTATTGTTTTGAATAATCCAAGTACCGTAGGCTGCTGCGAACTTGGTAGCATCTAAAGGGGTTAAGCCTTCTCCGGGTTTCCCCCCAATAGTCCCTCTGATGCCAGATATTGATTTGATTAAAGTCACAAGTAAAATTTTAAATTGATTTGAGTGTTCACACAATCGTTAAATGTCCTAGGACAAATATATATCTTTTCATGGTTTTTGATGACATATGTTATCTCCATAACGAACAGTAATAGGTTGGTAACTATTTCTAATAAAATCCCAGTGATTATCTGTAATTTGAATAAATATTTGTATCATTGCATTAAATTCAAGGAGATAAGTTCAATCATCTCTTACATTTCAACTACCGAATTTTCGTTCAAAGAAAAAATCGAATCAAAAAATATTTATGACTGACATTTCAGATCTAAACGCTAAAAAAGTAGCGGAATTAAGAGAAATTGCTAAAAATTTAGGCATTGAAGGAGCCTCTACTTTAAAAAAGAAAGAGATCATTGATATGATTGTTGCTAAACCTGCAACAGAAGAGTCTCCCGCAGAAGAAGGAGAAGGGCCAAAGCGCAAAAGAAGAAGAAAAAAAGCAGTTCCAGAAAAGGAAGATTTATTTTCAAGTAAAATAAAAGCACCTGTTGAAGCAGACGTGCAGAAGAAAGAGGAAGATAAGCCGGAAGAAACTGAAAAAGCTTTTGTACCACAGGCAGAAGTGAAAGCGGATGAGGAAAAAACAGATGAAACTAGATCTGATTCAAAATCTGAAGAAAATCAAAAACGTCGAAGAAAACCAAAACCGAACGAAAATCGACAAAGTCCACAGGAACAATCGGCAAGAGATAGAGCGTCTCACCAAAATAAAAATTCTGGTGGTCAGAATAATAATTCAAAAGACAACAACAGCAGCAATAATAATAACAGCAACAACAATCAAAACAATCGAAAAAAATCTCAGGAAGATTTTTACGGTTATAATTTTGATGGGCTAATTATAAGTGAAGGTGTTTTAGATATGATGCAAGATGGATATGGTTTCTTGCGTTCATCTGATTATAACTACCTTCCTTCACCGGATGATATTTATGTTTCTCAAAGTCAAGTGAAAAGATATGGCTTGAAAAAGGGAGATACAGTTAAAGGACCAATTCGACCACCAAAAAGTGGTGAAAAATACTTTCCTTTAATTGGTGTTGAGAGCATAAACGGCAGAGAGCCTAACTTTGTTCGAGACCGTGTTCCTTTTGAATATTTAACGCCGCTATTTCCAAAAGATAAATTTAAAATTACAGGACACAAAGATGAGTCTTTGTCAACAAGGATTATGGATTTGTTCGCACCAATTGGTAAAGGACAAAGGGGAATGATTGTGGCACAGCCTAAAACGGGTAAAACGGTTTTATTAAAAGATGTAGCAAATGCAATTGCAGCGAATCACCCTGAGGTATATTTAATTGTACTGTTAGTTGATGAGCGCCCTGAGGAGGTAACTGATATGGCACGTTCAGTAAATGCTGAGGTTGTAGCTTCAACTTTTGATGAGCCCGCTGACAAACACGTTAAGTTGGCAAATATTGTACTAGAAAAAGCAAAACGAATGGTTGAATGTGGTCATGATGTCGTGATCTTATTGGATTCAATTACGCGTTTAGCTAGAGCTTATAACACGGTTCAACCAGCATCTGGTAAAGTACTTTCTGGTGGGGTTGATGCAAATGCTTTACATAAACCAAAGCGTTTCTTTGGCGCAGCAAGAAAAATTGAAAATGGTGGTTCTTTAACCATCTTAGCAACTGCCCTTACTGAAACTGGATCTAAAATGGATGAGGTAATCTTTGAGGAATTCAAAGGAACGGGTAATATGGAGCTACAATTGGATCGAAAAATATCTAATCGTAGAATCTATCCGGCAATTGACATTACTGGTTCAGGAACAAGACGTGAAGATTTGTTGATGAGTAAAGAAGCCCTACAACGCATCTGGATTTTGCGTAAATATTTGGCAGACATGAATCCGGTTGAAGCTATGGAATTCATTAAAGAACGGATTCAAGGCACACTTTCAAATGAAGAATTCTTGATTTCTATGAATGGATAGTTAGTTTCAAATATAAAAGACTTAAAAGCTCTGTCCGTCTTTGGCGTATGGGGCTTTTTTTATTCTATGCCTCTCTATGCAGTGGCTTTAATAAATCTAGCACCGTTTTAACAGGACTAAAGCAATCATTGCCAATTTCGTAGAATAACGTATTCCATTTTGCCATTCCACCATTCCAAAGCCCAGGTTGTTCTATAAACTGAACTGACTTTCCTTTGTAGGTTTTGTTCACAATAAAGTACTGCGAATCATCTCTAAACTCTTCAAAATCAAATTTATCGCCCTTGTAATTTCGAGCCGCACAAATAATTTCAACCGGATTAAAATGGGTTGATTTAATCAACATGGTTAATTGACTCGACTTGGCTGATATCTGCGATTTTTCAATAATTTGTCGCGTTTCATAACCGTTTTCATCTTTCACCCAAAACGGCCCACCACCCGGTTGTCCTTCATTGCGAACCATTCCACAAATACGTGAAGGGCGGTTTAAAATCGATTTAATTTTGGCGATATCTGTTAAGTCATCTAGCTTGATTTTTAAATCATACGTATCATTCAACGTTGTTATTTGATCTTTAAAATCAATATTATTGTCTATTTTATTTAAGATATCAAATACCTTCTCTTGGAATTCTAGCAAGGCGCCTGCCAACATTTTTCGTGAATCTGCGGATTTTTGTGCGTGGTCATGATGTTGCACATTATCAATGTTTCGAATCAGAATTAAATCTGCGTCTATGGCATCTAAATTTTGAATTAATGTACCATGGCCAGCAGGTCTTCTTACTAATTCGCCCTCGTCAAGCAGTACATCTCCGTTTTCGTCAAAAGCAATTGAGTTTGTCGTTTCATCTTGCACTGAAAAATCAAAATAGAAGTTGATTCCAGTGATTTCTCTTAATATTTTAATGCTGTGCTTGATTTGTTCGGTAAACCTTGCATTAATTGTAAAATGAAAACGCGATTTATCTCCCCCTATTTCGGCACCTTGTAAAATGTGCTCTTGAAAAGGGTTAATTATAAAATTACCATAACGGTGAAAAGGAATAAGTCCTTTTGGGCGATTTCCAAAGTTAAAACCATCTTCATTTAAAATCAATTTTAAAAATGTTTCAATGTCAATGTCACCTGTTTTTAAATCGTCTTTTGTGGCTTCAGGCAATTTATTGTAAAACGCAAAAGACGCAATGCTATTAATCAAATGCTCAATGAACTCAATAGTTTCTTCACAAGGATTTTCGTTGTTAATGAAATCATAAGCCGCACCAAACATCCTAGAACCTGAGCCACTGGAAGGAATAAAAAAGCTGATATCTAAATCGTTCGCTCGATTTTCATACAAGCGAATTGCTTCTATAGTTTCTTCGGCGTTCAAAATTTGAATTCCATTTTGTGGTCGGCAAGAGCCTAAAAGTTCAATTTTAGGATTGCCCTTTTCAATTTTCTCTTTTTGGTTCGCTATTTTTTCCTCTAAACTCATTCGTTCTTATAAATACGGACGGCAAAGATATAAGTTTTATCTATTTCAACTTTTTGCTTTAATTGATGATTGAAAAAACATACACCAACTTTATATTATCTTTGCGTTTCAATGCTGAAAGCTTATTTAAAATATCGGAAAACGGGTGTTAACGCGCATGGGTTGCACTCGCCATTTGTTTTCGAATTTTATAATGAAATCATAAAAAAAAGTAAAACAGGGATTGATGGGGCTATTGAAAATTTGCGAGCAACATTATTAAAAAGTAACACAAAAATTCATTTTACAGAATTGGGTGCTGGATCCAAAAAAGGAAACCAAACAGAGCGAGCAATAAAATCAATAGCAAAACATGCAGCAATGACCCGAAAGTTTGGCGGTCTACTAGCACGTTTATGCGAGTTTTACGCGGTGAAGGAAGTATTAGAAATTGGAACCTCCCTAGGAATAGGAACGGCATACTTATCCAAACATAGCACAAACTCAATAACCCTTGAAGGTTGCAAAGAAACTCTGGATATTGCCCAAGAAAATTTTAAGAAGTTGAATTACCAGCACATTGATGCAAGATTAGGTGAGTTTTCAAATTCATTAAAAATACTGGCTTCAGAAAAACGAAAATTCGATTTAATTTATATTGACGGTAATCATCAACTTGAACCAACTTTGGCTTATTTTGAATTTGCGTTGAACAATAGCCATAACGATACGTTTATTATATTGGATGATATTTATTGGAGTAGAGAAATGGAAAAAGTCTGGGGAAAAATTAAGGCAGATGAACGAATTAATGTAAGTATCGATTTGTTTCGAATGGGTATAGTTTGCAAACGGGCTGGACAACGGAAACAGAATTTTGTGGTGAAGTATTAATCCAAGTAAAGAGAATAAAATGAAAGTATACACAAAGAAAGGAGACAAAGGCAAAACGGGGCTAATCGGTGGCACGCGAGTACCGAAATTTGCATTGCGAATTGATGCCTACGGAACAGTAGATGAGTTGAATTCCTATGTTGGCTTGTTGCGAGACAGGGTTGTGAATAAACAATTCAAAGAGGAACTAATATTTGTTCAAGATCGATTATTCACAATAGGTTCTTGGTTAGCATCCGACCCTGAAAAAGGAAAAATGCAATTGCCTGAGATTAATGAAGAAGACCTAACAAAGCTAGAAGATAGTATTGACGAAATGGATACGAAGTTGGAGCCTATGACGTCTTTTGTATTACCAGGTGGTCACGAAACGGTTTCGTTTTGTCACATAACCAGATGTGTATGCAGACGAGCTGAACGCCTCGTAACTGAATTGAATGAGGAGTCAGAATTGAACCCTTTAATTATGGCTTTTTTGAACCGTTTGAGCGATTATTTGTTTGTATATGGAAGGTTTGTAACAGCCGAATTGGGAGCAGAGGAAATTCCTTGGAAACCAAAAATGTAGTGGATTATTAAAAAAAAATGAGAATTAACTTGGACGTAAGCTTAAAAAAATTATTTTTGCGCCAAAATGAATTTATAAGAGTATGTATTGGACATTGGAATTAGCTTCATATCTGGAAGATGCGCCTTGGCCAGCGGCGAAAGACGAATTAATCGATTTTGCAATGCGAACAGGAGCACCTCTTGAGGTAGTGGAGAATCTACAAGAAATAGAAGATGTAGGAGAATCGTACGAAAGTATCGAAGAAATTTGGCCGGACTATCCGACCAAAGATGACTTCTTCTTCAACGAAGACGAATATTAATATCTAAAAATAAACGGTTCGCTTTAGCGTGCCGTTTTTGTTTCTACTTCATAAATTTCGTTTATCTTGAGCAAGCGGAAATTATAATGTGTTATCCAAGTTTATATTTTAGCTTATTGGTCAGTAATTCTTCGCCACTATAAATGAAACTCTGTTACTCGATATCTCTAATGTTTTATTTGGCTATGCTGCATTAGGCAGGAGTCAGCTATTCGATTTTTCAAGTGGAAATCAACAAAACTCGTTCATTGAGAATAAAGGTCAATTTGTCGACCGAGGTGGAAAAGAAAGGCCAGATGTTTTGTTTCAATTGGCGCAGCAAAGTGTTTTTCTACGCAAAACTGGAATTTCCTATGTTTTTTCAGATCAAAGTCAGGTTCAGTCTAGAATAAATGCTAAAGTCAAAAAGAATTTAGATGTAGATGATATCTACTCAGAAATGAATGAGATGAAAGCTCAGGCAGAGTTGTGGAAACATTCAAAAACAAGAGTTCACCAAGTAGATATGAATTTTTTAAATGCGAATGAAGATCCAACCAATGGTAAATTGGGAAAATCAATTGGATATACGAATTATTATTACCCACAATGTACAGATGGCATTTTAAAAGTTGGGGAATATCAAACAATTCAATACCATTCTGTTTATGATGGAATAGACTTGGTCTTTTTAAGTCCCTGTGCAAATGGATTAAAATATGATTTGATTGTTCGGCCATTTGCAGATCCCAATCAAATTCAATTGGAATGGAGAGGTGCAGACTCTGTTTTTGTTACCGATAACGGGGAATTAATTGTTGAAAATCAAATTTTAGCTATCCATGAATCGATTCCGAAAGTTTATCAAATAATTCAAAACGATACGATATACATAAATGCAGCATACCACCTTGAAACGATTAAAAAAGGAAGCACCATTGTTAGTTTTGAATTGTCAGAATACAACCCAAATTTCAGCTTAATTATTGATCCATGGGTGACAAATTTTGGAGGAGATGAGGTGGATTATGGATTAGAGGTGGATACAGATCCTGATGGAAATGTAGTTATGTCGGGTAAGTCGGGAAGTTCAACTGCCATATCAGAGGCGAGCTTTTAAATGGTGTTTGGAGGTGGTGAATCTGATTGTTTTTTAGCGCCAAACATCTTTACGCCTGACAATGACGGGGTCAATAATATGTTTTATTTCCCGAGTGAAGAAATTGCTGATTTTAACTGTAGCGTCGCTAATCGCTGGGGAGTTGAAGTCTTCCAATTTCAATCCGTTGAAGATAAATGGGACGGTACAGCAGTCGGAAACGGAAAAGTGTGTCCGGCTGGCGTCTATTTTTATATTTACGCCGGAACGGATATTAATGGTCAGGCTTTTCAAGGACATGGAAAAGTTCAGTTAATAAGAGATTAATAAGCCGTTAACGGCCATAACGACAATTTTTAGCAGCTCCTTTCTCATTTAATTTTGTAATTCAGCCAAATCTGGATTTTTAATTAAGAAATCACGACAGAATGTCTGTTTTTTTTCACTGGTACGATTTCTGACTCCATATCTAAAAAAACAGCACCGATTTTCACCGTAAAATTGGTATAAATCACGAGAACTCGCTATTTTTAGCGATTCATAATTTTAGAAGCATAAAATGTTTGGAATTTTAAAGAAATTAGCAGGAAGCAAAGGGAAGAAGGATGATAAAATATATCAACCATACGTTGATCGCGTAAAGTCGTTTGAAGGTAAAATTAGTGCCTTGAGTAATGATGATTTACGAGCAAAAACGGCTGAGTTTAAGGCTTTGATTAAGGAGCGTACGAAAGCATCTGAGGATGAAATTGCTGCAATTAATGAAAAAGTTGATGGAAATCCTGGGATGGACTTTCAGGAAAAGGAGAATTTATATGGGAAAGCGGATAAATTAAAACTCGAAATCGACAAAGAAATTGAGGCTGTGCTGGAAGAGATTTTGCCAGAAGCGTTTGCGGTAATTAAGGAAACGGCGAAACGTTTTGCTGAAAATGATGTAATTGAAGTTGCTGCTTCTGATTTCGATAAGGAATTGGCGCAAACTAAAGATAGTATTTCTATTAACGGTGATACCGCTGAATGGGCCACTTCTTGGAATGCATTTGGTACACAAGTAACCTGGAATATGATTCACTATGATGTGCAATTATATGGTGGAACTGTGCTGCATAAAGGTAATGTTGCAGAGATGCAAACGGGTGAGGGAAAAACGTTAGTTGCTACTTTGCCTGTATATTTAAATGCATTGTCTGGTAAAGGAGTGCACTTAATTACAGTGAATGATTATTTGGCAAAACGAGATTCTGAATGGATGGGACCGATCTATCAGTTTCATGGCTTATCGGTTGATTGTATTGACCTGCATAAACCAAATTCAGAAGAGCGTAAAAATGCGTATAAAACAGACATTACTTTCGGCACCAATAACGAGTTTGGTTTTGACTACTTGAGAGATAATATGGCTTCAAGCCCTAACGATATTGTTCAGCAAAAACATCACTATGCAATTATTGATGAGGTCGATTCCGTATTAATTGATGATGCCAGAACACCATTGATTATTTCTGGGCCTATGTCTGGTGGAGATGTCCATGAATTCAATGAATTGAAACCAAAAATTGAAAAAATTGTAGGAGCTCAAAAGAAATTAGTAAATGATTTTTTAATTGATGCGAAAACAAAATTGAAAGGTTTAGATACAGGGGAGATTGATAAAGAGACCTTATTTGAAGGGGGCGTTTCTTTACTACGGGCCTTTAGAGGGTTCCCAAAAAATAAAGCCTTAATTAAATATTTAAGTGAAGAAGGAATTCGAGCGCAATTGCAAAAAGTAGAAAACTTTCACTTGCAAGATCGTGAACGTGAAATGCCAAAGGCGGATAAGGAATTATATTTCGTAATCAACGAAAAGCACAACACTATCGAGTTAACTGAAAAAGGAATTGATTTACTTTCTGATGGTGAGAACCGTGATTATTTTGTGATGCCAGATATTGGATTAAAAGTCAATGAACTGGAGAAGCAAAATCTGGAGCGTTCTGTACTTTTAGAGAAAAAGGAAGCAATCATTCAAGACTTCACCGTAAAATCTGAGCGTATTCATACCATTAACCAATTGTTGAAAGCGTATTCTCTTTTTGAAAAGGAAGTGGAATACGTGATCATGGATGGTAAAGTAATGATTGTGGATGAGCAAACAGGGCGTATTATGGACGGTCGTCGTTATTCTGATGGATTGCACCAAGCAATTGAGGCAAAGGAAAGCGTGAAGATTGAAGCAGCAACACAAACGTATGCTACAATTACTTTGCAAAACTTCTTCAGAATGTACCATAAATTGTCAGGAATGACTGGTACTGCGGAAACGGAGGCACAAGAACTATGGGATATCTATGATTTGGATGTAGTTGTTATTCCAACGAATAGACCAATAGTAAGACAAGATGACCAAGATTTTGTTTTCCGTACACAGCGTGAAAAATTCAATGCTGTAATTGATGAAGTCCAGCGATTGGTTGAATTAGGTAGACCCGTATTGGTTGGTACAACTACGGTTGAAATTTCTGAGTTATTAAGTCGTATGTTAACCATGCGAAAAATTCAACATAATGTCTTAAATGCGAAACAGCATAAAAAGGAATCTGATATTGTTGCTGAAGCTGGTCAAGCGGGCCGTGTAACCATTGCAACCAATATGGCTGGTCGTGGTACGGATATTAAATTGTCCCCTGAAGTGTTAGCCGCTGGTGGTTTAGCTATTGTCGGTACTGAACGTCACGATTCGCGTCGTGTAGATAGACAGTTGAGAGGTCGTGCCGGTCGTCAAGGAGATCCAGGTTCATCTCAGTTCTTTGTATCATTAGAAGATCAGTTAATGCGTAAGTTTGGATCTGAAAGAATTGCCAAAATTATGGACCGTATGGGCTATAAGGACGGGGAGGTTATTCAACATTCAATGATTACAAAATCAATTGAGCGTGCGCAGAAAAAAGTAGAAGAAAATGCTTTTGGTGTTCGTAAAAAATTGTTGGAATATGATGATGTGATGAACGTTCAACGTAACGCTATTTATCGTAAAAGAAGAAATGCACTTTATGGTGAGCGATTAGAGCTTGACGTTTCTAATATGTTCTATGATGTTGCTGAAGAAATAGTGAACAGACATTTCCCTAATAAAGATTATGATGCATTTGAATTGGATTTAATTCAATTCTTAAAAATTCAATCCCCTATTACGAGAGAGAATTTTGAAGCAACACATCCAGGGAATTTAATTGATGATATTTTCGATAAAGCTATGACGGCTTATGAAGAAAAATCAGAACGATTAATTGGATTAGCGAAGCCTGTAATCGAACGTGTATTGGCAAATGAAGGTGATCGATATGAAAACATGATGTTACCTGTAAGCGACGGTGTCAAATCATTACGTGTTGTATTGAATTTGGAAGAAGGTAAAAAATCTGAAGGAAGAATTTTCAAAAAACAAATTGAGAAAATGATTACCCTTGGATATATTGATAATGAGTGGAAAGAACATTTACGTAAAATGGATGATTTAAGAACTTCTGTTCAACATGCATCTATTGAGCAAAAAGATCCATTGGTTATTTATAAAAAGGAGTCATTCAATTTGTTCCAAGGTATGATGGGTAAAATGAGTAAAGAGGTGGTTGCCTTTTTAGTTAAATCAGATTTACCGCGCCAAGAGCAAAATCAACAAGTAGCAACGAAGGAAAGCGAATTTAGTAGTTCGGGCGGTGCGTTTAAAAATGCACGTGAACAAAATCGTCAGCAAGAGTTTAAAGGTAGTGAAGGCTTTAAGCAAGCTTCTCAAAACTCTGGAAATCCACAGCAAAAACCGAAACGCCAACCTGTAACTAATTCGGGACCAACGTTTGGAAGAAACGACCGGGTTGAAATTAGAAATATACAAACAGGCGAAACGAAAGAACTAAAATATAAAGCTGCTGAGACACTTGTGAAAAGCGGTGTTTGGGTAGTGACTAAAAAGGTTTAATTCGGCAAAAATCATCACTTGGTGAGCTTTTACTGACGAATAATAAATGAAATCAAAGGACATGGTGTTTAACATTGTGTCCTTTTTTCTTTTGTATACATTCGTTTCATATTAAATGTTAAAAAAATTCGTTGGAACTGGAAATATGCCCTCATTGCACTTGTCATTTTATTGATATAAATAGCCATTGCTTTATTTGTGCATGATAAATTTGTACGGCCGTTTATTGGAGATTTACTAGTTGTGGTTTTGGTCTATTTTAGTTTTAGAACAATTTTAAAGGTCAAGGCAAGCTCCGTGGCAATTGGGGTTTTTATTTTTCCATTGGCATAGAACTCTTACAGTTTTTTCAATTTGCAGGGGTAGTAGGTTTAGAGAAGAATGGAATTGCCCGTGTAATTTTAGGGAGCACTTTTGATTGGTTGGATATTTTGGCGTATACGCTAGGGACTTTAGCTGCGTATTTTATCGATCGTAAATATTTGAAAAAAAACTAAAGGCCTAAACCCATTCCTTTCCTGTGCGATATACGGTTCCTTTAAAGGCGGCAACTAACACCTTATCTTGGTTATAAACTTCAGTCATTAAAACACCAATTTTACTTGTTAGCGAAATCTCTTTGGTCGCTGTTTTAAGCACATCACCAGCCCTTACAGGTTTTAAATGTGAGATAGAAGTTTCCACTGAAACTGATTGAATTCCATGTGCGTTTACTGAAAATGCCAAGGCACTATCCGCCAATGAATAAGTGATGCCGCCGTGCGCAATATAGAAGCCGTTTACCATTTCTTCTCGCACTGTCATCTCACAAACTACGTTTCCAATGCTATAATCTAAGATAGAAATTCCCAACCATTGACTCATTTGGTCATCCGCCATCATTTTATCTACTATAGCTTTTGGTTCCATTTTTTTAGCTAGTTATTAGTGAATTGAAAAAATAAAAAAATCATCAACCCATCAAATTATCAACCCGTCAACCAACAATTGCCCCCTGCATCAATCCAATCATTCCTGAACTCACGATAAACAGCTGCGTTTTTGTTTGTTCAGTTAGTGATTCTCCATCCTCGTCAACTGATTCAATTTCATTCATCATAAATTGCGATAAATGGTGTTGCTGAATTAAATCTTGCATTGGCGAATAATCCTCATCTTTGTAAATGGTGTCCAAGGCCAAAACAAACGGATCTTGAAAATTATCGATATCGTCCTCAGTTATTTCTTTTAAATTAATTCCGCCCTGTTCAAAAGCTTCATACACAATTGCAAAATAGTAAATCGAGAACATGTTCAAATCTTCGTTCTCATATTCTAGACCTGCCTGCAATAAATAGTTGACTAAATTCTGCTGTTTTAGCGTGTATGTCTCGATTTTTTTATCCAAAGCATCTTCGCTCAATCCATCAATTTTTTTAATTGCCGCTTCTATATTTTCAATGCTAACTTGACTCATTTTGTTCTAATTTTTTATTCTAGCTTACGCCCTTTTTTCAATTGGTAGTCAACAAAGGTATAAACAATTCACAGGTTAATGCAAAATCTAGATTAGAACTTCTTATTTCCTCGATTATCTTTAATACGGATATTCTGCTATCAGATAATGCGTTACAAATTGGGATGGAATTCAATTTTTTTTTAATACTTTTAGAAAAAGATAACCACTTGATACTCAACTGCTCCTTAAAACAACCATCATGACCTATTTTTCAATAGATTTTCTAGACTTTTTCAAAGAATTAGCGGGCAATAACCATAAAGATTGGTTCGATCTTAACCGAAAACGATATGAAGCCAACATAAAGAAAACTTTTGAGGTTTTTATTACGGATCTTATCACTCAAATCAATAAGCATGATGAGAAAATTGAAATCACATATAAAGAAGCAATTTTCAGAATTAATAGGGATGTTCGTTTTTCAAAAAATAAAGAACCATATAAATTAAATCGGTCTGCTATTATTTCTCTAAAAGGGAAAAAAGACAAGGCATTTCCAGGTCTGTATTTGGAAATGGGGCCGGAGCATTATCGAATTTATGGCGGAGTTTATCAACCAGACAAAGAACAGCTATATGCAATTCGAGATACGATTGTTTCAGATCCAAAAGGCTTTATGAAATTAGTGAATGATAAAAAATTTAAAAATACTTTTGAAGAGATAAGAGGTGAGAAAAATAAGATCATTCCTAAAGAATTTAAAGAAGAGGCCATGCATACACCTTTGGTTTTTAATAAACAGTTTTATTGGTTTACGGAATTTGAACCTGAATTGATTGAGTCGGATCATCTAATGAAAAAAACAATGGAAATCTATCTTGCAAATAAAAGTATGATGGACTTTTTTGCTAAAGCTATGGAAGTATGATAAGAATTGGACTAGTATTTATTTGTTTATTAGTTGGAGCTCAAGTTGTTGCCCAATTTTTACCTGATGATAGAGCCGTGGATTGGTCAATCGCCGGTTTAAAAAATGAAATCCCTTCGCCAAATATCATCATTGACTTTGTTGATGCTGGTGGTGTTGGGGATGGTGAGTTTGTGAATAATGAGGTGATGTTATCCATTATTGCTGATCATATTGGCGATACCGTACAGGTTAATTTTTCACAAGGGGTGTTTTATTTCAATACCACGATTTATTTGCCGTCTAACTATATTTTAAATGGACTTGGCGCAGATTCAACGTTATTAGAGTTTGATGTTGGCGGCGGAAGTACAGACATGATACGCATTGGTGGTTCGACTTCTCCTGCGGTAAATACGTCAATTGTAGGTTCAATGAGTAAAGGAGCGACGATGGTAGAAGTGGAGGAAGTAGATTCCTTCGTGGTAGGAGATTGGGTTCAACTTAAAGATTATGATATTGATAATGTTCATAATGATTGGGGGGAATACAATACCGGGCAAATTTTAAAGATCAAGGAAATAAGTGGGGATGAAATTGAATTTGAAAGTTCGCTTAGAAGAAATTATGAAGCTGTAGACGAACCCTACATAATTCGTATGAATATGCGAGAAAATGTAGCCATTCAAAACCTTAAATTAAAACGATTGGATGTTGGCACAGGCCCAGCAAGTAATCTGCATTTTATATATGCTGCCAATTGTTTGGTGAAATGCGTTGAGAGTGACCTGACGAATTTTGCCCATATCCGTATAGATTTTTCGAGTAATATTGAAGTTCGCGGTAGTTATTTTCATGACGGACATGATTACGGTGGTGGCGGAAAAGCCTATGGGGTAGTTTGTCAATTAACAACAAATGAATGTTTGATACAGGATAATGTTTTCGAACATCTCAGACATTCAATGCTACTGCAAGCTGGGGCGAATGGAAATGTTTATGCCTACAATTATTCAAAAGACGCATATCGGGAGGAATTCCCAAATAACGCCGCGGGAGATGTCGTCCTTCACGGAAACTATGTTTATGCCAATTTATTTGAAGGCAATATTGTTCAAAATATCGTTGTGGATGCTTCGCACGGCATTAATGGTCCATACAATACGTTCTTTAGAAATAGGGCGGTGCTGTATGGTATTTTTATGAGTAATTCACCTGCTTCCGATAGCCAAAACTTTATTGGAAATGAAATTCCAAATGAAGGGTTTTTATTGGGGCTTTATGCCTTTGCAGGAACTGATCATTTTAAATTCGGAAACAATCACCGTGGTGAACTTAAGCCTGAAGGCACGGGAGACTTGCCAGACGAAAGTTATTATTTGGATGCCGCTTTACCGTATTTCGAGTATTATTCATCTTGGCCACCAATTGGTTATCCAAATGAATTGGAGGATTATAATAACGAGACATTTAATAATTTTAATGCCGGATATGCCGTTCAATGCGAAAACTTGTATGCAGATGTGAGTCTTGAGGAATTAAAAACGGAGGATGATCTGCTAGTTTATCCAAACCCGAGTAGTGGCGAACTAAATGTTGTTTCTGTTTCAAATGAAGCATTGGGTACTATTGTAATCTACGATTTGATAGGGGATATAATATGGAAGTCCGAAACATCTCAAGCAAATTTAGCTATCAACATTTCGGACTTTCAAAATGGGGTATATTTAATTAGTACAGATTTTTCACAAAACAGATTCGTCAAGATTTAAATAATCCTCAAGACCTGTCGCTTTGTAAAATAGCTGTTAACTATTTTTTTTCTTGCGTTTTGCTTTAAATCCAATAAATTTCACCTGCGTATACTTATATTCTTTTCTTAGGTTATCAATATTTATATTGGGATGCGACCAAAACGTATGACCAACCAATGTGTCGCAATAATAGGGACCCTGAACTGTGTTGTGATAATGAATAATTGTTGAATCATTAACTTTAATAATGCTATCTAATGTGAGCCTAGGTTCCACAATCCCAAAATTGCCATCACCTTCAGTTGGATAATAGGCTGGGTTTCCGCTATGGCTTTTAAAGGCAATTGCTTTTGTTTGAGCGTAAACAATTGACGCAGATAGTAGCAAACACATAAGAGATAATTTAATCATAATAAGAGAGTTTTGAAGCGCGAATAAAGCGACTTTAAATTTGAATACTCCAAAAATGCGAAACCTTCAAATAAGTCCATAACAATAGCTTTGAAAAACGCTACTAAGCCTTTTTTAACCTAGAATTATTCCGTTGGGCTTGTCTTTTACAAGGAAATATAGACCGTCTTTTCTCGAATTTTTCAATACGTCAATTGCGGTTGATTGATTTTAATTAATTCCCGTAAATTTCTGATACGAGCTAAAACTGAGGATGTGAATCAAATTATATTTACTTCGCGTTCGAGTGTAACGCCATAAATGGTTTGAATGGATTCTAAAATGGCTTGGGATAGATTATAGATATCTTGTCCATTTGCACCACCGTAATTCACCAAAACGAGTGCTTGATTTTTATGGACTCCATAATTTTCAATCGTCTTTCCTTTCCACCCAGCTTGGTCAATTAACCAACCTGCTGCCAGTTTTATGTGATCTTCATCAAGGGGGTAATGCGCTATGTTTGGGAATTTTTCCTTTAGTGCCGCAAATTGTTTTTTTCCAATCACTGGATTTTTAAAGAAACTGCCTGAATTTCCAATTTTCTTGGGGTCAGGTAATTTTGATTGACGGATTGAAATGACGGCATCACTCACATTTTTAATTGTTGGTTTGCTAATCTCCATTTCAGCCAATTGATTCTTGATTGCTCCATATGAAGTGTTGAGTTCATGGACCTTTGTGAGATTCAGGGTCATATTGAGAATAACGTATTTACCTTTTAATGTTCGTTTAAAAACGCTTTCGCGGTAACCAAAACTACATTGTTCGGCATTAAATGTTTCAATTGTTAAAGTTTCAATATTTAATGCTTCAAGTTCATGAAAGACATCTTTGATTTCTACACCGTAAGCACCAATATTTTGCATAGGTGAGGCTCCAACGCTGCCAGGAATAAGAGATAAATTCTCAATTCCGCCCAAATTATTTTTAACCGCATAAAGTACAAACTCATGCCATTCTTCACCTGCGCTTGCTTTGACTAGGCATTGATTAGAATCCTCCGAAATAACTTCAATTCCCATTAAATCATTTTTCAAAACGAGACCATCAAAATCTTTCGTGAGAAGAATATTGCTTCCACCACCTAAAACGAGTAATTCGTGTTGGGCGGTTTGGTTAAGCGTGAGCAATGCCTTCAGTTCATCAATGCTGTTGAAAGAGGCAAAGTTCTTGGCTATGCTTTCCAATCCAAAAGTATTGTGAGGTTGAAGATTGATGTTTTCTTGAATCATGAAACGAATAGTCTTATTGGTGTTAAATGAAGTTCCGGAACAAAGTTAAAAACTTATCTGCCGTAAATTGGAGTAGTACGTGTCACTTATCCATAATGTAAAGTTGATTTTAGTCGAAATAGGTAATGGCACGTGTCTTTTTAATTAGAGGAACCCCATTATTAATTATCGTTTTCTCGACCCAATTCCCCCTGCTGTCGTATTCATATTTATAGATGTGATTTGTACCATAATCAATGTACTTGGTCTCGTTGCCAAAGCTGTCATACTCGTATCCCATTTGATACGTTTTTAATTTGCGCTTATCGAGATAGGTAATGGTGCTCATTTCTGAGGTGAGTTGGTTTTGCTGATATATGAATACGGTTATAGATTCTCTTAGGCTATCTTTATGAGTTGTTTTACGCCATATTAAATTACCGTTTTTGTCATATTTAAAGTTGGTGTAGGTTATAGCGCTGACGCCCGTTTTATGATCAATAGTCTTTTTTAATATCATTTGATTTGAGTCGTTGTATGTATTAAGATCTTTCAAAATTAGATCAAATTCATCATCAATTTTATTGGCTTGATAAACAGTTTTAGATATTTGATTACCGCTTTTATCATATTCAAAATTGATCCTCTCTTTGTGAAAACTTGGACCAACTAAAATGCTACTATCTATCATATTAATACTCACTATTTGCTTGAACGTATTATAGCTGAAAGATGTGGTTATTGTTTTTAAACCCCACATTTTTTCGATTGCGTATGCGATTTGTCCTGTATCATTGTAGCTGTTTACTGCTGACTCAGTATTTGGACATCCGGAACATTTTTGAAACGTAAAATTACCCTGTTCATCATATCTTTTGGTTAATGAACAGGTCAATGAATTGTTATTCTGGTTTGTTTCTTTTCTAAGAATTCCTGCTTGATTAAATGTAAACGTTGCCGTGTCGTTTTGCCATTTACTCGCTACCGAAGAACGAACTTCCAAAACCTCCTGAACTTCTCCCTGTAAATTAAAATCCACTCGAGTTTGTTGAGCGGTGCAAGGAATTGAAATCATAAAACCAAGAATAAATAAAACTAGAATGCTCTTCATCCTTCCTTTGAATCTGATTCCCCTTTATTTATATATCGTGTCAAATACTTCACTCCAAAATAGAAAGGAATCGTATCTACTAAGGCCGTAACTAACTTGAACCCGTAGCTTGCAAATATAAAATAGAGTAGGGGCTCCGTGACGGCACCAAACTCATCTTTTGGCAAAGCATTGGCATAATAATGCGTGATTAAAATAACCGCAGCAGAATCTACTAATTGACTAACTAACGTGGAACCGTTATTTCGTAACCACAATTTTGTGCCATTGGTCTTTTTTTTCAAATAATGGAAAATGTGTACATCTATAAATTGCGCTGCAATATAGGAAATCATACTGGCAGAGGTCGCTGCAAAGGCAGCGGTTCGTACTTCATAAAACACGGCGCCGTTGCTATTGGGGATAATGTTTCCAATTGCATCCATTTCTGGTCCTGGAGGCAACACTCCGCCTAGCCAAAGAATGAATAAAACCCACAAGTTTAATATTAAACCGACCCATACCACCATGTTGGCCCGTTTTTTTCCGTATAGCTCACTTATAAAATCGGTACATAAAAATGTGATAGGATAGGCTAAAACACCAACTGCAATTGGAAAGGGGACATCTGTCCCGAAAAAATCAAAATCTAGAGAAATAAACTTAGTAATGCCTAATATGTTCAGCATAGTCAGCGATCCCAGAAAAATTCCGCTCAGGATCATAAAAACCCATTCCGATCTTTTGTTTTTTCTTTCAATTTCGAACATGATGGAATAAAAATAGCAATTAATAGGTAAGGTGTCTTTGCTAAATGATAACTAATTGGCTACCAAAAAAATAAAGTTGGTTGCACTAAAACTGCTCAAGAAGATTTATTTACTAGTGAGGCAGAGGTAAAACAGGGCCGGACAAAGTTAAAACGTGGAGTTTTTTTCGAATACTGCCAGCTGATTTGTTCTTTACACTATAATTCTTCGAAAGTTTAACCAGTGCCAAGTTTAATCCAACGCGACTAACATCTCCGGCAGTTTTTATTCGAAAGGTAAAGTCGTAAACTCCTTTTGGTGCTATGCTGTTCTTTATGGGAGCGGTGCCATTGCAATTAATGACGATATATGTAATTACTTTGGGCGATGTTGCTGTGATATAATAATTAAGGCCATTGCATGATTCAGACAAAAAATAAAATGTCTCACTTGAATTATTTAAGATTGTTGCATTGACTAAATAGACGCCTTTCATATTTACACTGTTTTTAATTCTATAATCAAAAGAGATGGAGTCTTTAGAATGAGGATGTGCAAACAGAACCGACGAAAGAAGAATGGAGATACAAATCGCTAATAATTTCATTGCTATAAATTTAATTTATAATTGCATACAACTCACTTTAAGAAAGGTTTGAAAATAGTTTATAGTCATTAGTGAATAGTCGATAGTAATTGGTATTAGGGCAAAAACGGTGAGTAAAATCAGAACGCAACCCAAGTCCTTTTATCAATTTTTTTCGTATCAATTCTGGTGGATCGAATAAAGAGTGGTGTATAATACTCAACCTTACAAACGCTTATTGAGTTTGGTGCACTGTCAGTTGCTCCACAACCAAATGAGCGCAGCATAATTCGAGTGTTTGAGTCATTTTTATGTACATAAAGCACTTCACCATAAGTGGTAGTGCACATGTCAAGAATATTTGAAAAGAATATTCCAATAAATAACAGAAATGCAAGTATGGAGGTTGAAACAATTTTACCAATTCGAATCCCACGTTGTTCACTTGGCCTCAACGTTCCAAGAAGTGTGCATAGAACAGCTATTGGCAAGGTAAGCGTAAGAAAAGTAGTGTACCCCCTTTTTATGGCTTCGGAAGCGAATTCCAATTCAAACCATTTACGAAGAAACGGCATCAAAATGCAAAGTGTAATAAAACAAACTGCTGTCTAAAAAATTATTCTACGCGCTCTATTCATTTTTTGCGTTAGTATGCGATAAAGTTAGCGCTTTACTAAGAGCAAATTTATTAATGAACGTTAAAAGACGGATTATTGAAGAAAGTAGCGGCGGGAGGTCATTGAGGTTTTCGAAATGCCGACACTAAACTATCAATGGCACTTAAAATAATTAAACGGTTCCTTACAATCTTGGCAAGAATAAAGCGATTGGCAAGGAGTTGAACCGAATTGGCTGAGTAATTTTGTATTGGTAGACTGACATTGTGGACACATGATAATTCGATCACCAATAGTAGGAGGAGAAATACCCTCCTTCATCAGTTTATCCTTTGTTTCATCTGAAAGCCAATAGGTTGTCCATGCAGGGTTTAATTTTGAGACAATTTCAACATCATTATAATCGTGTTTTGCCAATTCCTCAAGAATTAAATCTTCGAAAAGTTTTTTGGCGGGGCAACCAGTATAGGTTGGAGTAATTGTAATGCGGAGCTTGTTGTTTTCTAACCTTTCCACAACACGCACCACCCCGAGTTCCACTAAATTAATTGCCGGAATTTCGGGGTCGGGAACTTTCGTTAAGATTTCCCAAAGGTCGCTATTTTCAAGTCTTGTTTCCAATTGTTTATTTTGATTCGCCTAAGGCGAGCTCAGGGCTTAGCATGTAAAGTGAATAGTTGCGAATTTCGGCTACCATTTTGCATCAGGATAAGCACGCGGCAGATATTGCATAATACTTAATAAATGACCAATGTGTTCGCTATGAAATCCATCTCTATAATCGCGCATGGTCAACGGCATAATTTCTTTTCGTTGTAAATTACAAGCGGCCAATGTGGCATTCACATCATTGTCCCAAGTTGTGTTAATCGCCTCCACATCAGATAAATAAGTACGATCTAATTCATCAAAAGCAAAAATCTCTTCTACGTACTTTAATAAATGATCGATTGCTTTTTGCATTCTCGTATTACTTTCTTCCGTTCCTAGCCCAAGTCTTTCCATCCAATCTTTAGAATGGATATAGCTGTATCGAATTTCTTTTAAAACCTTTTGAGCTAATCCAACTACCTCAGAGTTATCAGAATTTAACAACTGCTTATAAACTTCTTGTGAATATATATCGTGTAAAAATTGACGTGCAATCACCCAAGCAAAATCCTCGTTTGGTTGCTCCACCAACTTAATATTGAAATATTCACGTTCGTTACGTCTAAAAACAAGGTCATCTGGTGTGTATCCACTGCCTTCAATTTGGCAAATGATTTTGTACATTTCTTCCGCTCTGCCAAACAAGTCCAATGAGATGTTTGATAAGGCAATATCTTCTTCCAAAAAAGGACCATTGCTACACATTTCTGCAAGGCGTTGACCTAGAATCAATGAAGTGTCGGCTAATCGAATTAATAATTTAGCCTCGTTATTGTGAATCGTTAAATCCATTTTCCTAAATTTTTAAAGATGGTTTACTCCTTCTGGAATTTTATAAAAAGTTGCGTGTCTGTATACTTTGTCCACTCCCGGGTCAAAAAAGGCCTCAGAATCATCTAAAGGCACAGATACAATCGCTTCAGAAGGAACAACCCATAAGGCACGACCTTCGCCTCTACGCGTGTACAAATCTCTCGCGTTTTGAATTGCCATTTTTTTGTCATAACCATGACAGCTACCTGCATGTTTAAATGCTAAACCTGGCTTCTTTTGAACAAATACTTCCCAAACTTTATCTCCTGATTCCATTTCTAAATAATTTCAATTATGCTACAATAGTTTCTGTTTTTGCTGCGAACATTGCAGCTGCTTCACGCACCCATGCATTATCATTTTGTGCTTTTTTATGATGGTCTAATCGCTCTTGATTGCAGGGGCCGTTTCCATTCACAACATTCCAAAATTCATCCCAGTTAAATGGACTATGGTCATAATGCCCCGTTTCCTCATTCCACTTGATATTTTTATCTGGAATAGTCAATCCTAGATATTCTGCCTGTGGTACCGTGCGATCAATGAATCGCTGCCGTAAATGGTCATTTGATTCACGTTTTATTTTCCATGCCATTGACTGGCCTTTATGCACTGAATCAGCGTCATGTGGACCAAACATCATTAATGCTGGTTCCCAAAATCGGTTCAGTGCGTCTTGAGCCATTTCTTTCTGCTCAGGAGTACCAAATGCCATTTGAACCATAATTTCATATCCTTGGCGTTGGTGAAAACTCTCTTCCTTACAAATTCTTACCATTCCTCTAGCATAAGGACCGTATGAAGTACGTTGTAATGAAACTTGATTCACAATAGCCGAGCCATCTACTAACCAACCTACAGCACCCATGTCTGCCCAAGTTAGGGTGGGGTAATTAAAAATACTTGAATATTTTGCCTCCCCTGAATGCAATTGTGCATTCATTTCTTGCCGTGTAACGCCTAATGTTTCTGCTACACTATAAAGGTATAAACCATGTCCCGCTTCATCTTGAATTTTAGCCAATAAAACTTGTTTAGCTCTTAATGATGGTGCACGTAATAACCAGTTTCCTTCGGGCTGCATTCCAATAATTTCAGAATGTGCGTGCTGAGAAACTTGGCGTATGAGTGTTTTTCGATATTTTTCAGGCATCCAATCTCTTGGTTCTACCTTGAGGTCTTTCTCAATAATATCGTTAAACGCTTTTTCGAATTTATCCATATTACATTTTTTTTTCAACTTAAATTCTTATTAATCCACTAGATGCTGAAGAATTTACAATTCTAACTACGCAAATATAAGCGTTTTTTATAAGATTTTGTTTTTGCTATTTTGCTAAAAAATATTACGCGAGGGAATGTTATTTTTTAAACTTTAAAACTTCCGATCGTCCCTTTTTAAAAATCTTATTACTGGCGTGTTTTCCTTTTCTTAATTCTTTCTGCTCCTCTACTGAGAGTGCGTTTACATCCTTACACTTATTAGAACAACACTCATCCATTTTTGTTCTGCAATTGTCACATTGAATAAACAATAAATGGCAAGCTTGGTTGGCACAATTTACATGCGCGTCTGAAGGTTCACCACATTGATGACAATTGGAAATAATAGCTTCACTAATGCGCTCGCTTTTTCGGTGATCAAAAACAAAGTTTTTACCTTGGAATTTATTCTTAAGACCCTCGGCCTCAATTTGGCGCGCATAATTAATAATTCCACCTTCTAATTGGAACACATTTTTAAATCCTTGATGTTTAAAATAGGCACTAGCTTTTTCACAACGAATTCCTCCAGTACAATACATCACAATGTTCCGATCTTCTTCATGCCCTTTAATACTCTCACTTATAAGAGGTAAAGAATCTCTGAATGTGTCAACATCTGGTGTGTCTGCATTTTTGAAATGCCCAATTTCACTTTCGTAGTGATTTCGCATATCAATTAAAATGGTGTCGTCTTGCTCAATGATATCATTGAACTCCTTAGCCTTAAGGTGAACACCAATATCTGTTACGTCAAAACTTTCGTCGTTCAAACCATCTGCAACAATTTTTTCACGGACTTTAATTTTCAGTTTTAAGAACGACTTATTGTCTTGCTCAACAGCAATGTTTAGTCGAACATCTTTTAAAAAATCAATGCTATCCAAATGCGCTTTGAATGTTTCGAAATTGTTTGCGGGAACAGAGAGCTGTGCGTTTATGCCTTCATCAGCCACATAAACTCTACCCAAGACATCCATGGAATCCCAATTGATAAATAAATGATCTCGAAAAATTGAAGTATTTTCAATATGATGGTACTGATAGAAAGAAATCGTTAAACGATCTTCTCCGGCTTCGTCAATTAGAGCCGCCCTTTCATCAGCACTTAATTTATTATACAGTTGCATGCTATAAATAATATAAGTTACTAATAAGTGGTAAAGGTAAGAATAAAAGGTGCGGGGAAGGTGAAGTTATGGGCTGATTTTTGTCAGTCGTGGAATCGAAAAATTTGAATGATGTATGAATCAATTTTTCATGTATCTTCATGCTATGCGTTTGATTACTTTTAGAGTTCGAATTGTTTGTTTGGTTTTTCTTTGCAATTGTTCAATTGGAATCAATGGCTTTGCACAAGATCTCGAGTTGAATGATTCGCTCAAAAATTATTATAGACTCGCCAATTTAGCCGAGCTAGAAGTGCTCGACTCGAATTACAAAAACGCTTCTGCTTATTATTCAAAAGCCTTCAGTTTTAAAAAACATCCCTTTTGTTCTGATCATTATAATAAGGCACTTTGTGATGTCCTAATTAATGATTATCAGAATGCTTATAAATCTTTAAAATATATTGTACAATATGGATATAGCTTAGATTCTTTAAAGAAAATTGAAACATTCAAGCCATACTTCTCTAAAGCTTATGGAGTAAAACTAATTGCGTTTAATTAAGAGAGAGTGATTGGGTGCGATATGCAGCTTCATGATTTTTATGATTCATTGTTGTTTTGGGATCAAGAGTTTAGAAAAGTGCAATTATTAACTGGCATGCCTTACCCGCTTGCAGCCGCCTTAAGAAAAAGAGATTCGCTTTTAGCTTATCGACTTTCATATACAATTTATAATAGAGGATTTCCAACTGAGCGAGAAGTAGGTTGATATGATAATTTTCATAATAATAGGGGACTTTTTATAGTTATCGCTCATAATTCTCCTTTGCTTGGAAGAATTAACGAACACTTAAACCTGAATCCGACTTTTAAACCCATATTCACAAATGCCTTATTGAATGGGAGTGCTGATATTAGAATCTATCTTGAATTATATCAGGCTGTAGTTGGAACTTTCACCTTTGGAACTGCTTATGATTATGTGCAACGTGTTGCGATTTGGGATACGACTTTTGCCAAAAGGTATGATCCCGCAACCTTAAGTCCAATTAGTTTGTACAAACTGCCCGAAGGCGAAAAGTTGCTTTCTATTAATAATGTTAGGAATCAAGCTGGATTGGAAACTCTTGAAGAGTCAAGAAAAAAATTAATACAATCAATCAAGAATAGTCGTAATGGTATTCATTCAGATTTTACTTTTCTATTTGAAATAAACTTTGAAGAGGTTCATCCTTCTACCTATAAATTAGAGACAATGTATAAAGGACAATTAAATAATCTTGTCCCAATTATTGATTGAGGTTGGTTTATTCCACAATTTGTGCCGTCCCTTGCCCTAATAATACAGTTCCATTATAGTTGTGGCTTCATTTTATAAAAGTAACGCAGTTGGCGCTATAAATGCTTTAATTGGAAAAAAGAGGTTTATCATTAGGCTCAATACAGTTAACCTAATAGACGGGCAATCAAAAAACCAGTTTTTTGATGAGGGATGTGTTTATACTTTTTCACGATCATCTGCATTTCTCCTTTAAATAATCGTAGAAATAGTATGGTGCGTTGACAATTTCTGAAGAATAAGTTTTAAAACAATGGAACTAAAGTCTAACTCATTCCTTAACAATCAGCAAATTGGATCAATTCATTAATCTTCGGTAACAATTTGAACGGTCCCCTGTCCAACAATATCAGTGCTATTATCAGTCGTGGCAACATACTTATAGAAGTATACTCCATCCGTGCAAGGATCGCCATTTTTGTCGGTTCCATCCCAGCCATCATTAATGTTATTTATTTCACCAACGACAACTCCCCAGCGATTTAAAATTACACATGTGAATTCTGAAATTGAGGCTGATTTGAATTCGAAAGTGAATTGATCATTAATTCCATCACCATTTGGCGAGAAAATATTGACTTCATCAAAATCAATTGGTTCATAAATGGTAATGACTTTACAGGCCGTGTCTTTACATCCATTTTTATTGATGGCAACCAAACAAACATCTACAAAGTAAGTTTGGCCTTTTGGTCCGTAAGTAGTGTCAAATGTTTCTGTAACATCATGACTAATTTGCCAATCAGCGTATGGTGTGTCTAAATTCCAAAAGAAGGTTGTGTCCGCACCCGGATTGTTTGGATTTGCAAAGTTGGTTGAGTTATTCACAAATTCAACTTGTACCGTTGCTGTTCCTTGACAGTCTGTATTTAATTGCGCCGAGTTAACAGTAAACGCTGCAATTGGATTTAATGAATCTAAGTAGAGCGTGTCTTTTAAAATACATCCATTTGCATCAATTGCTGTTAATTCATAATTGCCAGGATTTAAGCCACCCCAAGTACTTGTGATCGAATTGTCGTCGTTGTCAAGATTAATCCAGAGGTAAGAATAATCGGGAGTTCCACCCGCGGCGGCTCCAAAAACAACACCGTTGCCACTTTGATATTCATGTAAACGACAATAGGTGTGTTCAAACCCAAATTCTGCAAAAATCAATTCGTCTGGTTGGTTTACTGTAAAATCAAATACTTTAGAACAGCCATTTTCATCATTAATTGTCACCGTATAATAGCCTGCGCCCATTGCCCATGTAGAATCTTCACCGAGACCGCTATTTCCTCCCGGATTTGGGTTCCAAATATAGCTGATCATATCATCACTTCCTGTGAAATTAATCACATCTGTTACAACTGCATTTCCAGTTTCAAATCCATAACATAAAGGATCGGTCACAATAATTTCAATGTCAAGTTCGCCAGGTTGCGTTAAATAAATTGAATCTAATCCAGAACAAGCCGTACCATCAGTCACATTAATATAATACCAGCCTTCTCCTAAGGTATTGGCCGTATTTGAATTGTCTTCATTTTGTAAAATATCGTCAATATCAGTTATTTCAAAAATTAAGTCTCCAGCACCGCCTGCAACATTCACTGTTACTGATCCATCTGTAAAACCATGACATGTTGGTTCATTAAAAATAATGTCCATTACCAATCCATCTGTCATAATGATGTCCAACTCAAAAGTAGCCGAACAGCCATTTTCAGTTTCAACAGTGAGGGTAATTGTATAGGTGCCAGGTGTCCCGTAAATATGATCTGGATTTTCCTCATCTGAACCTGTTCCATCTCCAAAATCCCAATCCCAAGAAGTTATTTCACCCGGATCAGCAATAATCGATAAATCATTCAATTCAACAGTACTTGCAATACAGCCTCCTGTGCTTCCATCTTGCGAAGAAATACCGTCTACTACAAATTCAAAGTTTGCCTCTGGAGTAGGATTAACCGTAACTTCAATTGAAATCGTATCATCACATCCCGAGTCAATTGATCCAATCAATTCAACGATATATGTTCCGGCATCAGTATAAGTATAGCCTGTACTTTCTTCGGTGGATGAGCCACCCTCGCCAAAGTCCCATTCCCAATCAGGATCAGTTCCGTCACCATAAATAGAGGTATTTGTGAAATCTGTTTCTTCACCCACACAAACTGAGGTAAATTCGAAATTAGCAAAAACGCCATCATCAGCCTCCGTTGTATGATCAGAACGTAAACAATTATCACCAACCGTATAAACAGCCGTATATTCACCTATACCATATAACATCACATCTATTGTAGCATCAGTTTCGCCAACAATTGCAACACCATCTAAAAACCATTGCCAATCTCCTCCGGCGGTATCCGTAGACGCCTCAAGCATCAAATCACCGTCGCACCATGTTCCTGTTTCAGTAATGTCAGAAAAACTTTCGCTATCAATTAAAGTCAACCCGTCAATGTAAGTGTAACGAGCCGGAGATTCTCCAACACAGTTTCCTCCAAATGCGATTGCAGCCATGTCAATAGCAGGTGTAAATGTTATAGTCTGTTCTTGCCAAGTTCCGTCTAGCGCATAGGTTATGACTTCACTTGTTAAGAGTTCCCAACCACCAATTCCGACTGGACATCCAAAACTCACCCAAGGTAAATCGCCGCAATCGGGTGTTGCGTAAATACTAAATTCATGATCTGCATCTCCTTTTCCCCAAGCCGTGTAAAAATGCAACGTATATTCTACACCTCCTAATAAGGGTCCATCTAAACAAGCGCCTATATATTCTAAATAACCAGGGTTCGTCCAATATCCAACCCAACCTTCTCCATCTGGCAGATCCGTCAAGTCGGCTCCTGTTACTCCTTCACCCATAATGGCTGTATAGCCGCAGGTATTATAATAATCACTGGTGGCGCCTGATGCTTGGAGCCAAGTTGTTGCACAGTCCAATTGACTGTGAAACGTTGGGCAACAATCCATATCTTCAAAAGAGGGGTTCGGAATTAAACTTTCTATTACGCCTCCAAAACCTTCGCAATCACATTCGTCATCATTCAGATCAACAAATCCGTCGCCGTCATCATCAATACCATTGTCGCAAATTTCCTGAGCATAGGAATATTGCATAAAAACAAACGAAAAAAAGAGGAAAATTATTGGTTTCATAGGGGGTGTTTAATTGATAGACGACTTCAGTGCCAAAATGGTTGACCAATTTACTATATTAATCTAATATAGTAATATTATCCTTTTAATCAGCGGGTTGTAATCCTGTTAATGCACAAGATGGATGTCTGATTTAGTGTCAAATTTGTTGAAATGGGTTGAAAGATACTAGGTGAATAGTTTTAGAAAAGCAGCGAGTCTAATTTCCTCCATCTGTTTATTGAATTGTTCCTTGACCTTCGAGCGTTAGACCAGTCACTGTGTAGGCTTCATACGTGTTAAAATAATCACTAGTTCCTATTGAAGCTTCAACCCAATCATTTGCACAAGCCAAAGCAGCTGGTCCACCTGGGCAACATGTTCTATTCTCAAAGGAAGGATTTGGAATGAGATTTTCAATAGCCTCTAGATCAACGCAATCATATTCTTCATCATTTAAGTCGATTAAACCGTCGCCATCATCATCTATTGCATTATCACATATTTCTTACGCATAAGAAGGAGCTAATAATAGCAAAGTGAAGAGCCCTAATAGATTTAATTTAATTGGGAGTTTATTAATAATACGCAAATTCATTTGGATTAGTTGTACGCTGAAGAAGAAATCGAGTTTTTTTGGAAATAAAGGGGATCTGTTAAACCTTTTTTGAAAATAGTAGTCAGAGAGGTATAAACATTTAAAAAAAGAATAAAAATGAAAAAGGTAGTAGCATTACTAGCATTAGTTGGATGCATGGTAGTTGGAAGTTCTTCATTTGGGCAAGGCGCTCCAGGAGAGCATGGTGAGCACGCAGAAAAGTCTCCAATTGAAAAAGCGGAAAAATTAACGGAAAAGATGACGGAGGATTTAAAATTATCCGAAGATCAAGCCAAGGAGATGAAAAAGATAAACGTGTATCATATCCAAGAAATGGAAGATATTAAACGTAAAATGAAAGCATTAAAAGCTGAGGCAAAGTTAAAGCGTAAAGAGCATAAGCAGAAAGTAGACAAAATCTTGACAGAAGAGCAAAAGAAATTGCATGCTGAAAAAATGGCAGAACGCAAAGCGAAAAAAGACGCAAGAAAAAAGCAATGTGATCATAAACCAGAGTAAAGTTGGATTATGAGTGTTTAAAGGTTGTTTGGAATTTATTTTCTGAACAGTCTTTTTTTGTTGGATCTAAATTTAAGTTGAACTAAGATTCAGTAAATAGCACGAAGGCTTCTAACCATAAGTTTCCATCCGTAAAAAGCACCTCTTTTTTGCAGCCACTTCATTTTCGCCGCGCTGAGAGCTATGGATATCATTGCTCATCAAGCTTCTTGGCGTCAAAACATAAATTAATTTTTAATAGAAGTTAATTATGATTTAAAGCACTAGCTTTGCCGGATGTCAAAATTTGGTGTATGTTTTGAAAACTTAAAAGACTATCCCAGGGCCTTTTGGGGTTTGTGTTTGAATATGCTTGTGTTCATGGTAAGTTTCAATATGATTTTGCCGGAAATGAACGAATACTTGACTGACTTGGGTGGAGCAGACAAAAAATGGATGATTCTGGGTTTATGGACTTTTGCTGCAGCACTTGCACGACCGTTTAGCGGCAAAATAGCGGATAATATTAGTCGAAAATCCGTGATGTATTTCGGAATTCTGGTCAGTATTTTAATTTGTTTTTTATATCCCTATTTTGTGACTGTTACGGGCTTTTTGGTGCTACGATTTTTACATGGTTTTAGTACAGGTTTTCAACCAACCGGAGTTACAGCATTAATAGCAGATATTGTCCCGAAGGGGAAGCGCGGAGAAGCAATGGGGATTTTTGGAGTAATGATTAGCATTGGTTTTAGCGGTGGGTTGGCAATGGGAAGCCCAATAAAACAGGCAGTAGGAATGGATGGCCTCTTCTTGACTTCGGCAATAATGGGAATATTTGCCTTTATATTATTATTTTTCATAGTAGAAGAAAATAAGCCCTATAAAATTGCACGAGCCAATAATTCAAGCGAATCTTTGGCTTCTAGAATTATACCAAAATGGAATGAGATTTTTGCCCCAGAGGTCATGAATCCGTCGGTGATAATGTTTTTAACTGCAATGTGTTCGGGTACTTATATGATGGTTGTTCCAGACTTTAGCACGCATTTAGGTATGGATAATAAAGGAATGTTCTATCTAGTGAATGTGGCATTTACGGTTATTACACGATTTGTTGCGGGCAAGTATTACGACAAATATGGTGCGCATAGAAATTTGAATATAGGCTTGTTTTTATTAATCGTAGGCGCCCTACTAACTGGAACGTCCACCACGGTAACGCAATTTTTATTAAGTGGTATTGTATTTGGAATTGCAGGTGGAATATGTTCTCCAGCTTTATTTGCTTGGACTGCTGATTTGGCCAACCCGATATTTAAAGGACGTGGAATGTCTACTATGTTTATTGCACTTGAGCTTGGAATCGCCGCTGGCAACTACGGCACACAAAAGATTTATAACAATAACCCAGACAATTTTTTGAATCTATTTATAGTAATGGCAGTTCTTTGTCTGGTAGGAATTGTTTATTTGTTTTTTGCTCGGCGAATAAATCGGTCAAATTCAAACGCATAACAGCGGATTAATTATTTTTGCACTATGTATAATAAAAGAAATGACTACCGAGAAGATGATGAAGACATTATATTTGGTGTTAGGGCAGTAATTGAAGCAATAAGAGCGGAACGTCCAATTAATAAAATATTGATTCAACGCGGCATGCAAAAAGAGCTGTTCAAGGAGTTGAAAGAGGAGTTAGCGAATAAAAAATACAATTTACAGTTTGTTCCTATTCACAAATTAAATAGAATGACTCGCAAAAATCACCAAGGAGTTATTGCGGAAGTTTCTCCCATTCAATATCAAGAGATTAGTCCAATTTTAGAGGCACTCTATGATAATGGAGAAGTGCCGTTGTTTGTGATTCTGGATCGGATTACGGATGTGAGAAATTTTGGAGCAATTGCCAGAACGGCTGAGTGTATTGGAGTTCATGCAATTATTATACCCGATAAGGACAGTGTGTCTGTTACGGCAGATGCGGTTAAAACATCTGCTGGCGCCTTGAATAAAATTCCAGTTTGCAAAGTGCACGATTTAAACTCTACTATTCACATGTTAAAAGAGAGTGGTGTGCAAATTGCAGCAAGTACAGAAAAAACGAAAACACATTTATATCAAGCAGATTTTACAGTGCCTTTGGCAATTGTCATGGGATCCGAGCAGGGTGGTGTAAGTACAAAAATAATGGCGGAAGCAGATATTAAAGCAAGAATTCCTATGGTTGGTACGATAGATTCTTTAAACGTTTCTGTATCTGCTGGAATCATGATGTATGAAGTCGCCAGACAACGTTTGTTAGAATAAAATGGGGTGGGGGAAGCGTAATATTGATATTATTTTAATTCTTTTAGTAGGATTTACATTACGCTTTACAATTTCTTTCACGCATTCTTATTCAAATGATGAATTGAGCGCTGTCAGTCGATTGCGTTATACAAATTTTGCCGATTTACTGGAGTTTGGTGTTCAAAAAGGAGATATGCACCCGGCAGGCGTTGAGGTCTTCATGAAAGCATGGTCAACAATTGCAGGAAAAAGCGAAATAGCCATGCGGTTTCCATTTGTTTTGTTTGGAACGGCCTCTATTTTGGTGCTTTTTTTAATTGGAAAACAATGGTTCAATCGAAAGGTAGGATTATGGGCAGCTGGTTTATTGGCAGCGCTTTATTTTCCAATTATGAATTCAGAGTTTGCACGGCCCTATAGTCCTGGGCTACTCATTTCTCTTCTCGTTGGGCTCTATTTTTATAAGGTGTTGTTAAATGAAAATCGAAAATGGAGGGATGCTATGCTACTCGGTATATTATACGCGGCAGGCATGTACACTCACTATTTTGCTTTTCTTTTTGTTGGGTTTATAGGAGTTACAGGACTGCTCTTTCTAAATAAATCGAATTACAAATACTATGTAGTTTCTGGTTTGCTAGGGATTGTATTATTTCTCCCACATCTTACAATTACGCAATATCATTTAAGTGCTGGCGGCCTGCAATGGTTGGGACCACCTGAGGCAGATTGGTTGCTTCAGTTTTTATATCAGGCTTTTAATGATTCGTGGATTCTTTCCGCTTGTATTGGTTTAGCACTGATCATTGGATTCGCAATGAAATCGGATCGTTTGCCATTTTCAAAAAGGAATTTGATGATTCCAGCGCTTTGGTTTTTTGGGATTTTCATTGTCGGATTTATCCTGTCCTACGTTTCAACGCCTGTTTTAAAATTCCCCGTGATGCTTTTCGCATTTCCATTTTTCTTACTATTAATCGGTGTGGTAATTAGTAAAATTCCTCGATCAAATATTTTGTTGGTCATCACAATGATTCTTTGTTTGGGATCTACGTTAATTGAAAAAGACTTGTATGGTAATGGGCATTATGCGTTATTCAAAGAACCAGGAATTAAAATGGCAGACTGGAATAGTAGGTATGGTGCCGAGAATATTTATACCGTTTATAATCTAAATAATTCCAATTATATAAATTTTTATGCCAATGAATGGGGCGGAGATTCAATTGAATTTGACTGGGTAAATATCGAATTTGATGACGACCATAAGTTGCGAAAAGACCTTCTTGAGCGAACAGAAGAATACTGCGTTATTGGCTTTTCATCTCGATTGACCTTGATAAACATTTTTGAAACCGTCAAAGAGTTTTACCCAGAAGTGGTGGATTATGAGCGCTATAATAATGGGAGTGTTTTTTTTATGAAAAAAGGGGAGGATCATAATAATCCTGGTCGTCAAAAAGTGATTGCCAAATTTAGTGAACTTGGCGCCTCGAATTGGATTTTTGATCGAGAATATGCGGCCGTGTACTCTAAAGAATATTCAGGATACCTTTTGGATAGTACAAATATTTATGGCCCGACTTATTCATTTCGAACGGATGAACTTCCTAAGATTGGGAAATACTATTTAAAAGTTGAGGTTGCGGCAGGTTTGCAGTTTGGGGATCAATTAACAGTTGCGTTGAGTGGCGATCGGAATGGTGAAAGTATCCAACACAGAGGTGAAAATATGTGGATTGGTCACGATTTAGAGGATATATTGTTGAACTCGGAATCTAAAACAAGTTATTTCGCATTTAAAATTCCAACTTATGTATTGTCTTCCGATCAGCTAAAGATCAGTTTATGGAACAGAAGTGAAACGCCAATATATATTAATCGCTTCAAAATTTCCATGATAGAAAACATCTGGAATTAGAGCAGAATCAATCCATAAGTGCGCCAATAGACGGATGCCACTAAATATTCTAACTAAGAAATACTAATTACTAGAAACTGCACAAACCATTTATCACAAGTTTTAACCTTGATTTTTTAATTTGATTATCTTTAGGATTAAATATAATTTGAATGAAAAAAATACTCCTAGTTCTTACGATTATAAGCAGTACCGTTAGTTTTTCAAATGAAGACTCTCTTTTTGTACGTAAAATCTATGATATGGCGCTTGAAGGAGGTCATGCTTACGAAAATTTACGGTCTTTATGTAAAGACATTGGCGCCCGAATCACTGGTTCGGCTGAGTCAAGAATAGCCATTGATTGGGGGAAAAACCTGATGGATGGATATGCTTTTGATCACGTTTATCTGCAAGAAATTAAGGTTCCGCATTGGGAACGCGGAAATGCGGAAGCAGCGTGGATTATGAACGAATCAGGAGATGTAGTAAAGCTAAGTATTTTGGCCTTGGGAGGATCGATAGGCACAAGTGGATTGATTGAAGGTGAAGTTGTTAAAGTAGAATCTATTCAAGAATTAGAGGCCCTAACTCCCGAACAAATAAATGGAAAAATCATCTTTTTTAATCGCCCTTTTGATCAAAAAATGATTCAGACCTTCAAAGCATACGGCGCTTGCGTGGATCAGCGTTGGGAAGGAACAAATGTAGCATCAAAACTAAATGCGAAAGCAGTAGTCATCCGATCAATGGCATCCTCTACAGATGAGCATCCACATACAGGATCTATGCATTACGATAAGGATGTAGCGCCAGTTCCAGGAGCCGCAATTAGCACAGTTGATGCAGATCGATTGGTGGATTGGTTGGCAAAAGGAACGGTAACATTGAAGATGGAAATGGATTGTCGTTTTTTTCCAGACGAAATTTCTTATAACGTGATTGGAGAAATGACGGGTAATGAAGATGACCAAATTATTACGTTTGGCGGGCATTTAGATTCGTGGGATGTTGGTGAAGGTGCGCACGATGATGGAGCGGGAGTGGTACACAGTTTAGAAGCCTTGCGCATATTAAAAGAGTTAGGTTACCAACCCAACCATACCTTGCGTTGTGTGTTGTTTATGAATGAGGAGAATGGGAATTTCGGAGGTAAAAGTTATGCCGAAATTGCCGCCGAGAATAAAGAAAAACATCTGTGTGCACTTGAAACGGATCGTGGCGGTTTTTTGCCAATGGGATTTGATGTGGTTGGTAATAGCGCTCAAGTCGATTTTATACGTCAGTTTGCCACACTTTTAAAACCGTACGATTTGTTAAAATTTAATCCAGGATACGGTGGCGTGGATATTGGACCGTTACGCAGTTATTATCCTGAAATGTTGCAGCTAGGAATGGCAGTAAATTCGCAGCGTTATTTTGATTATCACCATTCGGCGGCAGATGTTTTTGAGAGCGTTAATAAGCGTGAATTGGAACTAGGCGCGGCTGCAATGGCGGCTATGATTTATTTGATTGATCAGAATCTTTAGATTAGTCATTAGTCGTAAGTCATTTTATGCTATTGGTAATGTTAAAGAAATTTTTATTGCTAAATAAGCATAAAATTGCGTTTCTTTTGAAGGCAACGGGATCATTTTTTTGTCCCTTTTTTCCATCCCGTTAATTTTAAGATACTTTCTTAAAGATGAGGTTCTGGATGATAATTTACTAATCGCTATTCTGTTATTTGGAGGGATTGGGTTTCCTTTGTTCATCTTGATCTCAGAATTCGGTTGGAAGAAATACTTTCTTTAAAAGGGTAAATTACTTCTCAAATCCTCTTCCTCCTTCCAGCGATCTGTTTCAAAACTATAAAGGGCGAGTGAAATTCTATTTCCGTTCTCAAATTCGTAATAGGTTTTCATTTCGCGGTAATTGAGAATTGAACCATGACCCGAATATTGAGAATACACTTTTTCGCCAGAATCATTTGTGTATAGAAAATAATCTTTCCATTTATCTAATTTTCAGTAAATTGCGTCAGGAACATGCATTGTTCCTAAAAATAGATACATGCAGGCAATTATGGAAACAACAACTAAACCAATTGTTTTAAAAATTTTATTTGCTACCTTAATGAGACTTTTTATCAGCAGTATGAAAAAGAAAATGAGGAAAACAGCAAATAGTAATATTGCAATTCGTTGATGACTGACTAACTTAAATTCTAAAGGAGAACCAATCCTTAAAAAAATACGAAGCAATAAGATTCCTACAATAAGATTCCTACAATAAGATATGCGTTTCTAATATTCATTAATAACCCTCCAAAGAAATTATCGCCAAGAATAATTAAATATAATAGAGACTAAGAATTAGTGGTTAAAATTCATCTTATGCTTCTTGAAAAACTCATCCCAATCCCATAAAAAATTCATCATAATTTCATCCATTCGTTTAAGGAATAATGGATTCGGAGTGTGCATTTTTTTGAAATACGACTCTTGATGATCGTTCAATTTAAACTTGTGGAATACAGCCTTTGACATCCCGTAAAGTGTGTTCTTAGACGGGTGGTTTACACGTGAAACAAATGCGTCATATTTTTGAATGACTTGTTCAAAATCATGCTCCTCTATTTCATAGATGTTGGAAAATTTCCGTACTATTTGAGTGCGAATTTCACGCGCCTCGGTCACTTCAAAGTAAGTGTCTAAAAAACGGAGGTTACCAACAATTACAACCAATAAAAACCGATCCATTGAATCGTCATTCACTTCTGGGTCGGAGACGAATGCGCTATCTTCATTAATCATTGCGCGCACATCCTCAAATCCATTTTCGGTTGCCTCTAAAAGCGAATTAACAAAGACATTTGCGAGTTTGTTAGCGTTTAATTTTTTCTTGATCAGTCGTCCAATCATAATGGGGGATATTGTTTCTTAATCAGCTAAGATAAACGAATATCTTAGTAGCTTAGGGGGAGATTTGTTTAGTTTTCCACAGGAAAACGTTGAGATACGTCCAGTTATTGGCGTTTTTTAGCTTCAATTCCCATTTGTTCAGCCTGCCCCAACATAAACGTATATGCATCGTTATAGTTGTTTCGAATTTTACCTTCCAAAATAGCTTCCTTAATTTCGTTTTTCAGGATTCCGACATCTTTGCATGGTTCCATTTGAAAAATATCCATGATTTCTTTTCCAGAAATTGGCGGCTGAAAATTTCGGATATTATCCTTTTCTTCAACCGACTTGAGCTTACGACGAACGTTTTCAAAGTTACGGCGGTATTTCTGCACCTTCATTTGATTTTTTGAAGTAATATCGGCATTACAAAGGGTCATCAAATCATCAATATCATCTCCTGCCTCAAACAAAAGACGGCGCACTGCTGTGTCTGTTACGCTTCCGTTAACCAATGATATTGGTCGCAAATGTAGACGCACCAATTTCTCCACATATTTCATTTTGGCATCCAACGGTAGCTTCAACCGTTTGAAAATTTTGGATGTCATGCGTGCGCCCACTTCTTCGTGCCCATGAAATGTCCACCCGACCTTATTATCAAAACGTTTGGTAGTTGGTTTCGCAATATCATGCAAGATAGCAGCCCAACGCAACCAAATATTATCGGTGTTTTCAGAAATATTATCCAATACTTCTAAGGTATGATAGAAATTATCTTTATGTCCTTTATTATCTCTAATTTCTGCGCCATGCAAGGCGATCATCTCAGGGAAAAACCGATGTAGTAATTCGGTGTCAAATAGTTGTTTAAAACCACAAGATGGAGTATTCGAAAGAATGATTTTATTCAGTTCATCCGTAATTCGCTCTTGCGAAATGATATCTAATCGTTTGGCGTTGCGTTTAATGGCAACGAATGATTCATTCTCAATTTTAAAACTCAATTGTGAAGAAAAGCGAATGGCCCGTAACATCCTTAAAGGATCATCAGAATAGGTGGTGTCAGGATCTAATGGCGTGCGAATGATTTTATTTTTCAAATCCTCCAAACCATTAAAAGGATCAACTACTTCACCAAATGAGCTTTTGTTTAAGCTAATTGCGAGCGCGTTTATTGTAAAGTCACGGCGGTTTTGATCATCTGCTAAATTGCCGTTTTCTACAATTGGTTTTCTTGAATTTCTTTCGTAGGATTCTTTTCGGGCACCAACAAATTCAATTTCAAGATCGTCAAACATAAACGCGGCGGTTCCAAAATTCTTGTAATAAGCTACTTTTTTAACGCCGAGTTTATTTGCCACATGTTCGGCAATTTCTAATCCGCTTCCCAAAACAACGATATCAATATCTTTTGATGGTCGTTTCAAAATTAAATCACGGACAAAACCACCAATAACAAATGCTGAGGTACCTTTTTCTGAGGCAACTTCGCTAACGGCGGTGAAAATTTGATGCGCTATGTGTTCTTTTAAATTCAATTTATTTTCTAATTATTGTGACTCCGCTATCCGCCCCAATCTTAATGATTTGTGATGGTGGCTGTTTGTCATTTTTAAGGGGTAAATTTACAATATAATCTACATTGTCAGTAATGTCTGCTGGCAATTCCTCTATCTTATTGCTGTAAGCTTGATTCGAAATATTTGCCGAGGTAGAAATTAACCCATGGTTTAATTTTTGTATTAACTGCGCACAAAATTCGTCCTTTGTAAGTCTTATGGCAATACTTTTTTCTAGCCCCAATACTAATTTTGATACATATTGTCCATTCGGATAAACAATCGTAAGCGGTCGCTCAGCATAATCTAACAGGTCAAAACAAACATCCGGAATTTCCTTTACATAACGTTGCAAAAGACCTTCATTGTTTACAAGTACGATTAAGCTTTTATTCTTTGCTCTTTTTTTTATCGCTAAAAGTTTTTCTAGCGCCTGTTCGTTTTTCGGGTCACAGCCCAACCCCCAAATCGTATCAGTCGGATAGAGGATGACTCCACCATTCCTGATTGCCTCAAATGCTTTTTGAATTTCTTCTTTCACGGTACAAAACTAGTTAAATTTTCACCTATGCTTTCAATTTGGCGCATAAAAAAGCGCTCGTCCCAATGAAGAGACGAGCGCCAATATTTTGGTTAATTCGCTAAATTATTTTACAACGAATTTTTCAGTTCTTGTCGCAGATCCCTTGGTCGCTTGAACGAAGTAAGCGCCCGTGCTTAGTTCAGATACATCTACATTAACTTGTGTTCCAGGATTGTTGTAAGTGGTTACAACTTGTCCGATAGAATTTAAGATCGTTAAAGATTCTGTTCCTTCAACAGTTGAAATTGTTGTGAAGTTACCAGAAGCAGGATTTGGATAAACTGTTAAGTCTAATTCCGCTTGAGTTGTTTCTTCAACACCTACTATCTGAGTGATTTCATCAATTGAATATACCGCAGTATATCCAAAAACTCCACCGGCTCCTAACTCAGCCAATACTGATCCATGGATGAAAATTGCCATGTTGTCTGCAGAAATATCATAATATACATAGCTCTCGCGTGTAATAATTGCAGGAGAACCTAAGATAATTCCTTCAGACACCTCAAGTGTATGAACACGAATTACGTCTGTATATACAGATGTTCCAATTTTCAAGACACCTGTTCCATCACAAGTAATTGTTGCAGATCCGTCAATTGCAACGTCACCAGCTAAAGGTAATGTAGCAGTTCCATTGATAGCATCATCATAAGTTGTACCCAATGTCATTGGAAACTTTGCAGAAATTAGTGGATCAATATCATATTTAATGATGAAATCATTTGATAATTCTTGGAAAACAAAGCCGTGAACTATTACTTCACCAGCATCTGCATCATTCGAAAAGAATGTGTTGATACTGTTTTCAAAGTTTTCAGCATAAACTGAAATTGGATAATCATCTGAGAAATCACTTGTTTCTGCAGGAATTACACTGTTGATATTCGGAGCAATTCCGTATCCGCCGATTCCTTCATAATCCCATGTAACGCCTGCTCCAACTACATCTGGATAAGCGGTTGCATTACTATCAAGCACATAGTATGTTTGAGAATCACCGGTCGAAAGTGTATCCGAAAGGTTAATTGTTTGTGCCGATCCGCAGAATCCAGCAGAAATTACCATTAAAAGTAGAGGTGTTTTCATAAATTTCGGTTTAAATTTGTCAAAATTTTTGATTTGATAGTCCAAATCTACAATTTGTTAACGAAATAAGAGGCACATAGGTTGGTAAGATTTAAAAAAATTTCAAAGCTCGTACTAATAATAGTAACTTGTATCTCCGGATTCTTTCTATATAATGTCCAAAATATCGGCTTTGATTACGATTTTGAGGCATTTTTTGCAGAGAGCGATCCGTCAACAGAATTTTTAGCGGAACATAGAGAACGGTTTGAAACAGACAATGACTTTGTTTTTATTGCGCTTGAAAACGAAGGATCTGTATTTGATCAGGCATTTTTAGAAAAAACAAGGCGCTTTGTAGATTCCTTGGCGGAGGATAGTTTGATAGAGTCTGTTCAAAGTTTAACAAATATGGAAGATTATGTGAAGGCCTCTTTTTCTCCTAAAATATTTAAGCGCCCTTATTTAAATATTGATGATCCCTCAAAATATGCCGGAGATTCAATTCGAATTTTTCAACGACCAGAAATTGCGGGAATAATGATTCGGAAGGATGCGGGTGCATTAATGCTTCTAATTAAACACCGCCCTTACTTGTCTAAAGCCGATTGTGATGTCCTAAAATCAAGCATTGATGATATGCTTGGTGATTTCGAGTTTACGAAATATAAATATGCTGGGCGTGCTATTGGCCTTGGATTCTACATTGAAGCCATGCAATATGAAACCATTTTATTTATTGGCTTGTCTTTCATTTTGATCACGCTCTTTTTGATCTTGATGTTCAAATCGGTCTGGGGTGTGCTAGTTCCGTTAGCAATTGTTTCAACATCAATGCTTTGGATTGTTGGTTTTATGGGGGCGATAGGGCAACCAATTAACTTAGTTTTAACCGTGCTTCCTTCAATCATTTTTGTAGTTGCCATGTCTGATGTTATTCACTTGGTGACAAAATATTTTGATGAATTACGATTGGGGAAAGATAAACTTACTGCCGTAAAAGTCGCTTATAGAGAGATAGGATTTGCGACACTGTTAACTTCAATTACAACTGCCATTGGTTTCTTAACGCTCTTAACAGTTGGAATGAAACCCATTCATAATTTTGGAATTTTTATTGCTCTAGGGGTTATGATTGCTTTTGTTTTGGCTTACACCATGTTGCCAGCAATACTCATTTTAACAAAGCCGCCTAAAATTGTTGACATCAGTTATATTAGAAACACTTGGTATCCAATATTGCACAGTAGCCTCAGCTGGGTATTAGGTAATTACAAGAAAGTTGTAGTCATATTTATTGCCGTTTTAACCATTAGCATTGTTGGTTTTATGAAGGTGGAAAGTAACTATTTCCTACTGGAAGATCTAAAAGAAAGTAGCAAACTACGGCAGGATTATAAATACTTTGATGAAGAATTTATGGGACTTCGTCCATTTGAATTATCGCTGAAAATTGAAAAAGAAGGGGCCTCAATGTATGATTATGATGTGCTTTCTGAATTACATAAACTGGACAGCTTTTTAACGGAGGATTATGGTTTGAAGCAATGCGCTTCCATTGTACAAATTCTAAAAATTGCAAATAGAACCGAACACGGTGGAAATTCGGCCTATTATATTTTCCCAGATGAGAAAGATGCGAAAAGCTATGTGACGCGATTTGAGAAATACGATAAAACAGGTATGTTGCGTTTGTTTGTTGATTCGACAAAACAATACGCGCGATTTTCTAGCACCCTTGGAGATATTGGATTATACGCCGTAAGTGACAAAACGGAGCGCTTTGAAAAATTCTATGAAAAGGAGATGAATTCAGAATTACTGTCTTATGAGTTTACAGGAACAGGACACCTGCTTGACAGGAATATGAGTAGTTTATCAAGAAATTTAACAAGGGGATTATTGCTCGCTGTGCTTATCGTTTCATTGATCATGGGCTTTTTATATCGCTCCATAAAAATTGTCTTAATCGCTTTAATACCGAATGTTTTACCATTAGTTATGCTGGCCGCTATTTTAGGTTTTACAGGAATACAACTTAAAGTGTCTACTGCAATTATATTTACGATATCCTTTGGTATAGCAGTGGATGACACCATCCACTTTATGAGTAAATTAAAGATAGAACTCAATAAAGGCAAACCATTTTTATACGCCTTAAAACGCACCTATATGTCAACCGGCCGTGCGATAATTTTAACCACTTTAATATTGTGTTCCGGCTTTTTGTTGTTGATGTTCTCTGATTTTATGGGAACCTTCTACGTAGGCTTATTGATTAGCTTTACGCTTCTTTTTGCTTTATTGGCCGACTTATTTTTCCTACCCGTACTTTTGATGATTTTCTATCGGAAAAACGATCAGGTAAAAACTAAAAAGAGTCAACCAATAGCTGAGAATCAATCGACTTCAGAACCCGAGTAATTGGGTATATGTTATTCGAGCGTTCGTAATTGGGCGATTTTTTATATAAATAATAAAGTTGCTCAAAGGAACTACTTGCAAAGGTTGAATCATTGGCTTGTTTGTATTCGAAGTCAGTTCTTAATCTAGGATCATTCTTTAGCATCTCGGCGGCTTCATCCTCAAAAACATAGGCAGAAAACCATTCTTTTTGTTGCAATACGGCATCAAAATAATTCCATGCAAAATAACTATCCGGTGCATGTGGTTCAAGTGTTTCTATGATAAAACGGATGTTTTCATTCTTAACGGGCACAACGTAATCTCCTTTTCGGTAAGTCATGTTCTGTTTTACTGCATTCACCTTTACGTTGGAGTGCAGATAATGCCCTTCATATGGTGAATTTTTGGTGTTATAATCTAATATTTCGTATAATTCTACCACCAATTCCGTTTCTTCTTTCAACTGATAAACCGCGATTTGATTGGCTTTTAGTCGCTCAATAATTATATCCCATGTTTGCGGAATAATATAATATTTAGGAGCGTCAACAAATGTAGTTGGTATATAGGTATGAAAATATCTAATGTGCTTTTCAAACGGAAGATCACGATTATAAAATAGGCGATCTATTCCTGTGACGTCACTTTTTTTGTATTGCGCCTCGTAACCTAAAAACGGAATCGTGTCAAATTCGACCGTGTTTAACATCCAATTCAAAGCAAAACGCTTTGTTTCAATAATGGCTTCACGTGATTCTTTTCGTGCGGCTTCTAACTCTATATGGTTAGCCTCTGCATAATTGATCATTTCTTTTAATAATAAATAAGTTGATTTAACGCGCTCTTCGTAGGTTTTAAGCATGTGCGCTTCAGCTACGTAGCTAACTGTGTTAAACAGGTTCGTATAGCCTGTTGAATAACGTGGCGTTTCTAAATAATCCTTAATTCCGTTGTCTGGAATTCCTTCTATCGTGTGCACATAGGGTACCATTGGATAGTTGCCTTCGGCCATTTTTTCAAATAAGTACGGATTAAGCTTGTTTTCTGTATAATTAGCCAAGGCAGGGTTCATTTTATTGAGCTGACTCGTTATTAAGGTCATGGTGTGTTGATAATCGGCTCCGTTTGAAGTATGTGTATCAATAAAAATGGAAGGGTTCAAATAATGAAATATTTTATAAAAAGCCAATGTGTTTTTACTGTCCGCCTTAATAAAATCTCGATTCAAATCGAGGTTTTTGGAGTTCCCACGGAAACCATATTCTAATGGGCCGTTTTGGTTCGCACGGCTGCAGCAACTTCGATTGTGCGCTCCACCAATATTATAAATAGGAATAATGGCAATGATGACGTTCTTCGGTAATCCACCCTCTAATAAATCTTGTGCTAGTTGAATCGAAGCATCAACCCCGCAGGGTTCGCCCGGGTGAATAGCATTGTTAATAAGGATGACACTTTTTAAAGCGAATTCCGCGGCGGTGAATGTTCCGCTCTCATTTAAAATGAATAGAGGTACTGGAATTCCATAATCTGACGCTCCGAAATCTTGAAAACGGCATTGCTCGGGATACTTTTCAGCAAGCGCCTGATAAGCATTAAATGTAGAAGTAAACGTATGCGTTTCGTTCTTTAAGTATAATGCCGATTCTTGCGCAAAGCTGGTCCCAGTGATTAAACACAGTAAAAGTGCAATGAGTTTCGTGTTGAAGCTTGAAAAAATTATCATATCCTTTTTAATAAGCTTTAAAGGTATACAAAATTCTAGGATTGCTCAGTCGAAGGGGCTACTTCAATTTTGGGTATAAAAAAAGGGAAGAGCCAACCAATAACCCTCTTCCCTCCGGGCAATATAGATTGCTCTACTTTGCTAACTAGTTAATATTTGTTTTGCTTCGGGTTATGTTAAATCCAACACTCAATCCAGCCATTCCGCCACCTTTTTGTGAAGAGTAAAATACATTTACAGGAATGTTTAAAGCACCCGAATGAAAGGTTCTTCCTACAGCCATAATCCAGCGCGTGTTGATATCAAGGCGACCTCTTTTATCAAGGTTTCTTGTATATTCGTATCCATAAGTAAAAGGGTTGTGCTCTCCAAACTCTGAACTTTCATAGTCTTGTTGAGTCCAATAACGCGCTTCTTTTTCTCCTAATAAGTTTTTGTTTGCATCTGTGAAAAATCCAACAGACGTTTTTGTCAGTCCAAATGATGGTCCAAAGGCAAACTCCCATCCCTGTTTTCCAAATCGAAATCCATTCAAAATAGATAAACTTGGAATAAATTGACCTTGCTCTAGTCCGGTGAAATTTATCAATCCTTCAAAAAGTGCAGAGAAATTTTCAGTCCCAACATATTGCGCTTCAAATTGGTATCCAAGGTTTGAAACAAGTGGTGAAATCTCAAGTCCACCGTATTCTTCAGGACGTGTTGCAAACTCATTTAATGTTCCTACCATATAGGCAATTCCCATTCTCGGACCTCGGTTACTCGCTTTACCAACATTGTTTGAAGTAATTAATTCATTGTTGAACATGAGTTGTTTTTTCAAAATTGGATCTACATCTACGTCATGCATTTCTTTAATCACTATTCCGATCATTCGTTGTAATTCTGCTTCTTGATTATCAAATTCAGAAGTATGCGTCTTTACAATCATTTCAGTCTTGATGTCGATTAACTTTAGTGTGATTACAATTTTGTTACCCAATCCATCAATGTTTCCAGAAAGGATATAATCAACATTTAGTTTTTGTCCATATTCTATTAGACATGCTTTTCCGAAACAAGATTGAAACGATTCGTAATTGTCAATTTCTCTCATGTCAAATCGATCTAACACTTGATATTTGTCCAATTTAACGAGTTCTAATCGAGCAATAGTTGAAGCTGTTTCTGTTTCAACAAAAATGCCGAATGTTTTTAATGGACCAACTCCGATTGATGCGGCAAAGCTACTTCCTGTGAATAAGAATAATAGCGCAATAAGTATAATTGTTTTATTAGTTTTCATAATTTTTAGTTTAATAATGCTGATCCAATCAGGATAAAAGCAAAGATTTGTACCAGTGAACCAACTGCTGTTCCTCTCATAGTCCAGAAAATCTTTTTGGATTTAATTGTTTTTTCCGTTTCTGTTCTTAATTCATGATCATTTACTGCAACGTAAGTGGAATCTGAAGTTATGTTTGATTGAACTTGTTTTTCTTGTTTTGAATCAATCAATACGTAAGGAATATCTGGCACTAAGCCCAGGAAATTCATGAACAGACCAGTTGTAAATCCAACTGCAAAATCATTTCCACTTTTATATTCACTTGCCACTTTCTGCCTCGCAGATTCAATCAAAATCTTTTCTTGTTCAAAGGTTAAAAGTTCATCCGATTTGGATTCAACTTCCTTGACAATGATCGTGTCCTTTTTAGGTTGTTCTGCAGCTGTTTTAATGGTATCTTTTTGTTCAACTTTTTTAGTTTGGTTGCCCCATGGATTTTTGGTGTTTTTGTTTTGCCATGGATTTTCTTGTCCGAAAGCAACCGAAGATAAAAATAGGATTATAAATAAGGCTTTCATGGTTTTTTAGTTAATGTTCGTTTTACTTTTTGTCACATTGAATCCAACACTTGTTCCAATTGATCCACCGAATTTATTGTAAGAATAATACACGTTAAAAGGAATATTTAGTGCTCCTGCCTTAAACGTTCTTCCAACAGCCATTAGCCAGTTTGTATTGATTTTAACATCACCTCTTTTGTCTAGATTTTCTGTAAACTCATAATTTGCAAGGTCTAAATCATCATTTATAAATCCTTGGCTATAAAAATCACTTCTTGACCAATATCTGCCAGCTTCTCTTCCGAAAAGTTTTTTCCCTTGTTGTGTAAAGAAACCATCTGACTCTCTTCTAAATCCAAGGCTTGGTCCGAATGCAAATTCCCATCCTTGCGTTCCAAATCTAAAACCATTCAATAAGCTTAAACTCGGTAGAAATTGACCTTGTTCCATTCCGCTTACATTGAAAATTACTTCAGCAAGTGCCGAGAAGTTTTCAGTTCCAATATATTGTCCTTCGAATTGGTAACCTAAGTTGGTTGTGATTGGAGTAATTCCTAATCCGCCTTGCGTTTCACTTCTTCTAAAGAAGTCATATAAATCACTTTCGTGTAAAAAAGCAATTCCCATCCGTGGACCCGAGTTATTAATTTTACCTACATTATTAGAAATAATTACCTCGTTTTTAAATGCTAGGCGTTTTTTTACTTCTGCGTCAGGTTGAATGCCATGCATTTCCTGTAAGATAATGCCTAACATTCTTTGTAATTCTACTTCTTGATTATCAAACTCCATTGACCTTGAATCTTTAATGGTTTTTGTTTTGACATCTACTAGTTTAATACTGATGACAATTTTGCCTGCTAAACCGTCTACTGATCCAGAAAGAATCATAGGAACATTTAATTTTTCCCCGATTCCTACTAAGCAACTTTTGCCGTAGCAATTCTCCAATTCGTTTTCGGCTAAAACTTCATTCATGTCGGCTTCATCCATTACGACATATTTGTTCGTTTTGATTAATTCGAGTCGCGCTAGTTTGGCGACTATTTGTGGTGTGGCATAAATACCTGTAGTACTAAAATCAGAGATGGCTATTGTCTGTGCATTTGCTTTTGTAAAGCTTATCCCCATTATTAATAGGGTGATAAAAAGTTTAATTTTCATGATTGGTGTTTTAATTATTACAGTACAAATCTAAGGTGAACTGATTCGGATTAATAATTGAAAAACGCAAGTTTAGAATGTTATTTGCGATTATCGCAAATGACTAAATCAAGAAAATAACTGGGGGGAGGTATCTTTATCTCAGTAATGTTACTGTTCCTCTAAACTCTATACGTTTATCCGTAGTTCCTTCTTTCGCTTGTACTACCCATACATAAACTCCTTCTGGAGCAATATCCGAACTATATGTTCCATTCCATGTTGCAGAGGCATCAAATGATTCCCAAACGATTTCTCCCCAACGGTTGTAGATTTGACAATTGAAATCATAAATATCAATTCCTTCGATCCAAACGCTCCAACCTTCGTTGTATTGATCTCCATCTGGAGTAAATGCGTTTGGAGCATAAATAATTACATCTGTTAAAACATTTACTGTATGCACTTTAGTATTGAAACATCCATATTCATTTGTAACGGTTAATGTTACTTCGTAGTCATTAGGAACTCCTTCTGGATAGAATACTGTCGGCGTTTCATCAGTTGATGTTGCAGGCGTGCCCTCTGGCATTGACCAATCATAAGTATGACCTGAACTCAAATCAGAAGGTGTTAATTTAATAGTTGTATTAAATATTGTTGTTGGATTCGGATTGATGTAGAAATCAAAGTGCGGAACGTCTACAATTTCGAAATAATCAGAAGCCGTAATTTCATTTACACATCCCCATTCGTTGGTTATTTCTAATGTAATGTCATAGAATCCAACTTCATTAAATTCATAAGAGACATCATCAAGGTCTGTAAATGTACTACCGTTGATCGTCCATACTGGAATATCTGAAGGAACAACTGTTGCTTCGAATAGAGCCGTGGAAGGATTACAACCTGCAGTAATGTCTGAAGTGAAAATTGGCACTGGTACTGGATGAATTATCGTTTGTGTGCAAATTGTAACAGGAGTTGTTTCACAACCGTCATCCACAGTTACACAATAAACCGTGTTTACATCTGGAGTAGTTGTAATACCGGGAGTGATATCTGGCATTGCAGCTCCATTTTCTGTCCAAGTGTAAGTAAATGCTCCGTCGCCACCTGCTGCAATAACTGATGCTCCTGAACCAAAGCTCGGACAAATAGAATCGTTAACACTAATGTCTAAAGTAATTGGATCACGTAATGTGATTTCAATTGTCTCTTCAACTGACGGACAATCGTTTTCATTGATCACTGTAACAGTTACAATGTAAGGTGAATCTTCAGGCGAAACATCTTGCGTTCCAGCATCATCTGCACCAGGAATACTCCAAACATAAGAATATGAAACACCACCAGTTCCAGCAGCAGTTACTGTAGCTGTTCCGTTTTGACAGATGAGTGTGTCCGCCGAAACGGTTATACCCACTTCTTCTGGATCAAATAGTTCAATATCGCTGCTAAATTCACAGCCGGAAGCATCTCTTGATATTACCGTATATATCCCTGCAGGCAAATCTGTAAATACGTTTGAAGGCTGCCATGTTGCACCACCGTCTATGCTATATTCAACTGTTGGCAGCATTCCTGTTCCTGTAACTGTGATGGTTCCATCAAACACTCCAAAACATTGTGGAGATTCTGCTTCTAATTCATGGCTAGATACTGTAAATGTTAAAGTTATTGTATCACTTTGATCAGGACAAACATTATTTACATCCTCTGTATATAACACAAAATCATAAGTTCCAAGTAAGCTCACAACAACGCCAGATAATAGTTCATCATCATCTGGAGAATATGCAATTAGTGGAGTTCCACCACCGTAAAACTCATCCATTTCCCAATCAATAATTAGTTCAGTTTCGTCTATGTCAACTGTTGCAGGGAAAAGGTAAGGAGTTCCTATATCGTGACAAACAGTATCATCTAATCCTGCAAAAGGATTTGCAGGATGAATTACGTATACATCAATTGGCACTAACCAAGTACTATCTGGAGATGTAATTTCGCAAACATAATAGGTAGTATCGTCTGGCCAAACTTCAACTGTTGGTCCAGCAGTTGCATCAGCAATTGCAATATCTGGTGTCCAGCTATATGTAATTGGTCCAGGAGGCATTGTTCCTAAATCCAATTCAACTGTATCACCTTCACAAATTGTTGGGTCACATGTACCAACAACAACGATATAATCTTCGGTTTCGCCATACGTTTGAAAATCGCAAGGATTTATTGCAGCACCTCCGGAAGCATATTTACTTCTTACACGCATGTTATATGAACCTGGCGTGGCATCTAAAGGAATTGTAAAAGATCCCGTATAAACTCCATCACCAAAACCAGGAGAGGCGTAAACTTTTTCAGCTAAATCAAAAACATCATCAGTATTCCAATCGATCCAAATTGCGAATCCCTGATCAAATGCATCTATCTCACATTGTACATTTGTTTCAATGGTTTCACCAGCACATCCGTGAACTTCCAATCCTGTATACCAGTAATTGTTTGGTAGTAAACAACAATCAGTGTCCATGTTTGTGATGTCTGTTACACCACCAACTGTCCAAAAGTTGTCAATTAAATCTTCAGTAATAGCGCCACCTCCTGTGAAACACACTGTTCCGAAAGTGGGAATACAAACTTGCGCCTTTGAACCAAATGGGGCTGCAATTACCAAGGCAACTGCGGCAATAAGTTTATTTAGGGATCTCATTTTCATTATCTTAAATTGGCTGAATTTCAAATTTACTCTTTTTAATGTAAAATTCAACAATGTATTGGACGAACCTTAACATTTGGAAAACGTTTGATTTCGCTATTGGGTTGCTTAATTTGGGTGTAAATTCGACTAATCCCTTAAAGCCAAGGCTAAAATGATTTAGATACCCTAATTGGATTCCAATATTAGTTCAAAATTAGCTTGTTTTCTTGGGGGCGCCGACCTTATCTAAAATTACGATTAAGACAATACCTGCGAGTACTAAACCAATACTAATCCACAAGAAGCTTTCTTCGGGTAGATTGGTGCCGTTTAGCAAGTTGTATTCTCGGGCAGCAGCAGGGTATGAGCCGGGTGAAATATTCTGTTGAACTAACGGAAGGATTTCTTCATTCGCTTCTCCTGCGTGTTTTGTGAACGATTTGAGTGTTTTTTTCCAAGGCCAAATTTTATTCAATGATCCAATTAAAAAACCGGTAAGAATGGCTACTGTAAAATCATGCGCTTTTTTAAATAGCCAGTTGAGGATGCGTGAAAAGCTAATTAATCCAACTAAACAGCCCAATATGAAAACAAAGAGTAGGAGCCCATTACTGAATACAAGATCCCAATTTGATGCTTTGATCGCTTCGATTAATCCACTTACTGCTCCTAAAACAGTGGTGTAAGCGCCAAGTAATAATAAAATAAAACTACCCGAGATTCCTGGAAGAATCATAGCGCAAATGGCGATTGAACCACAGATAAAAATGTAAAAGAGGTGGCTACTTTCCTGAGTTGGACTGATGGTGGTGATGAAATAAGCTGCAACTGTACCAAGAACGACACCTGCTATGTTCTTAGCGTTCCATTGATTAACGCTTTTACCAACCAGCCACACTGAGGCGATAATTAAACCAAAAAAGAAAGCCCATAAGTGAATAGTGAAGGTCGCTAAAAGATATTTAATTGCAATGGCAAGTGATGCAATACTAATTATGATTCCGGTAAAAAGTGCAAAAAGAAAACGGAAATTCCCTTCACGCCACATGGCCTTAAAGCCTTCTTTCCGCCACGTTTTTAGAAGACCCAATTTTAGTCCGCTAATTGTTTCGAGAAGTTCCTCGTAAATTCCTGTTATGAATGCAATTGTTCCACCAGAAACACCCGGTACGACATCAGCCGCACCCATTCCAATGCCACGGACAGCAATTCCTAAAAAACTTTTTTTTTCTTTGCCTTCCATGTTTACTCGGCGGTTTGCTTGAGTTGTCTCTCAACTTCGTCAGGCAAAAATTCGAAGAATGTATCTCCTCTTAATCCAAGTCTGAGACATTCTAACGGAATCATTTCATTGGGGGCAATATTCCCCAAGTTTACATTTGGTCCAAATAAACGAATAAACCATACTTGTTGTGTTTTTTTAGGCGCTTCCCAAAGGATGCGATTCGGATCTATTTTGGCAATAATTTTATTAATCAAATAGGTATGTGCTGTTCCGTTTGGTCTAAAAACACCAACCGTTCCGCTTTCTCTACCTTCAGCAATTACTTTCCACGAGCCAGCTTCTAACTCTGTGCTCATCATTTTAATCCATTTTGCCGGACTAATAATAATTCCTTCATCCTTGGATCCAACTTCGGACATTACGGTGTGGTCTTTTGCTAATTCGCTAATGTATTTTAGTTTTTCTTCATGCGGTATGATGATCGAACCATCAGAAACCTCGCAGAGATCCAAGTCATATTTATCGATAAGTCTTCTGAAATCATCAAAAGAATTTCGCGCAATGAACAGCTCAAACAATGTTCCACCGAAATAAGGACGAATACCAGCTCTTTTGTATAATTTAATTTTTTCCTCTAGCTTATTGGTAACAAAGGCGGTTCCAAATCCAAATTTGGCTATGTCGGTAATATCACCACTTGCTTCTATAAAGTCTTCAACTTCTCGGATGCTTAGACCTTTGTCCATCATCATGGTTGTTCCTGACTCTCTTGGTTTTACCGGTCGTTCCGGAATATGGGATAGTTTAAAATTTTTACTCATTGTTGGTTTCAATTATCTGCAGAAATTCAGGTATGAACTCTGCTTCAGGTAGGCACAAAAATAAGGTTTTTGCTGAACCTTTGTCAATTAAATATTCTTTCTTAAAATGGAGCAATGCATCTGTCTTTTGACCCAGTTGCCAAAAAATAGTTGATAAGATGATTCTTACCTCTGAATCTAGCTCCGCTAAATTTTCCAAGCTTAACAGAAATTCAAGTGCTTCATTCAGGCTGAATTCTGATTTGATTTTTGCTAACAGAGCTATGGCGTCACTATAACGCGGATCTAGTTGCACTGATCTTTCCAGTTCCGTTTCAGCCTCTGTCATTCGATCAGCTTTAAACAAAGCCTCACCTAGAACTAATCTGTAGTTTGAATTTTCTGGCTGAAGTTGAACGGCCTGTTGAATGAAATTAATTGCTTGGGTAGTTTCACCACGCAATTCCATTATTATTCCTGTTCCCAGCCATGGTTCTGCCAATTCCGGATTAATTTCTCTACTTTTTTGATAACAATCTATGGCCTGGTCGTATTTTTCTAATCGTTCGTATGCTTCGCCCAAATAGCTCAATGTTAAGGCGTCATTTGGATCAATTACCGCACATTTTTGATATGATTTTAATGCTTTTTCGTAATCTTGAATCTGCATATATACGTTGCCCATGTTAAAGTGGGCAGATGTGAAATCATCATTAATGATCGTGGAATAATCATAGGCCCATAGCGCTTTTTCAATATTGTTTTTGAGAAAGTAAATGTTTCCTAGATTATACCAAGCCGTAAATGAGTAGGGATTGTTGTTAATGTATTTGGTGTAATATTCAATGCATTTATCGAAGTTCCCTGTGCGCTCGTAGCAGTAAGCAATTTCATAAATTGCAGCTTCGTTGTCGGGTGTTTTGATTAGAATGTCTTCTAAAACTTTTATCGCTTTACCATAATTATGCATGCTTTCATGCTCCATTGCCAAGTCGAAACAAATTTCTTCAATTTCTTCCAAATAATTAAATTCTTCAGCTATTTCAATGGCTTTTTCAAAGTATTTAATGGCTTTAGCATGATCACGCAGTTGGCTAAAAACACTTGCTTTTGTAATAAAAATTTCAGGATTATAAGGTTCTAATTTTTCCAAGGCTTGCAGTATTAGCAAACTTTCTTTCAATTGACCTGTAGTGGACAAGATTTGTGCTTTTCTTAAATCAAAAACGCTATTAGAAGGATGTTGTTTTTTTGCGAAATTTACCGCCTTCAACCCTTTTTTTAATTGATTGTTAATTATAAAATGTTCAATGATTTGTTCTAGAATCTCGCTATCGAAATAATACGCATTGCGCGCTTCCACCATCTCCTCAAAGCGCTTTAGCTCCGAGTTAAACTGATCGTCAAACAATCCATCATTATCTTCATTATCCTCTTCATCAAACATAGAAATCTATTTACGCTTTAAACAAAAATAAAATTATCCTAGGTTGCAATCTCATTAGTGGGCTAATGTTATTAACAAGCTTTTGAACAATTTATTATCCAAACTGCTCAGAATTTGGATAAATCTTGCGCCATTTTTATAGAATTTTGATACGCCATATAGGTTTGGAAACCATTTAAAGCAAAATAAGGTCGTCTTAGGACGATCTTATTTTGAAATTTTGATTTCTTATTTGTCGTTTCTCTTTCGATCAGTTTCTTTTAAATAAATTTTTCTGATTCGAATCGATTGCGGAGTTACTTCCACGTATTCGTCTTTCTGGATGTACTCCAATGCTTCCTCTAATGAGAACGTTTTTGGTGGAGCGATTTTCATCTTATCATCTGTACCAGATTTACGCATATTTGTAAGTTGTTTCGTTTTAGTAACGTTAATTACCAAATCACCAGCTCTCGTGTTTTCTCCAATTACTTGTCCTTCATAAATATCTACATTGGAATTAATGAAAAATTTACCACGCTCTTGCAATTTGTGCAATGAGAAAGGCACACTTGATCCTTTTTCCATTGAGATTAAAGAACCATTCATACGTCCGCGGATATCACCTTTATGTGGTTCGTAATCTATGAATCGGTGTGTAACAACAGCTTCACCAGCTGTTTGAGTTAACATTAAACTTCTCAATCCAATAATTCCTCTTGAAGGAATTTTGAATTTACAAATCATTCGCGCTCCTTTTGGCTCCATGCTAAGCATTTCACCTTTTCGTTTTGTTACAATATCAATTGCAGTCCCTGAATACTCTTCTGGTAAATCAATTGTTAAATCCTCGATAGGTTCAGATCGCTTTCCGTCAATTTCTTTATAAATAACCTGCGGTTGACCCACTTGTACCTCATAGCCTTCTCTGCGCATTGTTTCTAAAAGAACAGAGATATGCATTACACCACGTCCGTATACGTCCCATTTATCAGCAGAACCAGTATTACCTAATTTAAGTGCTAAGTTTTTTTCTAATTCTTTTTGTAAACGGTCATGAATATGTCTTGACGTTACAAATTTCCCTTCTTTACCGAAGAAAGGAGAATCATTAATAGTGAAAAGCATACTCATTGTTGGCTCATCAATACTGATTGTTGGTAAAGGTTCAGGATTTTCGAAATCACAAATTGTATCTCCAATTTCGAAACCTTCAATACCTGTAAGCGCGCAAATATCTCCTGTTTGAACAGATTCTACTTTTCTCTTCTCTAAGCCTTCAAAAACAAAAACCTCTTTTATTTTTGACTTCACGAGTGAGCCGTCTCTTTTGCTCAACATTACTTGTTGATTCGGCTTTACTGTTCCTCTTGTTAACCTTCCAACGGCAATTCGTCCAACAAAAGAAGAATAATCCAATGAGGTGATTAACATTTGAGTATTCCCGTCAGGAAATTCCTTTTGTGGGAAATAAGTCAAAATTGTATCTAAAAGGGGTTCGATTTTGTCTGTTGGTTTTTGCCAATCAGTGCTCATCCATCCCCTTTTAGCAGAACCATAAACGGTTTCAAAATCTAACTGCTCTTCAGTTGCATCTAACTCAAACATTAAATCAAACACTTTCTCATGCACGATATCAGGAGTACAGTTTTCTTTGTCCACTTTGTTAACTACTAAGAGTGGTTTTAAACCTAATTCAAGAGCTTTTTGAAGTACAAAACGCGTTTGTGGCATTGGTCCTTCAAAGGCATCTACTAATAAACACACGCCATCAGCCATATTTAATACACGCTCAACCTCACCACCAAAATCGGAGTGACCGGGAGTATCAATAATATTAATTTTTGTTCCTTTAAAAGAGACAGAAACGTTTTTAGATGTAATTGTGATTCCTCGTTCTCTTTCCTGATCATTACTATCCATGATTAACTCACCATCACTTTTGATGGGTGCGTCTCCAGATTCGATCATTCTATCTACCAAAGTTGTTTTACCGTGGTCAACGTGTGCGATTATTGCAATGTTTCTAATTTCCATTATTCGTAATTATAGAGTAGTTTCTAGTTTTTATAAGATCTTCTTCGGCTACTTCTGTTGCCTTCACTTCTTCTTATACGATCACCGCCACTGCTATTGCCTGAGCTTCGTCGTGCATATGATTTTTTATTTCCGCCGCCGCTATTTCCACCACCACGATTTTCGTCACGATTTTTGGTTTTTTCAACGTTCAGCATGCTTCCTTCAAAATCAATGCCTTGCATTTTTCGAAGAATAGTTTCTGTTTCTTTTTTATCCGCATCAAAAAATGAGAACGAATCCAAAACATCAATTTTACCAATGTCACTTTTGTTTACGCCTGTATTATCACATAATAAACGTAAAAGTGCACCATGGTTGAAGCCATCTTTTCTACCGAGGCTTACGAAAAAGCGCTGTTTGTTCGCATCATTTCTATCTCCTCGATCTCTACTTCCTCTTTTTCTTGATCCATAGTCGTCAAGATCATTTCCACCAGAACGTTGGCTTGCATTTAAGTCGCGTGAATTTTCGTAATAGCTTAAAAATTTGTTGAACTCAGCAGATACAAATCGTTTGATCAAATCTTCTTTTGAATAGTCTTCTAACTGCTCCATCAAAACGGGCATATATTTTTCAATACGACTCGAATCAACTTCTGCATCCGTAATTCCACTAATCAAACTCGACAATTGTGTTTCAACAATTTCTGAAGGTGAAGGCACCTTTTTTAAATCAAATTGTGATTTAATAATGCGCTCAATACTTTTAATTCTACGTCCTTCTTTTGTGTTGATAAGGGCAATTGAAGTCCCTTTCTTTCCAGCACGAGCAGTACGTCCACTTCTATGTGTATAGTTTTCAACATCTTCTGGTAATTGATAGTGAATGACGTGTGTTATATCATCAACATCAATTCCACGCGCAGCAACATCAGTAGCTACTAAAATTTGAAGCGTTTTTGATCTGAATTTTTGCATGACGCGATCGCGTTGTGCTTGTGAAAGATCACCGTGAAGCGGTTCAGCGTTATAACCGCCCGCCATCAATTTATCCGCAACTGCAGCTGTGTCTCTTCTTGTTCTGCAAAATATCAATCCATATATGTTTGGATTGAAATCAATAATACTTTTTAAAGCTTGGAAACGATCACGCTCTTTTACCACATAATAGTGGTGTTCAATATTTTTGTTGGTTTCGTTTTTACCACCTACTGTAATTTCAAACGGCTGCTCCATATAGTTTTTTGCAATGCGCGAAACTTCTTTCGGCATTGTGGCAGAGAACAACCATACGTTTTTATAGTCAGGTGTTTTTTCTAAAATGGAATCAATATCTTCTTTGAATCCCATATTTAGCATTTCATCAGCTTCATCTAAGATGACCGCTTCAACTTCGCCTAATTTTATTTTTCTCCTGTTGATCAAATCTAACAAACGACCTGGTGTTGCCACAATAATTTGTGCACCACGTTCAATTTGTCGAATTTGTTTTACGATATCAGTTCCACCATAAACAGGAACAATATTTATTCCTCTAATGTTTTTTGCATACGTATTTAAATCTTTAGAAATTTGAATACACAACTCACGTGTTGGACAAATAATAAGCCCTTGTGTGTTTTTTGAATCAGTTTCGATTTGATTTAAAAGGGGTAAGCCAAACGCTGCTGTTTTACCAGTACCTGTAGATGCCAAACCAATAAGGTCTCCTTGGTTATCTAATAAATATGGAATTGCTTCTTGTTGAATCGGTGTAGGGGATTCATAACCCATGTCAGTAATTGCTGAAAGAATAGTATCTTTCAATCCTAGCTCATTGAACTTCATTTTTTCTTAATTTAGTTTTTACCTTTCGCTTAGCCTAGGTTCGAACTAAATTCTCAATTGTAACGACAATGAACCTTTACCAAGCATTTGCTTTCTTACGCAAAATTTGGTGCAAAGGTACATCATTTTTTTTAATCCATCATTTTTCATAATAATTAGAGGCTTTTAAGCGTTAATTTCTGTTAAATAAGTACTAAACTAAGCCGTCAAATCTACCATTTACGGATAAATATGTACTTTTGCACTAAACTGATAAAAACACCATGAAAAATTTCGTATTTATCTCCTTGTTGTTCACTTGTATTTATAGCGCTTCGGCGCAAGATTCATTTTTTGACCCTATTGATACTGTTGAAACTCCATCTGGTACTATGCTGATTTATGGCGATAGAACATGGGCTTATTTGTACGAAGAGAATTTTGAAGGAATAATGAATGCTAGAATTCACGAAATGGTATGTGAAGACACCGCATATTCATTCAAGTCTAAATGGTCAAATGAGGATGTTATTACGTGTACAACAAATGATGTTTCTTTAATGACGGATACGTTGTGGATGTGTGTGTTGGATTCGCTTCATAATAATTATGCGATTCCCTTTGACGGGCAAATGACCTCTAAATATGGATACAGAAGAGGGAGAAGACACAATGGTGTGGATATTGATTTGGAAACAGGAGACACTATTTGTGCAGCTTTTGATGGTAAAATTAGATATGCGAAATACCATGAAAACGGTTTTGGAAATTTAATTGTGATTCGGCATTATAACGGATTAGAAACTTATTACGCCCATTGTTCAAAACTAATGGTTGCACCGAATCAAGATGTAAAAGCTGGTGACCCAATAGGGCTTGGCGGAAACACGGGGCATTCGTCTGGATCTCATCTTCATTTTGAAGTCCGCTTTTATGATAATCCAATTAATCCAGAAATGATTTTTGACTTTAAACAAAAGGAAGTTAAGGATAACCTTTTAGTGCATAGTGGAGTTTTTAATCCAAGCAGCAAATCATCTAAAAGCAGTTCATCATCTTCTAGTTCATCATCATCAAGCACGCCAGTAAATAAGAATGCAAAAACGCACCGTGTAAGAAGCGGCGAGAATTTATGGATCATTGCTAGAAAATATGGTACCAGTGTTGACGCATTGTGCAAGCTAAATAGTTTAACTGAAACTTCTGTCATTCATATTGGCCAAGTCATTCGATTGAAATGATGAAACGCGTAGTCATTTCTATTGACGGTGGTGGAATTCGCGGAATAATTCCGCTCATTCTTCTCAAACAAATTCAAAGACGTTTATCTAAAGACCTTTTTTCAATGGATCTTTCGTGGTGGGGTACTTCTACGGGCGCATTAATTTCAGGAGCAATTACGATTCAAGCAGGCACAGGTAAAGATTTTGAAGCGGCCGTGCAAAATGTCTTAGACTTTTACGAATTTAGAAGCGCGGCGGCTGCTCACCCGCACGGCGTTTCAATTCCAGCGCGGGCTTTTAATCTGATTAAATCTAATTTTGATAATTTGCATTTAAATCAATTTCCGAATTTAAATATTGTGACCTCTAAAAAGGATGATCTTTCATCTGTTATCTTTAACGCTCAAAATGCCTGTTCGCTGGAAGATGCTATTTCAGCCAGTTGCGCTTTTCCAGGTGTTTTTCCTGCTGTGGAAATTAACGGAGGTTTATATGTTGACGGTTTTTTTAACGCAAAAAATCCCACCAAATTGGCGCAGCAACATGAGCAGAATACAGCTTCAAATTCAATATACTTGAGTTTAGGGACGGGTGTTTTAAGAGAAGTAGATGAAATAGAAGATCATTTAACTGCAGTTCATTCTCATATGACCGACATGCACAATGAGGGAAGCCTAAACTATTTTAGATTTAACCCAACGTTGATTCATGCAGCAGACTCCATGCAAAACACCAGCGCTAAAAATATTCTTGCATTGAGAAAAGACACCATGAATTACATTGCGGAAAATGAAATTGAAATTCAGCGCTTCGTTAAGGCGATTCTAGGTTAAACCTCAATTCCCATTAAACAAACATCATCTAATTGTTCAAGATCTCCCATCTATTCAATAAAGGCCGTTTTTAGCACTTCTTTTTGAGCGTCAATGTTTTTGTTTTGATTTGCCAGTATCAAGTTTTTGAGCGACTTGTATTTGAATTTTTTACCCTTCGGACCTCCGAATTGATCAGCATAGCCATCACTAATTAAATAAACTCTATCTCCCTGCTCAATTTCGCCAATATGGTTTTTAAATGGAGCTTGCTTTTCAAAGTATCCAATGGGTTGTTTGTCACCTTTTATTTCGAACAAGTTATAGTCGCCCAAATCAATGTTTGGTATGATTTCGATTTCGTTAACAATCAAATTTCCTTTTGTTTTTTTCCGAAGAATCCAAAGCGGGTTATGGGCACCTGCATATTGAAATATTACACTTGAAGCTGATTTATTTAAAGCCAGAAGCCCAATATCCATCCCGTGTTTAATGATAGTGCCGGACTCGGTATCTGTAAATGCTTCCAATACAATCTCATTAGTTTCATTCAATATATCGCTTGGTTTAGTTAGTTCACTTTCACGCACAGCACTATTAAGTGCACGTGTACCAACCAATGAAACCATAGCTCCAGGAACTCCATGGCCAGTGCAATCTGCTACCGCTACAAAAGCAAGGTTCTTTTCGCTTGGGGACAACTCGGCCCAATAAAAATCACCCGAAACAATATCTTTAGGTTTATAGAAAATGAAATAGTTATTTAAGGCATTACTTAATTTTTCTGTTCCTGGAAGTATCGATTGCTGAATTCTTCTAGAATACAAAATCGAGTCAGTAATTTCGGAATTTTTCTGTTCCAACTCCTGATTTTGGCGCGTTATTTCAGTTGTACGTTCTTTAATCGTCTCTTCAAGTGTACCTTGTTTGTAGCGCAGTTGGCGTGTTCTTAAGCTGATCTCAAAACTGATGAAAGCCACGCCTAAAATAAGTGCCAGAATTCGAACGAGCCAAGTTGACCACCATGGTTTTTTAATTTTAAAATCGAAATGAATTGATTCTCCTGAAATTCGACCGTGCTCATTTGAAGAGCGTAATAAAAATGAATATTTTGCAGGGTCGAGATTGGTGTAAGCAGCAAAATCATTTTTAGTGACAGACTTCCAGTCCTTGTCGAATCCTTCAAGCATCTAACTGTACTTTACATTTTTTGGAGAGATAAAATTTAATCCAATAAAATCAAAAGAGATGTTATTGAGCTTTGCCTAAAACGAATATTGGGGAGTTATATACTTTTTTGTTGGAGCAAAATTGATTTAATTAGAATTTGTAAAACGCCCGCCATTTTTCTTGCACGGCTTCTTTCCCAAATCTTGACTTGAGTTCAGCACTTATAGCTTCACCGTCAAAATTTTTGTATTCAACAGTCATTTTTAGCAGGGCCTCTGCCAATTCTTGGTGTTCACTATCGTTTTGCTTAGGACTTGGCGAAACAAGAATACTATTATTTTCGTGAAGAAATTCTTCTGGTCCTCCGCAGCGAGTTGAAACGACGGGTTTGCCGCAATGAAGTGCTTCCGCTACTGTCATTCCAAAGGTTTCGAATCTTGAGTTACAGACATAAGTGTGGCAGGCGTTCATGGCTTCAAGTACAAATTCATGACGTTGTCTATTGGTGAAAATTACTGCCCTGTCTGGAAATTTTAAATCATTTGCCAACCGAACAATTTTTTCATAATCGGGGCCTCCTCCAACCAGTTTTAATCGTGTTTTTGGAAACATTTCATTCACAACTTTAAACGCGTAGAGTAATCCACTAAAGTTTTTCGTTTCATTGTGAAAGTCTCCAACGGAAAGAAATTCGACAACTTCTGAATTACTTTCGCTAATTGGTAGAGTTCGTTCAATTATATTGGGAATAACGGTAGAATCAAATCCTGTATTTTTCTTGAATGCTTGCTTCAAGGCTTCACTCACTGTACTAATCTTTTTTGCTTTTTTTAAGACACGTTTGTATATGAAGCGGTCAAATATGTTTTTACTTTGATAAATACCATTTAAATGTCCTGACCAGTGTTCGGTCACCACAAATGGAACCCCTTTCTTGTTAAGACTGAGCGCCATCAGTGCAGGTCTATAGGGTACATGCACGTGACAAAAATCAATCTTCTCTTTGATCTCTTTTAGTCCAATTTGCTGTGCTTTTTTATAGCGTTTAAGATTAATCAATTTTTTAAAAACACCGGTACCGCTTTTAAAATAGACAATGTGTTCAGTAAATCCATTGTCGTGACTTGAAACCAATTTGTAGGGTTGATCTTGGTCTGGAATCGCCTGTGCATAAACAACCTGATAATTAAACTCATCCTTCATTAGTGCCACTTGGCGTTGAATGAAAATACCCAGTTGGATATCCGTTTTGTTTGGATACCACCTCGGTAGCACGAGGATATTATTCTTCTGCTTGCTCTTCTGATTCTTCATATAAATGCTCTTCGATACCATCAAGTAGTTGCTTATATAAAACGTAATCTCCAGACCCTTCTTTGTAGAAGTTGGTTCTTAAACTGATCCATTCCGTTCCCTCATATTGTGTCGCGTAAGGAATTGGTTCGTCATCAAGGTGTCTTAACACGATCTATATTTTTTCCGAATTTAACGATTTTCCCGGGTGGAACAAGAATTTCAACACGAACATATTGTGCGCGCAGTTTATCCTCTCTCGGCATTTTGAGATATGGTGGAATAAAAAGTTCGTTTCCTTTCAGAATAACGGGATAATCTATGCGTTCAATTCTATTAATAGCCTCGCGGGTTGAAGCGCAGTGACTTTCTTTGATGACTGAGATTCTAAAATCACCTGTATCTGAAACCGCAATAATTTTGAGTTGAGGCATACCAAAGTAAATGAAATCGTTATCTACTTTTACCAATTCAGTCGCGTTCCAATCGTCATAAGGATCGATACGGTTTGAGAATTGGTCGTCTTCTAAAACGCTAATGATCAGTTCATCAGAAGAAGGGGTGTCTAAAGGCATGGAATATCTAATTTCTTTGTCACTTTTGAAATCAGAGGCTAATTCGGTACTATAAAAGAACAGCATTGCAACGGCAGCATGGAGGATGGAGATTTCTGCTAAATGCCAATTTAGTCTTGTTTCAAAAGATGTAGTGGTAATTTTGTTGATTATAAAAAAATGTCGAACTGAAACGAAATTCCGATAGGATCAGATGATCGGAATAGCTGGAATAAACGTCATTTTCAAATGTAAGACAACTGTCGAATTATGCCTTGTTACGTTCCAGTCGCTCAATAATCTTATCGGCAACTCGAAACGAATTTGCATAAATGGTAAACGTATAAGGAACGCTTCCCCCAGTAGGCATAAAACTACCATCTGTAACATATAAATTATCGACGTCATGCGCCTTGCAATTGGCATCCAAAACGCTTGTTGCAGGGTCATCACCGAATCGGCAACCTCCAGCCATTAAGTTTGTTGGTGGACTTCCATTGATAGAGGTTTTGATATTAACAGCTCCAATGTTTTCCATTACTTTTTTAGCTTTATCGGCCAGGTAATTTCCAACTTTTAGATCTTGTTCGTGATAACCCAGTTTTATTCGTCCAACTGGATCACCCCATTTATCTGTCACCTCTTCGTCTAAAGTCACTAGGCAATCATCATTTGGCAGCCAGTCGCAGAAAATTTCAAAACGCAGGCGTTTTTGGTTGGTGAAATAATCTTTTAGATTTTCTTTTAATTCAGAACCATAGAGTAGGGTACCATCTTTATATTTTGCCCGCCCAACTTTTGGCATTGGCGCCGAGTGTTCTATTAAAAAGTCAATTGTTCCGCCTTTCGCTTTTCCTCCAAATTCATCCTCCTCAATTTCATAAAAATCTAATATCGCCTGATTGACGAATGTCAGTGGCGTATCTATTTTTTTTCGATCTTCTTCCGAAATACTGTCAAAACGAATGATGCCTGATCCGGCTCCGCCTCCCGCAAAAAGAAAGTTCTTCCCTACTTGATCATTATTATTGGCGATTCCATTCGGGAATCTTGGTCCCTTACTCATCAATAATAAGCGGGAAGTTTCCAATGCTTGTGCTGCCACAATGAACAATGTAGCGGTGACACTTTTCTTCTCTTCCTTTTTGTCGTAATACCAAGCCTTGGTAACCACCTTATTTTCGTCAGTCTCTAAAAGGTATACTTTTGAATCCGGTCGAATTTCACAATTTCCAGTTTCTATGGCGATATTAATAAGTGCAGCTCGCGAACTTCCCTTTCCATCAGATGAACAACCAAAGCTGCCACAATAATTTGAATGATAGCAAGCGCCTCTTTTCCCTAAGGGTTGAGAGATAATGCCACGCGCGGCAGGAATAACGTTAAATCCTTCTTTTTTTCCACCTTCTACAAACCATTCCGCAACAGGATTTGTGTTTAATGGTGGAAAAGGATAATCGGGCGTTGAGCGCGGCTCCGCATGCTTATGCGGCACAACTTTACCCGAAACACCAATTACTTCTTCAACTTTGGCGTAATACGGTTCTAATTCGTCATAAGAAATAGGCCAATCCGCAATGTTTGCCCCTTCTATTTCGCCATATTCTGTTTTTAAACGAAAGTCTTTTGGTTTTAAGCGGTGAAAATAGGCGCTCATAAAATTAGATGAACCGCCTACACAGTTACCATTCCATAAATTTCCGCTTTCATAGGTCGATTTAGAAGACCATTTTCCATTTGATCGGGGTCTTTCTATAACGTGGCGTTCATCTTTCAAATTGGGCCGATAAGCATCCCGTCTCGTAGCGGTCATTTCGTCTTTAGTGAAATCATTCGTTTTGAGCCATGGCCCTTTTTCAAGGACTAAAACTTTGTAACCAGCCTTGGAAAGTTCGTAGATGATTGGACCCGCTCCTGCGCCACTTCCAACTATGCAAATATCATATTCCATTGCTACGTTAATTTCATTTGTTTCTCCATAATGCGTTCATAACGCAACTCTTCGGTTGGTCTTGGGAATCCTGGTGTATGATTCAACCATTCCCATCCTACTTCGTCGGTATTCCCTCCATAAAGTGGATCTAATAACACCGCTTCACAAATCAATGTAATTAAAACAGATGCCCAGTTTTTACCCCAATCCAATTCCGTAAATTTACCTACAAGGGCTTCTTTTTGTTTTTGATCGAGCTCAACAAATGGCACGAAATAAATTTCTTCGGCAGTTTCATTCGCCCAATCTATTCCTTCTATTATATAATGGTTTTCTGAAGTTTTTCGATTTAGAGTGTCTTGTAGCACCCACATGATATAACCAAACGCATTAATTTCATCTATGCTTGGTCCATTCCCGTCATTCGGGAAAAAAATATTCAAGACATCATAAAGTATGGTAGATTGTACGGCGGTTAAAATATCATTCGATTCGCGCAATTGTTTTGAACAAGAGGTAAATGCCGCAATTTGTGTGAATGCACCAGCTATTAGTGCTCCTCTTAGAAAAGTTCTTCGATTGGTTTCCCAGTTTTCAATATTTTGAAAAGCTGATGGGATTGTTTTTTTTCGATTACGATTCGTGTCTTCCATATTCGTTACGTACAAAGTTACTCAAAAGGAAAATAAGCCCGACCGAGAATGAAGAAAAATTTGGGCATAAAAAAACTGCTTAAAGAACATTGAGGAATTCTCGAAATGCTTTTAAGCAGTTTTAATATTTTTTCGAAGATTACTCTCCGTGATCGCAAGCGTGATCTCCACCGTCACAAGCAGCGTCAGCTCCATCACAAGAACCGTCACATGCCATCTCAGTAGAATCTGTTTCAGCACCATCAGCACCATCACATGCCACTTCAGTAGAATCTGCTTCAGCATCTGCTGTATCATCTGCTGCATCATCTAATGCGTCGTTTAATTGATCTCCTGGGTTTTCGATAGCGTCAGTTGCATCATCTGCAGCTTCTTCTCCACCACAGCTAAATGCAAGCATTCCACTTGCAGCAACTAGAACGAATCCCATTTTTCTTAAATTAAGAAAGGTCTTTTTCATAATCTGATTTTTTAAAATTAACAATTGATATAATGTTTGAATTACTTCACAACGGATCAAAAATAGGTAAATTTTTTTATTATCCTAATTTATTTGTCTAATATCAAGTGTTTATAGCCCTTTCAGAACAAAATTTTGATAAAATACCTTATTTAATGTTTATTGAAAATAGTGCTTTTTCATTCAAAAAACCGGTCAATTTATCACCAATTTTAACAAGACCGACTCCTTCTGGAGTGCCTGTGTAAATTAAATCTCCCGTTTTTAAAGTGATGAATTTTGATATGTGGCTAATTAATTCATCAATTGAAAAAATCATATCTGCAGAGTTTCCAATTTGGATTGTTGCATCATTTTTTGATAAACTAAAATGAATGTTACCTAAATCCAATAAATCCTTTGCTATAAATTGTTGAGAAATGACAGCGCTATTGTCAAAAGCCTTAGCTTTTTCCCAAGGCAACCCCTTTTCTTTACATGTTTTTTGGATGTCGCGTGCAGTAAAATCTATACCAAGTCCAATTTCATCATAGTATTTATGGGCGTTTACTAAAGCAATGTGTTTGCCTACTTTTGAGATTTTGACCACTAACTCAATCTCATGATGAAGTTCTTTCGTAAACTCGGGATAATAGAGTTTTGTATCGCGAAATAACGCCGTATCTGGTTTCATGAAGAAGAGTGGCTCTTCAGGAATAGGTGAATTCATTTCCTTGGCGTGGTCGCTATAATTCCGTCCAATGCAAATAATTTTCATAGTGCTGTCTTAACTAAATTTATTTTTGAGTTGATCTAGCTTATTTGTCATTTCGTTTGCTTTAGCTTCCTTTTGAGCAGCTCGCTTTGCACGATCTTCTTGTATCAAGACATCAACTGTTTTTTTAAGGATGCTTTTTGTGATAAGAGGAAAATCATTGTCAAGAATCCAACGGTGATAGCCAGGCTCTTTCTCATAAACCTCTTTAATGGTTTTACCAGTATGCTTTCCAAAGTTATACATCACCACGCCTTCATCACTTAATGCTAATCTTCCTACAAAGTCAATTTTTCGATTCTTCCCCGTTTGGGTAAATTCGAATAGGAAATCCATGTCATTTTCAAGCTCTGGATACCGATCCAATTGTGCTTTTAACACTTCGTATGTTGCACGAGTATCAGCCTCCGCGCTATGTGCATTCACTATATCTTTATCGCAGTAAAACTTGTAAGCGGCTGCCAATGTTCTTTGTTCCATTTTATGAAACACAGTTTGTACATCAATAAACCTTCGGTTTTCCATATCTAACTCAAGGCCTGCATTCAATAATTCTTCGAGTAAGAAAGGAATGTCGAAGCGGTTAGAATTATATCCGGCAAGATCAGCCTCTCCAATGAATTCGATTATCGCAGTTGCAAATTTTTCAAAAGTGGGGCAGTCTTTAACATCTTCATCTGTAATCCCATGAATTTCTGTGGATTCAGGGGGAATTGGAAAGCCAGGATTGATTTTTTCTACAAAAGTACTTTCAGTTTGATCAGGATTAATTTTGATAATGGCTATTTCAATAATTTTTTCCTTAGAAATATTCAATCCAGTAGCTTCTAAATCGAAAAAAACGATTGGCTTAATGAGGTTAAGATTCATGCAGTTTTTTTAGCTGTGTTAGCTACAAATATAAATATAAGTCTGCCATTTCAGGTATCTCGACTTTAATTTCTATTCGACGATTCAATTGTCGGTTCTCCGCATTGTCAGATCCATCTGCATTTGTGTTTTCAACGAAGTAGTTGTACTGGTTAGTTGCAGAATCAATTCTACCGTTGACATGGTTTGATTTTGCTAAATAGTATAGCACTTCTGGAGGTGCATTTCTTTCGAGGTATGACGAAGGATTATAGTTCTTGTCCACCGAATATTGGGCTTTTTCAAAGAATGGATGCGCCTCTGCCTCAAGATTTAAAGCGATATAGCACATTCCTGCTTTGTAAAGTAAATTGGCATTTTTTGGGTCTTCTTCTAATAGGATTTCCCAAATGTAAAGTGCATCAATGAATACTTTGTCGTAATATAAATTGACACCTACATCAAATTTCTCGCTAAAAGATGCATCCGCTAGCTTTCCTCGAAGAATTTCTTTTTCAGACTGTGCATAGGCAACACTAAAAGTGGAGAGCGCAGCGAGGAGAAGTGTGAGTTTTACGAATTTGGTCATAATCAACCTCAAAGGAAAAAAAATAAAGCCACACCTTATAGGGTATGGCTTTTAAACTTTTTTACGTTGAATTGTTTATAACTCTCGATTTATATCAAATTGTTCTAAATAATCAGCGACTCTTCTAACAAACATTCCGCCCAAAGCACCATCTACAACTCTATGATCGTAAGAATGGGAAAGGAACATTTTATGTCTGATAGCAATTGCGTCACCCTGAGGTGTTTCAATTACCGCTGGAATTTTACGAATTGCGCCAACTGCCATGATGGCAACTTGTGGCTGATTGATAATTGGTGTCCCCATCACATTGCCAAAAGTACCAACGTTTGTAACGGTATAAGTTCCGCCTTGAATATCGTCTGAGCTTAGCTTATTGTTTCGTGCTTTATTCGCCAAGCCATTCACTTGTTTTGTGAGTCCAGTTAAGTTTAAATTATCAGCTTGTTTGATTACTGGTACAATTAAATTTCCCGAAGGAAGTGCTGTTGCCATTCCAATATTAATGTCTTTTCGTTTAATGATATTGTCACCACTTAAGCATACATTCACCATTGGAAAATCTTTAATCGCCTTAATGATGGCCTCCATAAAAATTGGTGTGAAAGTAATTTTTTCTCCTTCGTTTTTAAGGAAATCATTTTTTACTTTATTACGCCACATCACAATATTTGTAACATCTGCCTCAACATAAGAAGTAACGTGTGGTGAAGTTTGCACTGACATTACCATATGATCGGCAATCAGCTTACGCATTCTGTCCATTTCGATAATCTCATCACCTTCATGTACTGGTATTGCTGGCGCGCGTACTGCTTTCGCTGCAGGTGCTTTGGTGGCAACAGGAGCATTTGTTTGAACAGGAGTCTCAGTAGTGGGTTTTGCTGCTATAGCGCCACAATTTTTAATGAAATTGAGCATGTCCTTTTTAGTTACCCGACTATTTTCGCCTGAACCTTCTAAAGTTTCCAATTGCTCCATTGAAACACCTTCTTTCTTGGCAATGCTTCGTACTAAAGGAGAATAAAAACGTCCTGATGGACCAGATTTACTCAACTCAACTGCAGTGGATCCATTTGAAGCAACTGGTATTGCAATGGAAACTGCCGCCTCTGCTACAACTGCTTCCGCTGCTGGTTCAGAATCATTAGATGAGTCATCTGGAGCTGCTTCTCCATCTGCAGAAATAACTGCAATAACATCTCCAACCTGCACCACGTCATCTTTTTCAAAGAGTCGTTTTACTAGTACCCCTTCCGCTTCGGATGGTAATTCATTATCTACCTTGTCGGTTGCAACCTCTACTAGAGGCTCGTCCATTTCCACAGTATCGCCAACTTCTTTCAACCAATTGGTTATGGTCGCTTCTGTAACACTTTCCCCCATTTTAGGGAGTCTGATTTCGATTTCAGCCATTTTTAATTCTTAATAATTGAGTGACAAATTTAATTGAAATTTTCTGTTTTACCCCGTTTTAAGTCGAGAATTAAGTCAAAAACAATAATGTATTGAAATTGATAGAACTAATCAAAGCGAATTGCTTTAATCGGGTCAATTTTAGTGACTAAATAGCTTGGAATAATTAATATTAGAAAGCAAACTAATATGGTGAGAAGGTTGATATAGAGAATGTGTAAAATATTAAAGTCAACAGGAATAGTATCAAGTGAATAGACCTCCGCGTTGAGCGAAAAGAAGCCCGTAAAATATTGAAATGCCAACAGTCCAAGCCCTAGAATGTTGCCCCAAATTAAGCCCCTAGACAATAAAAACAAGGCGTTGAATATGAATATTTTTTGAATACTTGAATTATAACCGCCCATTGATTTAAGAATTCCAATCATATTGGTTTTTTCAAGTATTAGCACTAATAAAGAGGTAATCATGTTGATGAGTGAAACTACCAAGATTAGAATGATAATAATTAAAATATTCAGATCTAACAGATCTAACCAAGCAAAAATATCGCGGTGCATTTCAGTTATTTCGGTGGTTTTAAGGTTGTAAGGGATTTCATCAATAATGAGTTCGTTCAAATTATCAAGGTCTTCCCAGTCATGAATTAAGACCTCGAATCCGCCGGTGTATAAATGGTGCGTTCCTTTTCCATTTTGAATGTGAACCGATCCAAAAGGAGTTTTAATATCATTAGCACTTATATATTCGACTAATGCCAAGTTCTCCTCATTGCATGAACAAATTGAATCAATTTGAATGTCAATGTACGCTGTGTCTGGAATTGATTGTGGGGTTTGACGAGAGGCCAAAGGATTAAGAGAGAAATCGGTGGAGATCAATCTTAATTTCCCAGACTTATTAAGAACTGGGTAATAGTTATCTCGAAGGTAACCCCGTCCCCAGTTGTATTCGTATGATTTTGAACCGCCAGATGTTATTCCTTTTAAAACGAATTGATTGTTGATACAAGTATCTGCAAGCGTCACAAATGTTTGAACGCCCCAATCGTTTAATTTTTGAATGTGATGAATTTGAGTAAAGATTAATTTTTTATCAAAGTCTGCAAAGCCTGAATTGTAAATCCCTACAATCTCAAATTTTTGTTTTTTCGGACCTGAATTATCACGGATAAAAAAAGCATCACATTTATCTCCAACATTATAACCCATTAAATTCGCAATGTGCTGCGAGATCATTACTTCTTTGTTAATGGTGTCGAAATTTATAATGCGGCCCTCAATAATTTTGTCCTCAAAAAATATCCAATCGTAATTTTGATCAATCCCTTTAAAAAGTACACCTAAAATATCCAAGCTTGAACGGCTGGTGTCTTTGTTTTGAATATTAAACGAAACCGAGTCGCGGTAAGATTGTAAAATAGCGGGTTTATACCCAAAGATTTGGATTTTTTTTATGGTCGGTTTTTCTTCAAGCGACGGGTAAAAATCTTGTTCGATTAGAATAGGAGCGGACTCCATGCTGTTGCTCAATCCCTGTTCCGTAATTTGGATGTGGGAACCGAATCCAATCACTTTCCCTCGGATTCCTTCTTGAAATCCTGTAATCACAGAAACTGTGATTAACATGATGGCTACACCTAGAATAATGCTTGTGAGTGAGATAACGACAATAGGCCTTGAGAGCTTACTTTTGTCCTTACCACCACTCATTATTCGCCTTGCTATGAATAATTCGGTTTTCAAAATGACTACATTTATGACACAAATGTAAGATTTATAATCATGTTAAAATTTAATATTTACCTTTTCACACTGGTATTAATTAGTTGTTCGGCTGGTAGTCAAAATGATACGAATACTGAGGTGACCGAAAATGGCTACGAAATTCAAGACACAGTTATTGTTGAAGAAAAAATGTATTGCAATGATGATGTAAAAGTTGGCGCGGAACAAACAATGGCTTATTTTTCAAAATTAGAAGGTAAACGAATCGCAGTAGTTGGAAATCAATCATCAATGCTCGGGGAAACTCATTTAGTAGATACTTTATTGGGCGCAGGGTTGGATGTGATTAGAGTGTTTTCACCTGAACATGGATTTAGAGGAACTGAAGATGCGGGCGAAAAGGTAAATAATGAAGTAGATGAAAAAACGGGACTCCCAATTATTTCTCTTTATGGTAAAAATCGTAAACCAACGGTTAGTCAATTAGAGGGGATTGATATTGTGGTGTTCGACATTCAGGATGTAGGTGTTCGTTTCTATACCTATATCTCCACCTTGCATTATGTTATGGAGGCTGCAGCTGGACAAGGGCTTGAATTGCTGATATTAGACCGCCCAAATCCAAACGGACATTATGTTGATGGGCCAATTTTGAACTCAGATTTTTCGTCCTTCGTTGGCATGCATGAAGTACCGGTTGTGCATGGCATGACCGTGGGAGAGTATGCACAAATGATAAATGGCGAGAAATGGTTACCCGGCGGTATCGAGTGTTCGCTAGAAGTTGTATCTGCTGAAGGTTGGGATCATACAAAGTTTTATGAATTGCCAATTGCGCCTTCTCCTAATTTACCGAATATGGCATCTGTTTACTTGTATCCTAGCCTTTGTTTTTTTGAAGGCACTATTGTGAGCATTGGCCGTGGAACTGATACTCCTTTTCAATTAGTTGGACACCCCGATTATAAAATTGACTCAACTGGATTAAGTTTCGAATTTGTTCCTGTGCCAAACGGCGGCGCGAAGCATCCAAAGCTCGAATCTGAGCCATGTTTCGGGGTTGATTTATCTGAAATTGATTTGAAGGAGTTTCGCTCAAAAGGCGAATTAGATTTTACTTATCTCTTCGATTTTTACGAGAACTTAGGTATGGGTAAGTCATTTTTCTTACCGAATAATTTTATCGATTTATTGGCAGGTTCTTCTGATTTAAGAAAAGGACTGATGGAAGGAAAAGGATTAGATGAAATGAAAGCGGAATGGGATGAAGCCCTGATGGCATTTAAAGAAATGCGAACAAAATATTTACTCTATACGGAGTGATTTGCTGACCCCCTCTAGGTTCAGGTCTTATGAAGAAGTCAAATCAACGATTACATAGCGTTTGCCTTCAAAAATCTAATCCCATCTGATCAATTTGAGCTAGTATCACCTTGCGCTCTTCAACCAATTCTTGAATTTTTTTCGTGTCCGCTTTTCCGTACGCTAATACATTAGCCAATTTTTTGATTTGAACATAAGCGAAAACTCCAGTAACAGCTGGAACAATCAGGAAGTAGGCAACAGCGAGCCAATAGTTGGGGTAGATATATGAATAAAACAGAAATATGAAGGCGAAATTGTAAATCGTAGACAGTAATGCACCAACCAGCAATTTTACGCCACTCCAAAAAACATCTCTCTTAAAACGACCTTCAACAAAACGTTTAATCAATATGTAAGGAATGAGTTGGTGAACTAAACCAACAATTGTTAACGGTAAACAAAGTAGAAAAACTAAAACAGTGGGGAGTGTTTTTTTCGAATTGGTTTGGGCATAATTGTTTACCCAGTTTTCACTAATTTTTGCACGTTTTAATTTGTCGAAATATTGTTTAACAGTTTCTTTCAGGCTATTCCAATTGTCAGTATTTTCATCATATTCCGCATTGACTTTATTGGCGAGTGCCTTAGAGTATTCATAGCGTTTTAACAATGGGATTTTTGAATTTTGATGGAAATGGTTCATCCCTTTTCGTGTCAAAATTGAAATGTTTTCTACAAAAGGCTCAATGTCTTTTTGGTCAACATAGGTCAATTGTTCCTGCATTGATTTTTGCACGTCACGGGTCAACTTTGTAATTGCCAGACTCGGGCTTTCCTCGTAAATTTCTTTATATTCTTTCAGGTAGATCGATTCTCCAAACGCAACGACAACATTTGAACGGAAATGTTTTGGGTGAGAGTAGTTCAAACTAATCGTTTGTACTTTGATGTCAGCCTCCCAATTGCATTCCACCATAGTGTCAAAACCAATTCGAGCGGGACCTTTTTTTATCGGTTTTAGACTTCTAATAAAGGTATTATCAGTGTAGCCTTCTCCGAAAAGAATTAAGGATTTTTTACGCATCAATACTTTGCGCAAATAACGGAACGAATCTTTGTTTTTTTCATGAGAATCTGCTCCATCTTCCGCTTTTCTAAAAATGGGAACCATATGTGAAGCCCATGTTATGGGTTTGAGCCACCATTTAAAAATATCACCTCTTGTCACGAAATAAAGAACGGGCATTTGGTAATTTCCTGCGACTAACGGATCTATAAATGCACTCGGGTGATTACAAACGAAAATGGTTTGTGCATTGAATCGACGTTGGGCGTTAACTGAACGCGCTTTTCTGTAAAAAATTACCATAACATATGGTAACAGAAATCTTAAAAGCAAATACAGAGGTCTCATATTGGCGGTAAAAGTAATAATTTCTGTTAAAAAAAGTTAAGCTAAAACTATAATTGGCCGAGTTGCGTTAAATTTGGTATTTACACATTACAGCCTTTGAAGAAAAATCGATTTAAAATATTGTTAAGTATTATGTCCATAGCCTTGCTAGGATTACTGATGTTGCAGTTTTATTGGATCAGAAATGTGCATCAAATGGTTCAGGATCGATTTGAGGAACAAGTTAAAAGCGCCCTAGAAAGCACGGCGGCGGACTTGGAAACGCTTGAAATAATGCCGCTTTTTGATCAAGATTTATCCCAACAAGATTTACAGGACAACTATAAGGATTTTGTGAATTCAGAGTTTGGAGACGTAATGCACGTGGATGAATCGATCGAAATTAGAGATACAACAATTACCAAAAACGGCGAGAAATATCAGTTTTTAGTTGTTAAAGGTTCTATTACTGACTCCACAACGGGGCTAACTGCTGAAAGTCGCATATTGACAAAGAAGTTGGGAGACGTAATTCCTGCTGATTTAGAGGGTGATTTTTTGAAATTCCAAGATTCAAATTCATACGCTATTCAAGTAAGTAATTCATTTAACCGCCAAATTATGCGAAAATCGCAGTCTCTAGGGGAAATGATGGTGAAAATGTATTCTGGAAATTATTTTGATGATATTTCTTTTCGCCTTAACATTTTTATGCTAGATACTATTTTGGCTAAAAATTTAACAAAACATGAATTGGATACGGCTTTTATCTATAGTGTCATAAGTAATTCAAATTCGGATGTGACCTTTGAGAACACTCCATCTCGTTATAGCGTCTTGCCTTTCGAATCTGATTTTAAAACAGCATTATATCCAGAGGATTTAATAAACAATGATTATGAATTGATGGTTTCATTTCCGGATCAGGAAACCTTTCTTTGGAAAGAAATGACAGGTACGCTATTGGCCTCGGTTTTCTTAGTCTTCATCATTGTGTTTGCCTTTTATTTATCTGTCTCAACTATATATAAGCAAAAGCAATTGTCTGAAATTAAGAATGATTTTATAAGTAATATGACGCATGAGTTGAAAACACCAATTTCCACTATTTCATTGGCATGTGAGGCCATTCAAGATCCAGATGTTGGAAATGATCAAGAATCCTTGAATGGGCTTGTTTCTATGATTGATCAGGAAAATAAACGATTGGGAAAATTGGTTGAAAATGTATTGCAAACCGCCCTCTTGGAAAAAGGCAAAATGAACCTGAAATTGAGTGAGGTGCGTTTAGATAATCTTGTTAGAGACATTGTTCATGCTTTTCAAATCCGATTTAAAAATGCGTCTGGTCAAATTCATATCGAACACTTAGATGAAGTTATGACGGATTTAGATAAGATTCATTTTGGTAATATCATTTATAACCTTTTAGATAACGCACTAAAGTATTGTGCGGCTGCACCAGAAGTGTTTGTTCGACTCACCAAAACAGCAAAAGGGTATGAGCTGTATTTCAAGGACAACGGAATCGGTATTAAAAAGGACGACCAAAAAAGAATTTTTGAAAAACTATACCGTGTACCTAAAGGTGATGTGCACAACGTAAAAGGATTTGGATTAGGATTAAATTATGTCGATTCGATCGTGAAACTGCATAGCGGAGAAATTACGGTAGAGAGTAGCATTGGTAAAGGATCAACTTTTAAAATATACATTGAAAATGAGTGATAAAGTAAAAATATTATTAGCCGAAGACGATACAAATTTAGGGACATTGCTTTCGAATTATTTAAAAGCAAAATCTTTTGATGTAACTCTTTGTGTGAACGGTGAAATTGCGCTAACTCGTTTTCAAGAGCAATTATTTGATTTCATTATTCTTGATGTTATGATGCCTGTAAAAGATGGTTTTGCGGTGGCGAAAGAAATAAGAAAGTCAGATTCAGAAATTCCTATCTTATTTTTGACGGCGAAGTCCATGAAGGATGACAAATTACATGGTTTTGATGTTGGTGGAGATGATTATATGACCAAACCTTTTTCAATGGAGGAGCTTTTGGCACGAATTAACGCCATTTTGAAAAGATCATACAAAGAAGGTAAAAAAGAAACTAGTTTTGAAGTGGGTGATATTCAATATGACTATTTACAGCAAATGGTTCAAATTGGTGGAGCGGATAAAAAATTGACAACCAAGGAAAATGAGTTGTTTTATTTATTGGTGAAAAATCAGGATGGAATTCTGGATAGAAATGACGCATTGAAGCAAGTTTGGGGAGATGATAACTACTTTAATGGGAGAAGTATGGATGTATACATTACAAAACTTCGAAAATATATGAGCGCTTCAGAAAAAGTTGAAATTATTAACGTTCATGGGAAGGGGTTCAGACTTTTGATAAAAAACTAAAAAAGGAAGGTAAAATCCTTCGTTTCCACTAATTTTGTACCAATGAATACCACCAAAATTAGTCATGTTGCCCATTTGATTGAAATATGTGCGCAACACGGAGTTACCAAGGTTGTTATTTCACCCGGTTCTCGCAACGCCCCTTTAATTATTGGGTTTGATGCCCATCCTAAAATCGAAGTGTTTCTCGTGCATGATGAACGCAGTGCGGCATTTGTGGCTTTGGGAATGGCCGAACAAACTAAATCGCCTGTAGCGCTAACATGCACTTCTGGAAGTGCTCCTGTGAATTATGCACCGGCTATCTCTGAGGCTTATTACCGTAATATTCCGTTAGTTGTTTTAACTGCCGACCGCCCTGTAGAGTTGATCGATCAAGGGGATGGGCAAACAATTCGACAAAAGAACCTTTATCAAAATTTTATAAAAGGCAGTTATGAACTGCCAAATTTCCCTTCTAAAAATGAGCGGATTTTAAGTGATGAAATTGCGAATGAAGCATTAAATATGGCCGTGCAAATTCCTAAAGGTCCTGTTCATATTAATGTTCCATTGGCCGAACCTTTATATGAAACGCAAGAGTTGTCCACTGTGCCAATTTTGGCTATAAACGAGCCTCAAAGTAATGCTCTTTCTAAGACTGAAAAGTCGGAGATAAGCGAGGCTTGGTGCAGTGCACCAAAGAAATTGATTTTAATTGGACAATTCGACCCAAATGCGCTGAGTATAGAGGCGCTTGATTCGGTATTGGGCGATCCGTCTGTTGCGATATTAGTTGAAAACACCTCGAATTTAAGGCATTTTCAACGCATTTGTCATTCTATTGATCGCACGCTTGCGCTTATAAGTGACCAAGAGATGCATAATTATTCACCTGATTTGTTAGTGACAATGGGGGGTGCAATAATTTCAAAAAAGATTAAAGCATTTTTACGCAAAAATAAAGCTGCGGTAAATTACCGTGTGGGGCAATTTCTTTTTGAAGAAGACACCTATCAAAGCTTAACTCGCTCGTTTAATGTGAGACCTACGGCTTTCTTTAATTTTATTGGATCTTTGGACAAAACAGTGACTTCAAATTTTGGAGGGAAATGGAAACAAAAAGATTTTTTGGCAAATGAAATTCATACCAATTATTTAGAAGAGGCTCCATTTTCAGATTTGAAGGCTTTTGAGCTTATTTTGGATACCATACCAGACGATTCAAATTTACATATGGCCAATAGTTCTGTGGTTCGATATTGTCAATTATTCAATCCTATCCGAGGAGTTTCATATTACAGTAATCGAGGTGTTAGTGGTATTGATGGGTCTATAAGTACAGCTCTGGGAATCGCAATTTCTTCTCCAGAAAAATTGAATTTGCTGATTTCAGGTGATACTTCTTTTTTTTATGATTCAAATGCCTTTTGGAATAATTATTTAAGCTCGAATTTCCGCGTTCTTGTGATAAATAATGGTGGTGGTGGCATTTTTAAAATTATTGATGGCCCAAATCAGTCCCCGCAAGCACACCATTTTGTAGCTGAATTTAACGCGAAAATAAAATCAATTTGCGAAGCATTTAATGTGCATTATTTAGTCGCAAATTCAGCGCGTGAATTAGAGGCCGTTTTTCATAATTTTTATGAAATAAAAGAAGACGGAAGACCTGTTTTATTAGAGGTGAATACATGGGAAATCGAGAACGAAAAAGTCCTCAAAAATTATTTCAAAAAAATTGCCAAAGGCACACCATAAATATAAAATTGTGTTGGATTGAGATACTCTCGTCGATTCTATGTGTATTTTTGTCTAAAAAAGCCAACTAAACCCTTTTTAATTCGTCTAAATACGTCGTATGCGCGCTTTACTAATTTTAATCTTAAGCAGTATTGTTTCAATCACTGGGAATTCTCAAATGACATTGAGTGGAGTTGCCGCTGGTTCGTGTGATTGTTATGAACTGACAGATTTCACCAACCAGACTGGTTCAGTTTGGAGCCCCGGAACAATTGATTTGACCAATTCATTTGACATGTCATTTGAAGTGAATTTGGGCGTTGATGATGTTTGGGGAGCAGACGGAATGGTATTCGCTTTACGTCAGTCTGGCACCTCACCCGGAGGAATAGGAAATGGAATGGGCTATAGTGGAATTACCAATTCAATTGGAGTTGAAATTGACACTTGGAACAGTTCTCCAGCGGTACCTAGTGACGTTGTTTCAGACCACGTTGGAATGAGTTCAAACGGAGCAGTTGATCATGGGCTAGTTGCACCACAAACAATTGCTAACATTGAAGACGGACTCTATCATACATTCAGAGCGACGTGGGATCCTATAGCACTTGATTTTGAAGTTTTTTTAGATGGCACTAGCATTTTTGTTTATACTGGAGATTTAGTAGCTCTTTATTTTGGAGGAGTTCCAGATGTATATTTTGGATGGACTGGCGGTACTGGTGGTGTTGATAATGTGCAATCTGTCTGTATGTATCGTGATGCTGATTTTAGTTCAGATGTGATTACTGCATGTGTTGGTCAAACAGTCACTTTTACTGACGAATCAACCAGTGATTTAATTTATAATTCAGAAGAAGCCGTAACATGGGATTGGGATTTCGGTGACGGTGGAACATCTGTACTTCAGAACCCCACGCATGATTTTACTGTCGTTGGAACATACACGGTAACCTTGACAATAACTGACATTTCAGGATGCAGTTCTACCGAAACATTCGACATTGACATTACCGCTGGCTTAGATCTTACAATGACGCATACAGATGTCACCTGTTTTGGTGATGATGATGGAACGGGAACTGCAATACCAACCACTGGTGTGGGGCCTTATGTCTTTCTTTGGGATGACCCCCTTACTCAGGCAACTGAAACTGCAGTTGATTTAGCGCCAAACACCTATGACGTTATTGTAACAGATGATTTGGGTTGTGTAGGAACGGGTACGGTAACAATTTTAGAACCATTAGAATTAGTTTTAGATTCTTCAACTCCTACAAATGCAAGTTGTGGTTTGGCAAACGGTACAATAACCGTTTTAGTATCAGGCGGATCACCAGCTTTAGAATATAGTGTAGATGGCGGTGTTACCTATCAACCAACAGGAGACTTTATTGGGTTAACGAATGGAACCTATGATGTGGTTGTGAGAGATGCAAATGGTTGCACGGTTACAACCACGACAATTGTTGATTTAGATTCACCATTGGTAATTGATGATGTTGTAGTAACAGATGATTCTTGTTTGCCAGGAAATGATGGTACAATCACGGTTAGTGCTTCTGCAGGTGTAGCACCTTTCCAGTTTAGTTTAGACGGTGGCGTTACCTATCAACCTTCTAATTTCTTTGATTTATTGGCTCCAGGGCCTTATACAGTTACTGTAATGGATGATGTGGGTTGCACAATTACTGAAGATGTTGTTGTAGGCGCTTTGCCAACTATTATTGTTGATTTAATTACAGTAGTTGATGCGACTTGTAACGGCGGTTCTGATGGATCAATTGATATTGATGTGTCAGGTGGATCACCAGCTTATCAATATAGTATTGACGGTGGAGCATCTTTTCTGCCAACAGATTTATTTACAGGTTTAACCGCCGGAGTATATGATATTGAAGTAACAGATGCGACTGGGTGCGTTGTTGTGGACGCCGCAATTGTAGGTGAACCAACGACCATCTCAATTGACGCTGTTCTTTCCACTGATGTTTCTTGTACAGGTTTGTCAGATGGAGAATTTGAATTGGTTGTTTCTGGCGGAACGCCAGGTTATCTATACAGTAATGACGGTGGGGCTTCTTTCCAAGTGAGTCCTGTATTTACTGGAATGGCAGCAGGCCCTTATGATTTAATTATTGAGGATGCTAACGGATGCACCGTTGCTGGAGTAACTGACGTAGTTGAACCAACGCCTTTAGTCATTGATGATGTATTAGTTACTGATGTCACGTGTAACGGATTAATGGATGGCGAAGTAACGATAGTTGCTAGCGGAGGAACCGTAGTATACGAGTACAGTGTAGACGGTGGTCTATATCAAATTTCACCAACGTTCACTGGCATAGGTGGCGGTGCAATTACAGTGGGCGTAATTGACGGAAATGGATGCACCACAACTGCTGATGCTTTCTTGGATGAGGCAGATCCAATTGTGCTAACAATGGGACCAGATACTATAATTTGTTTAGGTGGCGCAGCAACACTTTGCCCAACCGTTACAGGTGGTACGGCTCCATATACTTATACTTGGGACGGAGCGGCTGATGTTGAATGTTTAGTAACTTCTACAATTGGCGTGCATACACTGGAAATTGAAGATATTAATGGTTGCACAACTGACATTTTAGAACAAACAGTAAATCAATATATTCCATTAGCGGTATTCGGCTCGGCTTCTGTTTCGGTTTGTCCGGGAGATGCGGTGGTCATTGCAGGAGAGGCCTCTGGGGAAGGACCTGATGGTTACACGTATGAATGGACAAATGATTTGGATGGTACTGTTTTGTCCGGCCCAGTTCAAACGGTTACACCTGGTTCAACAACTACTTATACATTAACTGTGAGCAGCGGATGTGAAAATACAGCAACAACTACCGTTACCATAACAACTTATGATATCCCAGATATTGCAATTGTGGCGGATAAATATGAAGGTTGTGAAGATTTAAAAGTGAATTTTGAAAGCTTGACAGATGTCTTTTTGGTAGAATCAATGATTTGGGATTTGGGTGATGGCAGCATTGCAGCTGGTGAAGAAGTGACGCACACATATACCTATGCAGATTGTTTCGATATCAATATAGATGTAGAAACTGTAGATGGTTGTGAAACTTCAGCAACTTTCACGGATTATATCTGTGTATGGCAATTATCAGTAGCTGCGTTTAGTTATAATCCAACCGAACCAGACTTGTATAATACCACCGTATTTTTTGAAAATGAATCTGAATTTGCAACTTCATTCGAGTGGACATTTGGTGATGGAGGTGCATCAACTGACGTTCATCCAAATCATACCTATCCTTCTGTAGGTAATGTTACTTATGAAGTTGAATTGGTAGCAAATACTGATGAAGGTTGCAGCGACACAACATATCAATTAGTAACAATTGACGAAATCGTTTTGTATTTTATTCCAAATGCCATTACCGCAAATTCAGATCCTTTTAATCAAACTTTCAACCCTGTATTTATTCCAGGTTTTTATCCGCTGGATTACCACATCAGAATTCTAAATCGTTGGGGTGAAGTTATGTGGGAATCGTACGATATTACTGAAGGATGGGATGGAACGTATGACGGTATTTTTGTTCAAGACGGTGTTTATATATGGCAACTTTCATTCAGAGAAAACAAAAGTGATAAAAAATATGATGATTATGGTCATATAGTTGTGACACAATAACCGCTTATTAATTCGTTCCATTCATACATTTTTCAGCTCCTAAGCCGTTTAAATTTAGGATAATATCAAATTAAATTTTAAATTTGAGTAGTCAACCTAACTATAATGAGACAAACGCTAGTTCTAATCGCCTTTTTGATTTGTTCAAATTCATTTGGGCAAATGGTGCTGAGCGGTACTGCCACTGGAGGATGCGATTGTTATACTTTGACGACAACAACTGGTCAAGCGGGTAGTGTTTGGAGTCCAGATTTCATTGATTTAACGAAGACTTTCGACTTTACTTTTCAAATTAATTTAGGGTTTTCAGACGGAGGCGCAGATGGAATGGCATTTGTACTTCGATCAACTGGAACAACTACAGGCATAGGTGGGGGTGATTTAGGTTATGGCGGCATCACAAATTCAATAGCAATTGAAGTCGATACATGGAATAATGGTGGGGTATATGAAATTGCTTCAGATCACCTTGCCATGAATTCAAATGGTGGACTCACTCATAATATAGAGCCTGCTTATGCCATTGCTAATATTGAAGATGGCAGCGCACATGATTTTCGTGTAACTTGGGATCCATTAACATTACAAATGAGAACATTTTTGGATGGCACCTTAATTTTTAACCATGTAGAAGATTTAGTAGCCACCATTTTTGGAGGAAATCCAAACGTTCGTTTTGGTTGGTCAGGCGGAACAGGGGGCGCATCTAATATTCAAACAGTTTGTATTCCGCTAGAGTCTGAAATTGGTGTAGATGATTTGAATGCATGTCCAGGGCAAGAACTCTTTTTTACTGATGATTCTGAATGCGGATTAATCTATGATGGAGTAGGCGTTACAAACTGGGCTTGGACATTTGAAGGAGGAGGAGTTTCAGATTTGGAAAACCCAACACATTCCTGGGCAACAATTGGCATAAAAACAGCAACGCTTACCGTGACCAACTTGATAGGTTGCACAGATGTAGGAACCATAGATATTATTGTCGATAGTATTGATGCTGATATTGAAGGAACGGATATTCCTTGTTTTGGTTTTGATAATGGCACCGCAACCATAACGCCGTTAACTGGAGATGCTCCTTACACCTTCTTGTGGGACGACCCATTGGCTCAAACTACTGCCACAGCCATTGACTTGCCTCCTGGCACATACACTGTTTTAGTGACAGATGATGTGGGTTGTCAAATTTGGCGAACAGTTACAATTACTGAACCTGATGAACTCCTAATTGATGAGTTAATAATTGTAGACGCGACCTGCGGATTAGATGACGGAGTTTTAACCTTGACCGCTATGGGCGGAACTTTGCCCCATGAGTATAGTATTGATGGAGGTGTAACTTTTGAAATTGGTGCAACTTTTATTGGGTTACCAAGCGGTGATATTAATTATGAAATTAGGGACGGTAATGGATGTCTTTTGACTGGTATTGCTACCATTGGTGCAAACGATTTGGATGTTACAGTAACAAAGGTGGATGTGACCTGTTTTGGTTTTGAGAATGGAACAGCAACTGCCACGCTAGTATTTGGAGTTGGGCCTTGCAGTTATTTATGGGATGATCCTTTAGCACAAACAACTGCTACAGCTACTGGCCTTGCGCCGGGTACCTATACAGTAACGGTAACTCATGACGCTGTTGGCTGCTCTGGCACCGCAATAATTACAATTACTGAACCAACTGGGTTAATCATAAGCTCTATTGCGTTAATTGATGCCAGCTGTGGAATCAACAACGGCCAGATAACAATTGAAGGAGCTGGGGGGACACTTCCTTACGAATATAGCATTGATGGAGGTGGAATTTTTACACCGATTCCATCTTTTACTGGTTTGGCGCCGGGTGCTTATAATTTCGTCATTCGAGATGCGCAAGGTTGCACTGTTACTGATAATGTGGTGCTTGTGAATGTGTCTAACGTTCCAGAGGTTATTTTAAGTACCGATTATACAGAAGGTTGCCGTCCATTAACAGTAAACCTTGTCAATATTTCAGACCCTGTTTTAACTGATGTTACTCTTTGGGATTTGGGAGACGGGACAACCTTTGAAGGAGGATCGCTCAGTCATACGTATGAAAATGCTGGTTGTTATGATATTCATGTTGTCATCACAACGTATGATGGCTGCACAACAGATGCTACTTTTAATGACTTTGTATGTGTTTGGGAATTACCAATCGCTGAATTTGATTTCAGCCCAGAACAACCTGATGTAGTTGATAATGATGTTCAATTTGAAAACCTCTCTGAATTTGCATCAGCCTATGAATGGGGTTTAGGGGATGGTACAGTCGATTTTACCTTCGAGCCTAGTCATGCTTATCCAGAAATAGGAAACGGATTATATCTTGTACAACTCATTGCCATCAGCGATAAAGGATGCCGAGATACTGCTTATCAATACGTGTTAATTGATGAGGTTGTGCAGTATTTTATTCCGAATACATTTACGCCAGATGGTGACGCATTTAATCAAACCTTTCAACCTGTTTTTTCTTCTATTTTTATTCCACAAGATTTTCATTTTGTCATTTATAATCGCTGGGGAGAAATGGTTTGGGAATCTTATGACTATACAGCCGGTTGGGATGGAACATATGGTAATGTATTAGTCCAAGATGGGGTCTATATCTGGCAATTAACTTTCAAAGAGAACGGCTCAGATAAGAAATATGACGAATTTGGTCATATCAGCATCCTTCGATAATCTAAATTTCACTTAAAAACTGTAAATTTATGTGCTTATGTACATAGAATTCAGGAAAATTATCACTTTGCTCCTTATTGTGTTATCCAATTTTACTTTTGCCCAATTGACAGGGTTTAATAATGATTGGGTTTCTCTTGGTCCAAATGAATATCCTACAAATCCAAAATTTAGAATAGATGCCGGAGTGGGACCAATTGAATTTATTCGCGTATTTCAAAAAAAGGAAGGATTTTTATTGGCGGGTTCGTTACATGGAGGGCTGTTCTTTTCAGAAAATGGAGGTGATTCTTGGATGAATTCTGGATCGGATGCTTGGACATATACAGGTTGTGCTTGGGCTGATTTTTATCCGAATGACGAAAATGTTTGGTTTGCATGTTCGAATGAAAAAGGGGACAATGGAAAACCAGGCAAAATTAAAGAGTTTGGTGGAGTACTTCGATCTAAAAATAGAGGAGAGGATTGGGAATCAATCGGCGATTATAAACATTTTGCAGGTTTTCAGAACCTAAAAATATATGGCACTCGTTTTCATCCAAATAATCCCAATTTATTATTGGTTATGACCTCAGAAGGATTGTATTATTCTGAAGAATGTATGGCTGATTATGTGAAATGGGCGCGTGTTCCAAACCTCAAAGGGTGGGTGTATGATTTAGATTTTTTAAATGGTAAAATGTATCTCACAAACTTCTTTAAAGGAAACTGGAATATCCTTGTTTTTGACCAGGATGATTTTTCAAAACATGCTAAATTGAAGGCACTTTCTGAAGAGACGCTTACCATGCGAAACTTAACTATTGAGCCGCAACACGATCATCTTTTAGTGGCAAAAGATTTTGTAGAAGGCAAAGATGAGTTATGCATTCTTGATTTGAAAAAAGATAGCATCAGTTTGTTTAAGAGTAATCAACGGATAGGTTTTGGCAGTGGTCATACATTTGCGGTTTCTCCCCATAGTCCCGGCGACTTTTATTTCGGATATTCAACAAGGGTTAGAAAATGGACTCCTCCTTATCATAAAATGGCATCTATAGGATCAGGTTATCATGTAGATGTTGAGTTTATTGCATATGACCCCTTCAATTCAAAAAAAATATATTTTGCAACGCATGGAGGTGTTTTTATTTCGCTAAATGGCGGAGAAGATTGGGAGAACAAAAGCGATAATTTGGGCGTTTCAGAAGTAATGGGCTTGGCGGTTTCTGCTCAAGATTCCAAACAAATTGCAATAGGATGTTACCATGATGGTAGTATGGTTCATGCCGATTTTAATAAAGATGGAAAGTATTATTGGAGAACCGTAAATGGAGGTGATGGATTAATTCCACTTATCGATCCAACAAATCAGGCAATCGTTTATACTTCCAATCAATATATAGGCGGTGGACTCTTCTATTCAAGTGATACTTCCAAAAAAGAAACACGTAATATCCATAGCTTAAATAATTTGAAAACCGCTGGGTGGGAAAATGCGGCAGTTCTTGCCCCTTTTAAGTCTACCACGGTTTATTTTAACTACTTAGAAAAAGCCGGTATCAATAAAGGAAATATTAATGTCTGCCGAACAAAAAACGCTTTAGAACGCAAAAGTGTTGAGATTTTATCGGATTTTAATCTGAGTCATAAATTGAAATCGTATAAAGTATACGGCCTCTTTAATTCTGGGTATCACCCCAATGTTTTAATTGCTTATGTTTTGGATTATACAAAGGATGCAAAAGGTAATAAAAAAACAAATCACCGCCTTTTTAGAACTGACAAATTGAACAGTACCGCAGAGAAAATCAGATCCACTTGGTATGAAATTAAACATCCGAATAATAGTTGGATTGGTGATGTGGCCATAGATGGCAATAATGCGAATCAACTTTACTTGGCGTACACGCATGGAAAACAAAATCCAGAGTCCATTTTTGGTGATAAAGGCCTCGTATACGCACTGCGTTATTCCGATAAAAGAAGACATGCACTGAAACGCGAAATCGACATCACTAAAAATATTCCCAACGCGACAGGAGGAAGGTATAATTTGTTGTATAACAAGGCACGTGGTGGAATTTTATTGGTAGCAACAACCACAGGTGTTTATTATGGAGATGGAAGGTTGCTGAAAGGCAAATCGAGATGGAATGAATTAGGTAAAGGCTTGCCTCACTGCAAAGTTTACGGACTTGATTATAATGAAAAAGATCAGGTGGTGACTGTCGGTTTATTCGGTCGAGGAGTTTGGCAGTATCAATTGAAATAGTCGTGAATAGCTAGTCGATAGGGATTAGCTGTGTTGCAAATTGCAAATTCCAAGCACCAAATTCTTTATATAAATACTACAGACTCAAGATTCAATACTAGACTCTCAAAAGTCATTACTGAAAACTGCCTTGTTACTTTTTACGCTCATTGTATTTATAGATTAGAATAGTTATCATTGTAAAAATTTAAATTATGTCAGCAATCGAGTTAATATTTCACTTCGCTTTATATATCGTTCCATCTATTGTTTTCTTTGGTGCAGTCTATTATGTCACCAATAAATGGGTTGGGGTTCAACGCGAAAAAACCAAATTAGCATTTGTTGAAAAAAAAGAAACTAAAAAGGCTCCTGCAGACTTAAAAAAACATTTTTTTCCTTTACAAGTGGAAGCATATCAAAGAATGGTATTATTTCTTGAGCGAATTGCACCAAATAATATGATTATGCGATTGAATAATCCCGGATTACCAGCTATGGCATTTCAACAAAAATTGATTGATAGCGTTCGTCAAGAATATGAACATAATTTAGCGCAACAAATATTTATTTCACTTGAAGCCTGGGAACGAGTTGAATCAAGCAAAGATGAAATTCTTAAAATAATTAATATGGCAGGTTCCAAAATGCCCGCTACTGCCTTGTCAAATGATTTAAGCAAAGGTGTTTTTGAAATAACAACCCAACTACAATCTCAGCCTACCGATCAAGCCATACATTTCCTTAAAATTGAATTGAATAACTTGATTGGTGATTAATTCTATTTTCCGGTTGTCGAAAAAATACTAAGTGTGCATAGGGAATTCTGTTTTTATGTAAAGAACGCCTAAACCGCTTGATTCTTGCGGATTGTGGCTAATCTGTGAATTATTTAACTATCTATTCGTCGAAATGATTATTAGTTAACAGAAATAAAGTTGTAAGTTAGAAGTAACCAATTAATACCCCGACCAATGAAGTACCTAACCACAACCAATGTTTTCTTGGCTCTAATATTTGCCTCGTCGAATAGTTTTGCACAGGAAATTGAATTCGGAACAGCGACAGTAACTGAAGATTACTGCGGTAGCGAAGGTCTAGTTGATGATGGCGTTTATATTTGGAAAATGGAATTTGGAGAAACTATGAGTGATAAAAAACACTATGTCGAAGGACACATGTCTGTTCTGAAATAGGTAAGAATCTCAAAAAAGAAAACCCGCTTCAAATTAATCGAAGCGGGTTTTTTTTTATTCTTTTTTTAGTCTTAGGCCATTGTATGAAAAACTTGTTGAACGTCATCTTCATCTTCAAGTCGTTCAATTAATTTGTTTACAATTTCTTCATCTTCTTCAGTTAGTTCTTTTGTTTCTAATGGAATGCGCTCTAGAGCCGCCTCCTTTATTTCCAATCCTTTTTCTTCTAAACCACTTTGTATATTACCAAAATCTGCGAATTGACCGTAAATGATAATTACATTTTCCTCCTCATCTTTATCAATTTCCTCTGCGCCGTGGTCAATCATTTCAAATTCAAATTCCTCCACATCAATTTCGCCGGCTTCAATTTTAAACATACATTTCCTTTCAAAAGCAAAATCTAAACTACCGGTAGTTCCAAGGGTGCCATCACATTTATTAAAACAGGCTCTAACATTTGCAACCGTTCGGGTGGTGTTATCTGTTAAGGTTTCAACCAAAATGGCAATACCAAATTGGGCGTAACCTTCGTATACTCTTTCTTCCCAATTCTCAGTGTTTTTGTCAGATGCTTTTTTAATGGCGCGCTCAACATTGTCCTTTGGCATGTTAGCCGCTTTTGCATTCTGAATAATCACACGTAAACGTGAATTGGTTTCAGGGTTTGGACCAGCGTCTTTGACGGCTTTTGAAATCTCTCTCCCAATTTTCGTAAAGGTTTTGGACATGGCGCCCCACCTTTTCATCTTACGTGCTTTTCTAAATTCAAATGCTCTTCCCATAATGATTATTGATAATTCCCAAATATAAGAACCTACATGCGACTATCCAAAATGGAATGCGTTTTTTGTTGAATTTTATAGAAATAAAAAGAATAGCTAAAGTCCACCTTTTCAGTGAAGGTTTCGTCCGTTAAAAATGCAATTGGAAGTTCATGTTTGGCAACAGCATCCATTACTTGCTCCCAAACATCTCCTTAATAATCGTGAGTTCTGAATTAATGGTTCACGCCATTTTTTTTCTTTACTTTTTCCAAAAAGGGATCTAATTCTTGCAAACTTTTAAGCATTCCATTTACGCTTACGTCGCCTAAATTATTAATGTGAATATTTAGAAATTCCTGTTCGTTAAATGAATTTTGTTCCACAGTTTCTTCAATTAAATCTGAGTTACTCGTCTGTTGATTGCAGCTAATAATTCCAACAGATAAGGGTAAAAGAATAAATATATTTCTCATTGTTTAAGTAATTGGGTTCTGTCGCATTAATCAATTCTGATTCTGAAATTTAGTAATTATCTA